>ENA-UONQ01000698-UONQ01000698.1-human-gut-metagenome-genome-assembly--contig:-CS26-NODE-698-length-38871-cov-6.803818_pt1 | contig 38871 bp, 32 predicted proteins | sample MGYA00242460_ERZ724007 | MGnify/ENA metagenome assembly ERZ724007
TGGAGAGGGACTATAAACACTACTACTTTATAATACGAGGAGTTATTATGATGAAAAAAGTTAAGGAAAGACGTATTAGTGTGATGTTCTTATCCATCTTATTGTTATTGTCTGTATGTTATGTTCCAACTTATGCAAATGAAAGAGATGTAAATGCTCAATTAGTAGAAGAGAATAAGGTTATCTTTTCTAATCTTGACGCTCTTGATGTTAATGAATCTGTAGAATTGAATATTACTGATGATAAAGGAAATCCGGCAATAATAGGAATACAAAGTATTGGGGGAAATGTCAGAGCTGATAGTCAAACTTGGAAAGTTTACTTTAATTCAGGAGTTATTAATACTCATTTTTTTATGACTGTGTCTAATAATCGTGTGACTAGTGTATATGATCCTTGGATTTTGGTGGTTGGTGGAACTTTTAGTGATGATTCTCTTATAAAAACTTCAACATATGGAAAACTTTCTTTTAATACAAACTTCTTTAATGGTGTACTTGGTGCAAAATGTTGGCTGAAGGGGACTGTTACAGGGAAAAATAATGATATTACTGTCACATGGCAAATGTAAGTTGATTTATCTAGAGAAAAAGAATAAAATATTGTAAAATTTAATTTTATGATAAGATTTTTCTAAAATAAGAAATTTGAAAGTTTGGTTTATTAGGGCATGGGAGGAAATAACTCCCATGTCCTTTATCATATTGATTAAATAAAGTAAAGAGAAAATGAATAAAAATTAAATAAAAATAGCACTCTCCTCTTTACAGTGCTAACAAATCGTGCTATTGTTATATTGTCAATAGAACAGAATGTAGTAAAGGAGGATTTGCTATATGAATATTAATAAATTTACACAAAATTCGTTACAGGCTGTACAAGCGTGCGAGAAACTTGCGTATGACTATGGTAATCAGGAAATTGCGCAGGAGCATTTATTATATGCGCTTGTTACACAGGATAATAGTTTGATTTTAAAGTTGTTAGAGAAGATGGGCTTTCAGAGCACATTGTTTGTGAATCGGGTAGAGGAGGCAATCAATAAACGTCCGAAGGTTCAGGGCGGTCAGGTATTTATCGGTCAGGATTTGAATAATGTTTTGATTCATGCAGAGGATGAGGCAAAACAGATGGGCGATGAATATGTTTCGGTTGAACATCTCTTCCTGGCATTGCTGAAGTATGCAAGTCGTGAGATGAAGAGTCTCTTTCAGGAAATGGGTATCAGCCGAGAGGGATTTCTTCAGGCACTATCTACCGTTCGGGGAAATCAGCGGGTGACCAGTGATAATCCAGAGGCTACTTATGATACGTTGAACAAATACGGGCAGGATCTGGTGGAGCGTGCAAGAGAGCAGAAGTTAGATCCTGTCATTGGACGAGATGAAGAGATTCGCAATGTGGTTCGGATCTTATCTCGTAAGACGAAGAACAATCCGGTATTGATTGGTGAGCCGGGTGTCGGTAAGACGGCAGTTGTAGAAGGATTGGCACAGAGGATTGTCAAAGGCGATGTGCCGGAAGGTTTGAAGGATAAAACGATTTTCTCACTGGATATGGGGGCGTTGGTTGCAGGCGCCAAATATCGTGGTGAATTTGAGGAACGTTTGAAAGCGGTTCTGGAAGAAGTGAAGAATAGTGATGGTAAGATTATTCTGTTCATTGACGAGTTGCACACCATTGTCGGTGCAGGTAAGACAGATGGAGCTATGGATGCGGGAAATATGTTAAAGCCAATGCTTGCCAGAGGAGAGCTGCACTGTATCGGTGCAACAACTTTAGATGAATACCGTCAGTATATTGAAAAAGATGCTGCATTGGAGCGTCGTTTCCAGCCGGTATTGGTAGATGAGCCCAATGTGGAGGATGCAATTTCGATTCTGCGTGGCTTGAAAGAGCGGTATGAGGTCTTCCATGGAGTGAAGATTACGGATAGCGCATTGGTTGCAGCAGCAACATTATCCAATCGCTATATCTCAGACCGGTTCCTGCCGGATAAGGCGATTGACCTTGTGGATGAAGCATGTGCATTGATTAAGACAGAATTAGATTCCATGCCGACGGAACTGGATGAATTAAGCCGTCGTATTATGCAGCTGGAGATTGAAGAAGAGGCATTGAAGAAGGAAAATGACCGGTTAAGTCAAGAGCGTCTGGTTCATTTACAGGAAGAGCTGGCAACGCTGCGGGAAGAGTATGCTGGACAGAAGGCACAGTGGGATAATGAAAAGAGTTCGGTAGAGCGGGTTCAGAAAATTCGAGAGCAGATTGAACAGGTCAACCGGGATATTCAGAAGGCACAGCGTGAGTATGATCTGAATAAGGCAGCAGAACTTCAGTATGGCACATTGCCACAGCTACAGCAGCAGTTAGAAGTGGAAGAAACCAAACTGAAAGAAAAAGACCTGTCATTGGTGCATGAGGCGGTTACCGATGAAGAGATTGCAAGAATTATTTCCAGATGGACGGGGATTCCGGTGGCAAAGCTAAATGAGAGTGAACGCAGCAAGACTTTGCATTTAGCAGATGAACTGCACAAACGTGTGATTGGACAGGATGAAGGTGTGGAGCTGGTTACGGAGGCAATCATTCGCTCCAAAGCCGGAATCAAGGATCCTTCTAAGCCGATTGGTTCCTTCTTATTTTTGGGACCGACAGGTGTTGGTAAGACAGAACTTGCCAAAGCATTGGCAGAGAGTCTGTTCGATGATGAAAATAATATGGTGCGTATTGACATGAGTGAGTACATGGAGAAGTATTCTGTGTCTCGTCTGATTGGAGCGCCTCCGGGATATGTAGGTTATGATGAAGGGGGTCAGTTGACAGAGGCTGTCCGCAGAAAGCCGTATTCCGTTGTACTCTTTGACGAGGTAGAGAAAGCGCATCCGGATGTATTCAATGTACTTCTGCAAGTATTGGATGACGGACGGATTACAGACTCACAGGGACGTACGGTAGACTTTAAGAATACAATTTTGATCATGACTTCCAATATCGGAGCCAATTACTTGTTGGACGGAATTGAGGAAGACGGAACGATTGATGCCGAGAACCAGAATTTAGTCATGAATGAGCTGCGGGCACATTTCCGACCGGAGTTTTTGAACCGATTAGATGAAATCATTATGTTTAAACCGTTGACGAAATCCAATATTTATGCAATTATTGATTTATTGGTAAACGATGTCAACAGGCGTTTGGAAGAAAAAGAGCTGTCGATTGAATTGACAGATGCGGCAAAGAACTTTGTAGTGGAAGGCGGTTACGATCCGATGTACGGTGCGCGTCCGCTGAAACGGTATCTGCAGAAAAATGTAGAGACATTGGCAGCAAGATTGATTCTGGCAGGAAATGTAGGAAGAGGCGATTGCATATTGATTGATGTCGTTGACGGAAAATTGGAACCACGTATAAAGTAAAGTGAGGAAGTTCATGGCGTCAATTATTTTTCACATTGATGTAAATTCAGCGTTTTTAAGCTGGACAGCAGTGGAACAATTAAAGAATGGAGCAGAGGTGGACATTCGTCAGATACCCGCAATTATCGGCGGGGATCAGAAGTCGCGGCATGGCGTCGTATTGGCGAAGTCACTTTCTGCCAAGAAATATGGCATTCACACCGGGGAACCGGTGGCGAATGCCTTTCGTAAGTGTCCGAATCTGATCATGGAGCCGCCAAATCATCGGATGTATCGTGCAAAAAGTGCAGAATTGATGGAGTATCTGCGGACGTATACAACAGAGATTGAGCAAGTCAGTGTGGATGAATGTTATATGGATTTTACGGAGCTTGCCGGGAGATATTTTTCTCCGGTAGAGGGCGCGTTGGCAATCAAAAACGGGATTCGGGAGAAGTTCGGATTTACGGTAAATGTGGGAATTTCTTCCAATAAATTACTGGCGAAGATGGCATCTGATTTTGAAAAACCGGATAAAATACATACCTTGTTTCCGGAAGAGATTTCGGTGAAAATGTGGCCTCTTCCCATTGGAGACTTATTTATGGCGGGGCGTTCCAGTGTGGAGACATTGAAAAAGCTGGAAATTTATACAATCGGTGATTTGGCACAGGCAGACTTGAACCTGATCATGCTGCATTTGAAAAGTCATGGGAAAATGCTCTGGGAATTTGCAAATGGAATTGATCATTCATCTGTTCAATCCGAACAGACGGAGGCAAAAGGAATCGGTAATTCTACGACGCTATCTGAAGATGCGTCTACTTATGAAGAAGTACAGCCGGTTTTTCGAGAACTGGCAGAGAGTGTGGGCAGGAGACTTCAAAATGCCGGACAGAAGGCAAAGATGGTCAGTATGGAAGTGAAGTATCATGATTTTCAAACCATGTCTCATCAATGTCAGCTTTCCAAACCGACAAATGATGCCAAGATGTTGTATGAGACAGCATGTCAGCTTTTCGAAGAGGCGTGGAGCGGAGAGCCAGTACGGCTCCTTGGAATCCGTACGTCCAAATTAGCAGATGAATCAGAACCGGAGCAGCTCAGTATTTTTGATATTGAGTTTCCGAAAGAACCGGATGAAAAGCATAAAAAGCTTAATGCGGCAATGGAAGAGATTCGAAAACGTTTTGGAGAAAATGCAGTAAAAAAAGCTAGTCTTATGAAGAAACCGGAGAAGTAATTGATGAAAGAGAAGAACTATAATCTGGAACTAATCAGAACCATTTCCTTCATATTGGTGGTTGTGATTCATGTGACAAATTATTATTGCAGAGCATTTGGGAAAATCAGTGCGGGAGAGTATACATTTTCTCTTGTACTGGATACTTTTGCAAGAGTGAGTGTGCCCTGCTTTTTTATGTTGAGCGGGGCGTTGCTGCTGGGAAGAGAAGAACCGATGGAAAAGAGTTGGATGCGGATGCTGCGTTTTTTTCCGCCGCTCTTCTTATGGAGCGCTGTATATTATTTTTGGAATCTGTATTATATGCATACGGAAGTGCGTTTGGAAGAGGTATTCTGGGTTCCGACAGAACCCCATCTCTGGTATTTGTATGCGATGATTCCAATTTATCTGGTCCTGCCGTTCTTTCAAGTTATGGTGCGCCATTTCAGTGTCAGGATGGAAAAAGCCTTCCTGATTGTCGGAGCTATAGCAGTACTGGTGAACTGGGCGCTGAAAGTATTGGGAGGGGAACTCTATTATGACGTTCCTTTGTTTGGAGACCGGGTATATGATTTTTATTTTTTCCTTGGGTATTATTTGAAAAAACACAGGGATTACAAATGGTTCAGCACAAAGAATCTAGCGTGGATATTCATAGTAAGCAATGTATTAAATGTTGGAATTACAGCAGGGATGAGTATATTAAAAGAAGATCATATTGAGCATACCCTGGAGTATGGATTTCCGATGATCATTATAAGCAGTGCAGCATTCTTTTTATTGATGCTGAAACTTGGAAATGGAAAAATGAAATTAAAAGCACGAACGAAGAAATGGATTGATTCTTGGTGCGGATGTTCTCTGGGGATTTATTTTATCCATATTTTATTTTTGGATATGTATAAAAAACATCTGGAGGCAGAGGCTGTATCGGCGTATCTTGCAGTACCTGTACTGACGATCGGAATTCTTCTGGTGTCATACATTTGTGTCAAAGGAATCCGAAAGATTCCCGGCGGTAAAAAAATTACATAATATAAATCAGAATAATAAAAATCATAGAATTATCATATAGAAAACAGGAGACAGAAATCATGAGCAGAACATTATATTTGGAATGTTTTTCCGGGATTAGTGGCGATATGACGGTTGCAGCTCTATTGGATCTGGGGGCAGATGAGGAAGTTTTAAAGCGGGCGCTGGGCAGTATTCCGGTGGAAGGATTTGAGGTACAGATTGGAAGAGTCCATCGTGCCGGACTAGAGGTGTGTGATTTTGCAGTAAAACTGGATCAGGCACATGAGAACCATGACCATGATATGGAATACCTTCATGGTCATTCTGAGCATAGATCGGAAGAAAGAGAACGTGTTTCGAAATCACAGATAACACAGCATAAGCATGTACATGAACATCGGGGCTTGCAGGAAATACTTCATATTATAGAGCATGCCGACGCAGCACAGGGGGCGAAAGAGCTTGCAAAGAAGATTTTTCGGATTCTGGCAGAGGCGGAGGCGAAAGCCCATGGCGTTTCAGTGGAAGAGGTACATTTCCATGAAGTAGGTGCGGTGGATTCTATTGTGGATATTCTGGCTGTAGCTGTTTGCTTGGATAATTTGCAGATTGAGGAAGTGATTGTACCCGAACTATACGAAGGCCGGGGATGCATCCGGTGTCAGCATGGCATCCTTCCTGTTCCGGTTCCTGCGGTAGTTCATATTGTACAAAAGCATGGGATTGTACTGCATTTGACAAAGACAGAAGGGGAATTGGTCACACCGACAGGCGCAGCCATTGCAGCGGCAGTTGCAACGTCACAGAGCTTGCCGGAACATTTTATCATTCAAAAAGTCGGTTTAGGAGCAGGCAAACGGGAATACGATGCGCCCGGGATTCTGCGGGCAATGTTGATTGAAGAGGTGGCAGATGCAGAGATAAAGAGAGAGAAAACCGCAGAGCAGGCAGATGTTATGTATATGTTGGAAACCAATATTGATGATTGTTCCGGCGAGCAATTAGGAGCAGTTATGGAGCAACTGCTGGAAGGCGGGGCAGCAGATGTCTTTTATACACCGGTTTTCATGAAGAAAAATCGTCCGGCGTACCAGTTAAATGTTCTGTGCAGAGAAACTTTGATTTCTGCCATGGAAACCATTCTTTTTGCCGGAACAACGACAATCGGAATCCGAAAGGTGCGGATGGAACGGAGTATTTTGCCAAGAAAACAACGAAAACTTGTTACTCGGTTTGGGGAGGCAGAAGTAAAAGTCTGTACCCTTCCAAATGGAGAAAGACGGTATTATCCGGAGTATAGAACGGTCCTGGAATTTACAAAACAATATCATCTGAATTACCAGAGTGTGTATTCGGAAATCCAGAGAACAGCAGAACAATTCTTTGAAAAGGAAGACAATGAAAGCAGAAATTAATTACGAAAAGAGAGAGCAATTGCAACAGAGGATAAAACAGAGGTTGCAGGAGATCACGGAGAAGGATTGTATCGTTGCATTTTCCGGTGGTGTGGACAGCGCATTGTTATTAAAAATGACTTGTGAGGCAGCAGAGGAAAAGGGAACGAAGGTATATGCAGTTACTATGCAGACGAAACTTCATCCGATAAATGAAATCGCGCACGCAAAAGCTGTAGCGGAGGAAATCGGCGCAGAGCATCTGGTTCTTGCGGTGGATGAACTAGCAGAGGCGGGAATCGAAAGGAACCCGAAGGACAGATGCTATCGGTGCAAAAAGTACTTATTTACACAAATCAAAGAACAGGCGGCGGAACTTCATGTTGAACAGATTTTAGAAGGGACGAATGCAGATGATCTACAGATGTACCGTCCGGGATTGCAGGCAATTCGGGAACTGGGGATCCAAAGTCCTCTGGCAGAGGCAGGATTGACAAAGAGAGAGGTGCGGGTGTTGGCAGAGATGTACGGTCTGTCTGTTTCCGACCGTCCGGCAACCCCCTGTCTGGCAACCAGATTTCCATATGATACACCGCTGTCTTATGAAGAAATGAAACGGGTAGAAGTAGGAGAAACCTATCTTCGTGCGCTTGGCTTTTACAATGTAAGATTGCGTGTGCACAATGAGATTGCCAGAATAGAAGTGGATGAAAACTATTTCGAAAAAATTATTAAAATGAGAAAAGAAATTATATCATTTCTGAAAGACGCTGGATTTGCTTATGTAACGATAGATTTAGAGGGATTTCGTTCCGGAAGTATGGACCTCTTTTTATAGAGGAATCAATACCGTCATGCAAAACGTCTTTTCATCATAAGAGATATTCATATCCCCATGATATTTTTCTACAATATTTTTTGTATTCTGCAGACCGATGCCATGTCCTTCAGCATCCGGTTTGCTTGTCTGGATCACACCGTTTTTCATGTGAATTTCATTGGTCTTTGTATTTTTAATCTGATAACTGAAAAAGTGATGTTGATATCTTGCCTTGACAATCATTCTGCGGTCGGCAATTTTAGGGATTGCACGACATGCCTCAATCGCATTGTCCAATGTATTGCCAAGGAGGGAACACAGGTCGATATCTTCTATGGCAGGAACGTCTTCCAGATCAATCTGGAATTGGTAAGAAATATCCGAGTCTTTTGCAAGCTGTTCTTTTGCATTCAAGACAGCATTGATGATGCTGTTTTTGCAATATATTTTTGCATTTGTGGCAAATTCCTGATTCAGTTCCTTGAGGTAAGACTGCGCCTGTTCCATTCGGCGATCCCGTAAAAAGGTACTGATGACATTTAAGTGGTTTTTCATATCATGTCGGAGCCGCCGTACGGTCTGTTGGTTTTGTTCCAGTTCCTTGTAATAGGTTTGTTGATACTGGTATGCCTGTAGTTCCATTTCCGTTTTGGCAGCTTTGGTCATATAGGTCAGCAGACCGCAGCATCCGAGGCTGGTGATGATACAGGCAACACAGGTCGGATAAGCGGTATAAGAATCATAAGAGGTTGTCTTATACACGACGGAAATGATTCCGATAAAGGAAGTCAGTGAAATCATATCCAAAATCAGCCACATTTTCCAGGTCAGAGATTTTGCTCCGAACGAAATCCATTTGCGGACGCAGACAAATACAAGATACCAGAACGGAATCCGAAGTGCCATTGTCGCAGTGTGCAGGACGGTGGATGCAAGGATAGACATACTCCGGTCAAATACATGGAGCCAGATGAGACCGCCGATGTCCTGTGTGATATAATTTACTGCTGCAATGACGGGAAACAGAATAATTGCAACCGAAAGTTTTAAATAGGTTTTATCTCGAAAGGCAAGCAGCAGAATGAGGATGAAACAAAGAAAGAAACCGATCGTTCCGGTTATTTCTTCGGGATATACAACGATATTTGAACAATTTGCCAACAGAGCAATTGCAATTAGTTTCGCAATTTGGTTCTGAAAACGGAATGTGAGAAATCGTTCGATGATCAGGAACATAAAAGTTCCGAAAGTCAGTGTAATCAGCCAAGTGATTATAAATTCAAGAATGCCAAGCATGATAAAATCCCCCCCTAATGCATATCGTATCTTGTCCTTGAAAAAGGAAAACCTGTCGGTCTTAATTCAATAGATAGTTGGCAAATGCAATAGACAGCGGCGATTTGTAGGCGCGGCTGACCGGAAGAAAAGTGCCTGCAACAATTGCCTGATTTCCGTCAATCTGTTCCAGATATTTCAGATGAATCAAGTATCGGTTATGGATGCGGGCAAATGTATTGGGAAGTCTGTCTTCCAATTCACTTAATTTGTCATAAAAAGTATAAGTCTGGGCAGCAGTGACCAGATGGACAAGTCTTTTTTCACTGTAAAAATACTGAATGGTATCCAGTGGAATCCGAATGCTGCCGGAGCGTTGTTCTACAACAAAATATCTGTCTTCAGATATATGAAGTTCCTGCAGGGCAGTATGGAGAACCTTGAGCAGTTTCTCCGGCTCATAAGGCTTTAGAATATAGTTCAAAGCATGCACCTCATAACCCTGAAAGACGAAATCAGGATGCGAAGTGACGAAAATAATCTGTGCATGGTTCTGTTGTTCTCGTAATTTCTTGGCTGTTTCAATGCCGTTGATGACCGGCATTTCGATATCCAGAAACAGAATCTGGGAATCTGCCGGAGTCAGCGTGGAAATCAGCTCTTCACCGGAAGAAAATTCTGTTATTTTATATTCGATGCCGGACAACTCCAGTTCCCGGCTGAGAAGGTGTTTTAAATCATTTCGATAAATCTTTTCATCATCACAAAGTACAAGTTCAAGCATCGCAGTTACAATTCTCTTTCTGTTGATTTTAAGTATGTGGGAAACGATTCTGTTTTCCTATCTAAGAGTATCATATTCCATGAGAAAAATCATCCAAATTTGTCAAAAAAGTGTCCAAATTTGACATTTCACAGAATAGAAAAAAGCGAGGGTTTTTTCTACAATATAGGTAACAAAAACAGAAGAAAGGGAATGAAAGAAATGTTAAAAGTAGAGCATCTTTACAAGAATTATAAAAATGGAAATCATGTATATGAAGTATTAAAAGACGTTTCATTTGAGGTAAAACAAGGGGAGTTTGTAGCGGTTATGGGGCCTTCCGGTTCCGGAAAGACAACATTGTTAAATTGTATTTCCTGTTTTATCCCATATGAAAAGGGAAAGATTTGTCTGCAGGATACAGAGCTTGCGAAATTAAACGAAAAGCAGATTGCAAAGGTTCGAAATGAAAAACTGGGATTCGTTTTTCAGGATTTTATGCTGTTGGACGGTTTGACTGTTCTGGAAAATGTCTGCGTACCGAAGGTGATCCGCAAAGAGCCTTATAGACCAATGGAAAAGAAAGCCAAAAATCTTCTGAAATTATTCGGAATCCATGAGATTGCGAATAAATATCCGGCAGAAATCTCCGGCGGACAGAAACAGAGAACGGCGGTGGCGAGGGCATTGATGAACGATCCTCTGCTGATTCTTGCCGATGAACCGACTGGCAATCTGGACAGTCGTTCCAGTGAGGCGGTGATCAGCGCCTTTCTGGAGGCGCAGAAAACATTGAATGCAACTACGTTTATGGTGACACATGATAGTTTTTCTGCAAGTTACTGTGACCGGGTAATTGTTATGCAGGACGGACGTGTTTATACAGAACTTGTGAATAATGGAGATAGAAAAGAATTTCTTGAGCAATTATTAGATGTATTAAAAAACTTGAACGGTGGTGAAAATGAATGACACTTCAGAATTTATGGAAAAAATTAAGAAAACGGAATCAAAGGGATTACCGACAGTTTCAGTTTGTTATATTGTTTGCGGAAATGCTGATTTCTTCTTATTTGATGATGTTGTTTTCTCCGTTGGTACAGAAGGCATTGCCGGATGGAGGAGATACCATTAAAGTTGCCACATTGGTATTTGGGGTTGCGGTTGTAGGCTGCGTCGTGTTTGTCTGGTATGCAGCGCGATTGTTTTTACGATATAAGAGCAGGGAAATCGGTGTGTTTCTGGCATTGGGGACAGAACGGGGAAATCTATCAGGAGCTTTATTTGCGGAATTGGGAAAAATGATGTCAGTTTATATTGCAGAGGGAATCTGTGCCGGAGCGGTGTTGTCTGTTCTGGTCGGTAAATTGATGGAGAAACTTACGGAAAAGGTCAACGACTATCAGTTTGCTTTTACGGTGGAAGGCGTCGGAGCCTCTGTTTTATTCGGGATGGTGTTGATTTTGCTGGTATTGCTTATGGCAGGGCGGACCATGAAACGAACCGATATTATGGAAGTGATCAATGAACAGCGCAGACAGGAGCCGCTTAGGAAAAACGTGACAAAGCAGTATGCGGTAATCGGAGGCGTCTGTATTGCAGTTGGCTTGTTTGTAGCTGCGATTCTTCCGACCCTCTATATCAGACTGACCAATCAATATCTGGGTAGTTGGTCGAATGGATTTTATCTGGTGGCAGTGTTCGGAGTGTATCGGCTTTTGGTATATTCTGTGTCCAGTCATCAGAGAGGACGGAATCCGCAGAAATACTACAACAATCTGCTCAATTATGGAATGATGAAATTTCAAGGTGCGTCAGTTGTCCGGAACATGCTTGTGATCGTACTTTTAATCGTAGGAGGAATGTATGCGGCATGTTATGTTCCGATGGTGATATTGCCGAATCTGAATACCGGAACCTATGAGGCAAAGTATTCCTATCGTTATCTGTTGGATGGAGAAGTGCCGGAAGAGGCGGAATTAGAGGAAATGGCGGCAGAGCATGAGGTGCAGATTGAAAATTACCAGGAGGGAGAATTTATCCGCATTCCGGGAAGTGCTGTCAATCGGGATACCGATGCAGAGGGCACCAGAATTATCGAGGAGTTTGTGGAAGGATTTGCCGAATATGATTGTCTCAGCGCATCAACGTATGAACGATTGACGGGAATCCGTCTGGAAATTCCAAACGGCGGATATTATCTGATTCAGCCTTCCGGATCAGTGGAGACGCATTGGAACCGTTTTGACGATATGAGTGAGCTGTACAGTCAGACAGAGGATGCATATCTTCCAATGAAATATATTGGAAACACAGAGTATAATGCAATGATCATGAAAAACAGCGGATTGGGAGAGCAGTCTCGTTTTGTTGTAAATGATGCAGATTATGAAAGAATGCGGGCAGACCTTCCGAACAATAAAATCGGAGTGCAGGTACTATTTGACAGTGTGGAAAGTGACGGGGAGATTTCATTTGCAACGGCTCTGTTTAAGCGCCTTGTAGAAGGAATGTCCGCGGATATGAACCATATGACAAATTACAATCCCATGACAGAACAGCGTGTAGGAGCAGAAGAATATCGGGATATGGCAGGTGCGGCCAGTGTAGATCCGGACGTGCCGGCAAAAGAACAGGACTGGTGGTACACACCTGTGTTGGTTCCGTTGGTTAATCAGCAGACCATTCTGGGACTGGCGATTCGGCTTATGCTCTTTATCTATGTAGCGGTCATATGTGTTGCAGCAGTAGGAATTATCGGATACTCCAGAAGTCAGAGTGTGGCAAACAGCAACCGGCAGATTTTTGAAGATTTGAAACGGTTGGGAGCAAATTGGGAATACCGCAGATGGCTTTTGAAAAAACAGATTGCGAAAGTATATGTGCTGCCGACAATACTGGGTGTAGGAGTTACAATTATTTATATAGTAATTATTTTGTTTACAAATGATGGCGTGCTAAAACATGAAGAGATTACAGTTGCTTTGTATGGAGCGGCATTGGGTGGCTTGATAGCCGGATTTCAGTATCTGATGTACAAAAAGGCATTTCGCACAGTTTGTAAAACGATATTGCCGAACGAGCGCGTTCATGTATAAATTTCGATTTACTATTTGTTATCCATTTGACTTACCAATATCGTTGGATTAAAGTGTTGGTAAATGGAATAAATATGGAAAATATGGAATGAATAAGGGATGAAAACGATTGAAAAATGGAGCGTAATATGCTATGATATTTCCATGATAAGTGAGGTGAATGCAGTATGACGGTAGAAGAGATGAGAACTCGAAAAAAACAATATGGTTATAGCTGTGAGCAGATTGCGGAGATGTCAGGCGTTCCGCTCGGTACCGTACAGAAGATATTTAGTGGAATTACGAAAACTCCCCGTTATGACACGCTGCGACAATTAGAGAGTGTGTTTATCAGAGAAGTTCGGCGTTCCGATAATGATCAGCCGCTTGTTTTGCGAGAGGTGCAGCAATCGTTTTGTGCAAAGAAAAAACAGGGAGAGTATACTTTGGAAGATTATTATGCTTTTCCACAAGAGCGACGGGTGGAATTGATTGATGGTGTCGTTTATGATATGGCGGCACCTACCAATCTTCATCAACTGCTTATTACAGAAATTACTGTGCGGCTTTATGCATTTATTGGTGGAAAGAAAGGGAATTGCAAGGTTCTGACCGCTCCGACAGATGTTCAGCTTGATTGTGACGATAAGACCATGGTGCAGCCGGATATCCTGGTAATGTGCAAACGGGACAGAATCTTGCGGACACATATGTATGGGGCTCCGGATCTGGTGATAGAGATTTTGTCGCCTTCCACGAGACAAAAGGATATGAATCTAAAACATGCAAAATATGCAGCGGCCGGGGTGCGGGAATATTGGATGATTGACCCGGATAAGAAGAAAATAGTTGTTTATGATTTTGAGCATGAAGAACTTCCGGCACTATATGGATTCGAGGATCAAGTACCGGTCAGTATATTTAAAGGCGAGTGCATCATTGATTTTCGTGAGATAGAGGAGGCGGTCAGATTTTTATATGAGGAATCGTAAAAAAGTAAGAATTGTAAAAAACTCTTTACAAACAGAAAACAAAGTGATATGATTTTGATATCAAAAAGAAATTGTTTTCCTGTAAGGAGGGACAGCTATGAATGAAAGAATATTAGAAAATAAGAAACATGGAATGTTGGCATTGATTGTGACATCGGTTCTTTATCTAGCTGCAATTGGCGCCTGTATTCTTGGCGGTATGCTTTTGAGTGAAGGCCATGGTCTGGTACTGCTGATTGTCAGTATTATCTGGTTATGTATCGGATGGATCCCATATTGCGGTCTGCGTGTTTTGAAACCACAAGAGGCGTTGGTACTTACGTTGTTTGGAAAGTATGTGGGAACAATTAAAGGAGAGGGATTCTATTATGTAAATCCGTTCTGCTCCAGTGTCAATCCGGCAGCATCTACACATTTGAATCAGAGTGGAGATGTAAATAATAATACGAAGAAATCAACATTTTCGTTTACTATGAATGGAATTGAAAGCTCAGCTAATGAGTCTGGTAAGAAGATTTCTTTGAAAATCATGACTTTGAACAATAGTCGTCAGAAGATCAATGACTGCCTTGGAAATCCGGTAGAGATTGGGATTGCTGTGATGTGGCGTGTAGTAGATACGTCTAAGGCTGTATTCAATGTAGATAATTATAAAGAATATTTGTCTTTGCAATGTGATACGGCACTTCGTAATATTGTACGTGTTTATCCGTATGACGTAGCTCCGAATGTAGACACAACCGGAGATGGAAAGGCTGATGAGGGAAGTCTTCGTGGCTCTAGTGAGATTGTAGCAGAGAGAATCAAAGATGAGATTCAGAAGAGAGTTAGCGAGGCTGGTCTTGAGATTTTGGAGGCCCGGATTACTTATCTGGCGTATGCACCGGAGATTGCCGCAGTTATGCTGCAGCGTCAGCAGGCATCTGCAATCATTGATGCAAGAAAGATGATTGTAGACGGAGCTGTTGGAATGGTAGAGATGGCTTTGGATCGACTGAATGAGAGTGGGGTTGTGGAACTGGATGAAGAAAGAAAGGCTGCGATGGTTTCCAATCTGCTGGTAGTTCTGTGTGGAAATAAGGATGCTCAGCCGATTGTAAATTCAGGAAGTCTGTATTAAGATGGCAGAACAGAAAAAGAAACAAGTTCCCCTTCGTTTGTCTGCAAAGTTATACGATGCCATTGCAGTCTGGGCAGAAGATGATTTTCGTTCTGTGAATGGGCAGATTGAATATTTGCTGACAGAATGTGTGAGACAGCGGAAGAAAAATGGGAAATATGTATCGGAACATCTGGATGAACCGATTGAGTTGGATATTGAATAATAGGATAGTTATTGAATATGTATTTTAAAGGAGAGGAAATACCGAAAACGGTACATACCTCTCCTTTTGATTTACAGCTATCTTATTTCCGTAAAAGATATTCTTTCAATTGTTTTACGTCCGTTTCCCGGAAATACGGAATCTCTTGTGTGGTGTTAAGGGCAGATGCCAACAGATACAAGGTTCCTTTTTGGATGCCCAGATGCTTTGTAAGGAAATTTTGTTCCAGTTGGATATATTGAATCTTTTCGTAGCTTAAAAAGGTAAAACGTTTTGTTAAGCTGCCTTTTACAAGAATCAAATGCTGTTCTGTCACAGAGGTACCTGCTGTACGGCTCTTGAAAATCAGATACAGCAGAATCCATATACTGATGCCGATAACGCTGAGCCAAATAATCCGGTTTTGTATTGGGAACAGTGAAATGCCGAGAAATGCAGCGGCAGTTGCGCATAAGGCATAAATTATATAGAAAATAATCCACACATACCAGACAGAGGTGGGCTGCAGTTTTACAGGTTGGTCCATTGCATCTGCAAATTCAGGTAGAAGTATTCCGAGACGTTCCCGGAGTCGGCTGCGTTTGTCGTATAATAGCAAAAATGCTTTTTGTTCAGACTCATCATCGCCCATGCCGACATTGATGATTTCTGCCATATATCGTCCGGTGATTCTTGCAAAAGGAGACTGTGTCAGTTTCAGTGCATTGATTTTATCTACCGGAATTGTATAGTTCACTTTTTTGAAAAAGCCATAGCGGATATAGATGCGGTCAGCCATTCTGCATACCCGGAAATTGTAGTAACGGATAAATCCCTTTATGATATCCCACAGTGCGGAGAAAAATAGGATACCAACCATCAAAAGTGCTGTTAGGATTTCCCATAGTCCTTTTCCACTGATTCCCTGTTGGAAGGTGTCGAAGGCTGTTTGTCCGGCAATGGTGATTGTTCCGATTACAACCAGAAGGGAGAACAAATTGATGGAAAAGAATCCATGGATCAGCATATCTCCCAATCCGAGGACAATTTCATTTTCTGCTGCATTTGCTGAATCATCGAAATTCGACGGTGAATAAGAAGAGTCAGCAGTGTTATCAGCAGAGAAAGGAGTCGGATTTGTGCCGGTACTTTGCTGCATCAGTTCCATCAGATAGGCGCGGAATTTTTCGGCATCTGCTTTTTTCAAAACAATCTTTACATCGGTTTGATCGGCTGTACTAAGCGTGTTGGTATCCAGTTTTAACTTGCAGGTTCCAAGAATCATTTCAAACAGGTTCTGCTCTGTATTTACATTGGAAATATTTTTGATTCCAATAGTATGTTTCTTTTTGTTCAAGGTATTTCGTTCTAATATGAGCGTGTTGTTCTGAATCGAGATATAGGTTTTTGACCAGACAACAAGCTGCCAGGCGATGATAAAAATGAGTAAACCTGCTGCAGCGAGACAAATCAGAATCAGAAGTTGTATGTCTTTGGAAGTTAATTCTGTTAAGTCCAGATTTTTTTTCTTTATTTCTTGAAAATTTTGTATGAAACCGGTACCTGCCATGATTAAGAGAAAAATCATAACACTTCCTATCTGTTCAAAAATAATGGAAATGTGATTGCGGAAACGAATGTTATTTTCCATATTCTTCCTCCCGTTGTGCAACTACAATTTCATTGATGCGTACCTGAAGTCGTTCAGCAATCTGCTCGGCTTTTTCTTCTTCCAGAAAACGAATCGTCACATCTCCTCCGGCTGTTGTTACAATGACCTTGGCAACGTGAAAGAATTGGTCAATGGGTCCTTTGACGGTCTGGAGTTTGTGAATACGTTCAATGGGAACAATCTGCCGTTTTATAAAAAGGTAGCCCTCTTTTATATCGATACATTCTTCGTCAATGTTATAGCGGTAACGATGATAGCGGAAATACGGACTGATCAGTATATCGAACAAAGTCAGAATAGCCAGAATCAAGCAGATCCATTTGCCGATTATAATATCCGATGGAAACAGCCAGAAATAACAGATGGTTCCCAGTATAGCGAAAACGACTACGCCGCTGACGAGACCGGCGGTGTACATACAATAGAGCGCATTTTTCGACAATTTTTCATAGTGCATAACAAATCCTCCCTCTTAAGTTCGTACTGTTTAGATTAAATGGAATGCAAGTATTATATCATAAATCTTCTTTTTGTTGACGAATACTTGGAACAATCGTATACTTTTTAATAAGAAGATTCTTATTAAGGTTAAGAAGTACAGCTAATCAATTGGACGCATTAAAAAGAGAATAAGAATAGTAGATGTCGAGGTGAAGGAATATGAAAACAGTGATTAAAAATGGGATGGTTGTGACATCGGGCAGTAGCTTTCCGGCAGATATTCTGATTGAAGGAGAGAAGATTCAAAGCATTGGAACCATCGGGAAAGAACTGTATGAGCAGATGGGAGATGTACAGATTATTGACGCCGCGGGGAAATATGTATTTCCGGGAGCGGTAGATGTACATACTCACATGGATCTGGATGTAGGAATTTCGCGGGCGGTAGACGATTTCTATGATGGAACGGTTGCAGCAGCGTGTGGTGGTACGACATCCATCGTAGATCACATGGCATTTGGACCGGCTGGTATTCCTCTTCATTATATGTTTCATGAATATGAGAAACTTGCTGGCGGGAAAGCGGTAATCGATTATGGCTTTCATGGGACTATGCAACATTTGGATGATGATATTTTGACAGAATTGGAGACCATGATGGCAGATGGAATTCCAAGTGTAAAGTTGTATATGACGTATAATTATAAGATGAATGATGCGGAAATCTTACAGACATTGCGTAAGATGAAAGAAATTCATGGCATTACCGCATTTCATTGTGAGAATCATGAAGTGACTGAATTTTTGAAAAAGGAGAATCGAGAGAAAGGAAATCTGGCGCCTATTTATCATGCGAAGAGCAGACCGAATGCAGTGGAGGCAGAGGCGGTAGAAAGAGTTCTGCGATTGGCAAGAATGGTAGGAGATGCGCCTGTATACATTGTACATTTGTCTTGCAAAGAAAGTCTTGAGGCAGTGCGTGCGGCGAGAAAAGAGGGGCAGAAAAATATTTTTGTAGAAACTTGTCCACAGTATCTGACATTGACAGAGGAACGATATCTGGACGAAGATGGGCTGAAATATATTATGTCTCCGCCGCTACGTACACAGGAAGACTGTGATGCGCTGTGGGAAGGTATTGCGGATGGTTCCATTCAAGTTGTTGCAACAGATCATTGTCCGTTTAATTATGCAAAGGAAAAACAGATGGGAAAAGATGATTTCACCTGCTGTCCGAATGGGGCTCCGGGAGTGGAAGAAAGATTTTCCATTTTATTTTCCGAAGGTGTGAAAAAAGGGCGGATTACCTTGCAGCAGCTTGTGCAGGTGGCATGTACTAATCCTTGCAGAATTTATGGACTGACGCCGGAAAAAGGGGATATATATCCGGGGGCAGATGCAGATTTAATTATTCTTGATCCAGAGAAGAACTATGAGTTGACGCATGATAGAATGCATGGAGCGGTTGATTATACAATGTATGAGGGAAAAGAGATAAAAGGTGAAATTAAGCTGGTAATGCAAAGAGGAAATATATTGGTTAAGGAGAATCAGTTTATTGGAAAGAAAGGTGAGGGGAGATTTCTGCATAGAAAACCTTGTGATATATTAGAGTAGGAGTGAACAAAATGAAATATGATTTCAAAACAATTATGGATAGAAGAGGAAAGGATTCAATTGCTTTAGATGTGATCCCATTTTCTAATGCAAAGGTCAAAGATGGATTTAATAAAATTCCTATGTGGGTCGCAGATATGAATTTTCAAACGGCTCCGTCTATCCCAGAAGCTATGATTGAGAGAACAAAACATACAGCATATGGTTATTTTACTCCGAGAAAAGAGTATTATGATGCAATTATAGATTGGCAGGAGACGCGAAATAATGTATCAGGACTAACGGAAGAGTGCATTGGTTATGAGAATGGAGTTTTAGGCGGAGTTATAAGTGCTCTTAATGTATTTTGTTCGAGAGGCGATAAGGTATTACTACATGCGCCAACTTATATTGGATTTTCTCATAGTCTGGAAAATAATGGGTATAAAATTGTTCATAGTTCTCTCAAGCAGGATGAAAAAGGGATATGGAGAATCGATTTTGCCGATATGGAACAGAAGTTAAAAGATGAAAAAATCCATGCTGCGATTTTTTGTTCTCCTCATAATCCATGCGGAAGAGTGTGGGAACAGTGGGAAATAGAGCAGGTAATGGAATTGTATCGAAAATACAATGTAATGGTTGTTTCTGATGAGATCTGGTCAGATATTGTTATGCCAGGATATAAGCACATTCCAACCCAAAGCATTTCAGAAGATGCAAAAATGCGAACTGTAGCGTTGTATGCTCCATCGAAAACATTTAATTTGGCTGGATTAGTGGGGAGTTATCATATTATCTATAATTCGGTATGGAGAGATAGGATCCGAAAGGAATCATCGCTTAGTCATTACAACAATATGAATGTACTTTCTATGTATGCACTGATTGGCGCATACTCACAGACTGGAAAAGAGTGGGTGCAAGAGTTGTGTGAAACATTAAATGAAAATATTGATTATGCATGGAATTATATTCAGACGAAGTTTGAAGGCGTGTCAGCAGCTCGTCCAGAAGGAACATATATGTTATTATTGGATTGCAAAGAGTGGTGTGAAAAGCATAATAGATCCATTGATGAACTACAGAGAGCTGGTGTTGAAGTAGGTGTAATCTGGCAGGATGGAAGACCTTTTTACAGTCCTTATGGAATACGAATGAATCTTGCATTGCCAAAAGCTTTGGTAGAAGAAGCATTTGACAGATTAGATCGCTATGTATTCAATGTTAAATCTTTGTAAAATTAGAGTTAAATCATAGAAAATGTGGTTTAAGTCTTTGTAAAGATATGGTAAACTGAGTCCCGCAGGTCAAAAAAGGCCTGCGGGACTTTATGTAAAATCATATTTGAACAACAGGAGAAAAAAGAAATGGGGATAAGTGATATTTTATCTTTACTTGGTGGTCTGGCGCTGTTTTTGTATGGAATGCAAATGATGAGCAATGGCCTGGAAGCAGCAGCCGGTAACAAAATGAAACAGATTTTGGAAAAATTGACCTCAAATCGATTTAAGGCAGTACTTGTAGGAGCAGCGATTACAGCTGTGATTCAATCCTCTTCAGCCACAACCGTTATGGTGGTCGGATTTGTAAACTCTGGATTGATGACCTTGAATCAGGCAGTCTGGATTATTATGGGAGCGAATATTGGTACAACCATTACCGGACAGTTGATTGCGTTGGATATGGGAGCAATAGCACCTCTGATCGCATTTTTAGGAGTTGCCTGCATCATGTTTATGAAGAGTGAACGGGCACGTCATATTGCTGGAATTTTTGCAGGACTTGGAGTGCTTTTTATCGGAATGGATATGATGAGCGCTTCAATGGCACCACTCCGGGATTCTGAGATGTTTATGAACTTTATGACAAACTTCTCTAATCCATTAGTTGGAATTTTGGTGGGAGCTGTCTTTACAGCAGTGATTCAGTCTTCTTCCGCATCTGTAGGTATTTTGCAAGCACTTGCCGCAACAGGAATGATTCCGTTGTCCAGTGCAGTTTATGTGCTATTTGGTCAGAATATCGGTACATGTATTACAGCGGTACTGGCATCCATTGGTACAAAGACAAATGCGAAGAGAACAACGGTAATTCATCTGTCTTTTAATATCATTGGAACAACAATTTTTACAATTTTATGTATGGTGACACCATTTGTCAGCTGGATGGAAGCGTTCAATACAGATCCGGTAGCTCAGATCGCGAATACGCATACTGTATTTAACATTGTAACAACATTATTATTACTTCCATTCGGTAATATTCTGGCAGAATTTGCAACCAAGATTTTACCGGAAAATGACAAGGAAGAAGAAACGGTACAGAAGTTAATGTATATTAGACCATTCGAAAGCAATTATCCAGTTGGTCATACGGCAGTCGTTCTTTCTCAGGTTGAAGGCGAGGTAGGACGTATGATGGATAAAGTGAAGAAAAATGTTGCACAGAGCTATGATGCAGTTATTTCAGGAAATACAGATGCTTTGGAAGATATTACAGTAAGGGAAGATTATATAGATTATTTGAATGGTGAAATTTCCAGATATATTGTAAGTTTGATGTCAGTGGAAATGTCTGAGAAGGATAGTCGCAGCATTAATAGCTATTATATGATGATCAGCAATATTGAGCGAATCGGTGATCATGCCATGAATGTTGCAGAATATACGAAGTTTATGAAAAAATGGGATGTTAAACTAACAGAGGAAGAAAAAGAAGAAGTAGAGCAAATGAAAGACATTAGTGTGCAGACATTGGAGGCTTTGGATTTTACCGATTTAGCGCAGGCAGAAGAAATTCTTCAAAAGGTTAGTGATGGAGAAAAAGCAATCGATGATATGCAGAAAAAATATCTGAAACAGCAGATTAAGCGCGCGAAAAAAGGGGATTGCAAAGCTGAGGCAGGAATTATGTTCTCTGAACTTTTGACAGACTTTGAACGAATCGGCGATTACGCATTGAATGTGGCACAGTTGTATAAGGAGATGGCTTAATTCTAAATCAATCTGTAGTCATAAGGATTGAGCGTGACAGAAAAACAGAATTATGATATAAGTATGAGGGAAACCTTTCGGGGTGACCCTCATATTTTATGATAAGGAGAATAATCATGCAATTATATGCCGCACCACTGGAAGGGATTACCGGTTATGTATTCCGAAATGCCTTTTGTAAGTGTTTTGACAATGTAGATAAATATTTTATTCCGTTTATCCAGCCCAATCAGAAGGGACATTTTAGTTCCAGAGAGAAACAGGATGTAACACCGGAAAATAATCAAGGAATGTATGCAGTGCCGCAGATTCTGACAAATTCGTCAGAGGATTTTCTGCGTACTGCATGGAAACTGAAAAAAACATACGGATATCAGGAGGTAAATCTCAATCTGGGATGTCCGTCCAAAACAGTGATTTCCAAAAAAAGGGGTTCCGGATTTCTGGCATACCCGGAAGAATTAAAAGAATTTCTGGCAGAAATCTTTGAAAATACAGAGGTAGAGATTTCCATTAAAACAAGAATCGGAAAAGAAAGCCCAGATGAATTTGCCCGGATATTGGAGATCTATAATGAGTTTCCGGTAAAAGAGTTGATCATTCACCCGAGGGTGCAGACAGATTTTTATAAAAATCATCCCAATCTGGATGTATTTGAGACAGCATTGAAGACTGCCAAAATGCCTGTTTGTTATAATGGAGATATTTTTTCAATAGAAGACTATGAGCAATTTACAGAACGTTTTCCACAGGTGGATCGTATGATGCTGGGCAGAGGGCTTCTAAAGAATCCCGGGTTGACAAGACAAATCCGGCAGCAGGTTGTACTGGACAAGGAAACTTTGAGACGGTTCCATGATTGTCTGTATCAAGGCTATTGTCAGGTACTGTCTGGAGACAGAACTATTTTATTTAAAATGAAAGAGTTGTGGGGATTTCTTGCACCGGTATTCACTTCATATGAAAAATATGCCAAAAAAATTAAAAAAGCAGAAAAATTGTGGGTATACGAAGAAATAGTAGAGAAATTATTTGCAGAACAGCAGTTGATTATTGACAAAAAGGAACCAGATTGTTAATATGGTAATACCTTATGGAGGTTTAGGAAGAAAAATATATGGAAATACAGTCTATAACGAATGCAAATTTGAGTACTATGGCAAAGGAACAGCTTTACCGATATATTCGAAGCATGGATTTAAATGAGAATACGAAATTGTCACCGGAGAATGAATTAGGGGTAAAATTGGGCGTAAGCAGAGTTACGGTGCGACGTGCGTTAGATGAGTTAGAACGAGAAGGAATTGTTATAAGAATTCATGGAAGAGGAACATTTGTCAATCCGGAGGCTTTGAAAATTCAGGTAAATCTGATGCCTGGAGAGGAGTTTACAAGGCTTATTGAAAAATGTGGATATCAAGCGTCCTTTGAAATTAGCGATATTCGACGTAAAAAATCAGATAAAAAAACTGCACAGTTATTGGGGATAGAGGCTGGAGAAGAAATTTATGAGATTGAAAAGCTGTATTTTGCAGATAAGCATCCGGCTATTATCAGTATTGATTCTTTTGCTTGCAGTTTGATCGGAATTGAATTAACAAAAGAAGTGATGGGAAAAAAATCTGTGTTTGACATTTTGCATCAGTATGGTGGATGTTTTATTGCCAGAGATAAGATTTCTATAAAAACGATGAACCGTAAAGAGATGGAAAAAAATACCATGTGCGGAAAAAGTATGGAATGTGACAGTGTTTTGGTGTTTTATGGAGAAAATTATAATCAAGATAATAAACTTGTAATGCTTGATCAGGAATATTATGATACAAACTATGTTAAATTTAGCTTGATGAGAGTGAAGAATGTAAAAAATTCTTAATGATAAAAGAGAAGTTGTAAAAACTTCTTTTTTATAGAAAGCAAAAAGGTAATACCATAATACCAAAAAGGAGAGGAGAAAGGTATGGAAGCAAAGTTGAATCAGATATTTCATCTGAAAGAAAGGGGAACGAATGTAAGGACAGAGGTGCTGGCAGGATTAACTACATTTTTAACTTGTGTATATATAGTTGCTGTGAATCCAGGAATTCTGTCAGCAGCAGGAATGGATACTAAGGCAGTGTTTTGGGCAACGGCATTATCAGCGGCGATTGCTTGTATTTGGATTGGTGTATGGGCAAACCTTCCATTTGCGTTAGCGCCGGCAATGGGACTAAATGCATATTTTGCATATTATGTCTGTAATACATTGGGCCTTCCATGGCAAAATGCATTAGCATGTGTAGCGATATCTGGTGTATTATTTATGTTATTAAGCGTTTTTAAGGTACAGCAAAAAATTGTGGATGCAATGCCTGATTGTATTAAACATTCGGTAGGAGCAGGAATTGGTTTCTTTATTGCATTTACAGGACTTATGCAAGCAGGAATTATTCAAAAATCAGAGGATACACTTTTAACATTAGGAGACTTGTCAAATCCAGGAGCGCTACTTGCTCTTTTTGGAATTTTTCTGACAGCAATTCTGGTAATCAAACGGGTGCGTGGAGCTATATTGATTGGAATTATGGTGGTTACTATACTCGGAATAGTTGTAAAAAATCCAGAGACTGGTGCAGCGTACACGATGATTCCGGAAAGTATTTTTTCTTTTGAAAATCCGGTAACAGCTATGGCACCAACTTTTGGAAAATTAACAATAAAAGGGATGTTTTCCGGTGCACCGGAAATGGTACTGGGAGTTGTTTTTGCTATTATAAGCTTCTTGTTTGTAGATTTATTTGATAGTATAGGTGTACTTCTAGGGGTATCATCGAAAGCAGGTTTGGTGGATGAACAAGGGAATATCCCGTTTGCTGGAAAGGCTCTGTTTGTATCTGCCGGAGGGGCAGCTGTTGGTGCAGTTTTAGGAACGAATACAGTTACGATCTATGGAGCAGAGAGTGCTACTGGAATTTCGGAAGGCGGACGAACAGGATTGACTGCATGTGTGACAGGATTCTTCTTTATTTTAACATTATTTTTCTCACCACTGTTTTTGATGATTCCGTCTGTTGCTACAGCTCCGGCGTTGGTTATGGTTGGGATTTTTATGATTGAACCTTTACGAAAACTACCATTGGAAGATGTATCGATTGCATTACCTGTTTTCTTAACTGTAGCATTTATGCCATTTACCTATAATATTGCATATGGAATTCTATTTGGATTGATTGGGTATACAATTGGGCAGATTGCTGCTGGAAAAGGAAAGCAGATTACAAAAACAGTGTGGATTTTAACGATTATTTTTGTTGTCTATTTGTTGTTAGATATCATATTATAGGGAGATGATAAAAATGAGAACATTTGAAGAAATAAAGAATACAATCGAAGCCGGACTTGGGAAATATGCTTGCGATTTAAAAATCGAAAATATAAAATTAGTAAATGTTTTTTCTGGAGAAGTATATAAGACGGATATTTATATCAAAAATAAACGTATTGTATCAATTGATCCATCAGCTGATTTAGACGCAAAAGAAATAATTGATGGAAAGGGAAGATATGCACTTCCGGGACTTATTGATGCACATATGCATTTTGAATCTACGATGCTTTCACCGGAGGCTTTAGCATCTGTTGTTGTTCCGCAAGGAACGACAACTCTGTGTGCGGATTTGATGGAAATTGCAAATGTTGCAGGTGAAAAGGGGTTACGGGCAATGCTCCAGTCAATGAGCCGTTTACCATATAGAATGTTGATTGAAGTTTCGTCCAGAGTTCCAACTGCTCCGGGGCTTGAAACTACCGGTGCTGTGCTTGGAGCAGAAGAGGTGGCTCAGATTATGGATTGGGAAGAAAGCGTAAGTTTAGGAGAACTTGATCCGTCCAAAATATTGTTTGTTAAGGATGAGTATATTCATAAAATAGCAGATACTCTTTCCAGAAGAAAGCTTGTAAATGGTCATGCAATTGGTCGTCTTGGTCAGGAATTAAATGTATATGCTTCATCTGGAATTTCAGATGATCATGAATGCGTTAATGTAAATGAAATGATAGAACGCTTGAAAGTCGGTATGAAAGTGTTTATCAGAGAGGGAAGCAGCGAACGGAATGTCGATGAATTAATTAAAGGTGTACTTGAGAAAAAATTGGATACATCAAATCTAATGTTCTGTACAGATGATAAACATGCAAGAGAAATTCAGGTCGAGGGACATATTAATTATAATGTATCAAGAGCGATAGAATTAGGATTAGATCCGATGAAATCTGTACAGATGGCAACTGTGAATACAGCAAAACATTTTAGAATGGAAGATGAAATCGGAAGTATTACACCGGGAAGATTGGCGGATATAATTTTAGTAGAAGACTGGCATGATATGAAACCAGATATCGTTATATTTGAAGGAAATGTAGTAGCTCAGAATGGAGAATTGGTGAAAGAGTGTAAGGTTGAGGATTATCCGGATTGGTTAAAACATACCGTGATATTAAAAAATCCGGTGACGCCGGAATCTTTTGAAGTACCGTCAAAAAAGATGGAAGGTACAACTAAAATACATGTAATAGAAATGATTCCAAGACAGATCATCAATAATCATATCATAAAGGATGTATCCGTAAAAAATGGAATGATTCAGGTTGATCTAGAACAAGATATTCTCAAACTTGCAGTTGTAGAGCGATATGGGAAAAATGGAAATATTGGAATTGGATTTGTTCAGGGATTCGAATTGAAAAAAGGAGCATTGGCTTATTCCATGTCACATGATCACCATAATATAGTAGTAGTAGGAACAAATGATGAAGATATGGCATTAGCAGTAAATGAAGTAGTACGCTTAAATGGTGGATTATCAGTTGCATGCGATGGAAAAATCTTAAATAGTATGGAACTTCCGATCGGAGGGTTAATGAGCGAAAAACCAGCAGAGGAAGTGATGGCACAATTGGATATTTTGAATGAAGATGCAAAAAAATTAGGATGCAATATGGATGCTCCATTTATGTCATTGAGCTTTATCTCCCTTCCTACAGTACCGGAATTGGGGTTGACAGATAAAGGACTTGTTGATGTATTGGCACATCAATTAATTGAATTAGAGGTTGAATAAATTAAGATTGTTAGGTCAAAAAGGGCAGAGGAAATATTTTCTTTCTGCCCTTTTAAAGTTTTTTATAAAATGCTATACTAATTTTACATGTGAAATAGAAAAAAGAGAGGTTATTTGAATGGATATTTTTGATTTGAACGCATATGAAGTCATTCAGACAGAGGATTTATCAGATTTAAAATCCAAAGGATATTTATTAAAACATAAAAAGAGTGGAGCTCGTGTTCTTCTGATGGAAAATGACGATGAGAATAAGGTGTTTTCCATTGGATTCCGTACGCCGCCGTCAGACAGTACCGGTGTTCCGCACATTATGGAGCATTCTGTACTCTGCGGTTCCAGAGACTTCCCGGTGAAGGATCCGTTTGTAGAGCTGGTGAAGGGATCTTTGAATACATTTTTGAATGCTATGACATATCCGGATAAGACGGTATACCCGGTAGCAAGCTGTAATGATAAGGATTTTCAGAATTTGATGCATGTGTACATGGATGCGGTATTTTATCCGAACATTTATGAGCATGATGAAATCTTCCGGCAAGAGGGCTGGAGTTATAAGTTGGATGATGTGGATGGAAAATTGGAATACAATGGAGTTGTTTATAACGAGATGAAGGGTGCCTTTTCTTCTCCGGAAGGAGTGTTGGATCGTGTAATCCTCAACTCGCTGTTCCCAGATACTTCTTATGCCAATGAGTCCGGTGGAGACCCAGAGGTGATTCCGGAGTTGACCTATGAGCAGTTTCTGGATTTCCATCGCAAATACTATCACCCGTCCAACAGTTATATTTATCTCTATGGCAATATGGATATGGCAGAGAAGTTGGATTGGCTGGATAAGGAATATCTGAGCGCATTTGAAGAGCAGCCGGTGGATTCCGAGATTCAGTTCCAGCAGCCGTTTGAAAATGTAGTGGAATTGGAGCAGACATATTCTATTTCCAGTGAAGAATCGGAAGAAGAGAATACTTATCTTTCTTATAATAAAGTAATTGCAACCAGTTTGGATGAGAAGTTATATCAAGCATTCCAGATTCTGGATTATGCATTGTTATCAGCGCCGGGAGCGCCGCTGAAAAAGGCGCTTGTAGATGCGGGGATCGGAAAAGATATTATGGGTTCTTATGACAATGGAATCTATCAGCCGATTTTTTCTGTCATTGCGAAGAATGCGGAGCCGGGTCAGAAAGAGGAATTTATTTCTACAATTGAAAATACATTACGTGATATTGTGAAAAACGGAATTGATAAGAAAGCATTAGAGGCGGGAATTAATTATCATGAATTTCGTTTCCGGGAGGCAGACTTCGGCAATTATCCGAAGGGATTGATGTACGGATTGGAAATGTTTGACAGCTGGCTCTATGATGAGACGAAGCCGTTTATTCATATGCAGGCGATTCCTACATTTGAGTTTTTGAAAGAGCAGGTAGGAACTGGATATTTTGAAAATCTGATTCAAACGTGGATTCTTGACAATCCCCATGGTTCCATTGTAATAGTAAAACCGGAGAAAGGCCGGACTGCAAGAATGGATCGGGAATTGGATGAAAAATTACAGGCATACAAAAATTCTCTGAGTCGGGAAGAGCAGGAGAAATTGGTGCAGAATACAAAGGAACTGATCGCATATCAGGAATCAGAGGATTCGATCGAAGATATGGAGAAGATTCCGGTGTTGAAAAGAGAAGACATTTCTCGGGAAATTGCGCCAATCTACAATGAAGAGCGGATGTGCGACGGGGTTCCTCTGGTACACCACAATGTGGAGACAAATGGAATTGGATATGTAACATTGATGTTTGATTTATCCGGTGTGCCGGAAGAAAAACTTCCTTATGTAGGAATGTTGCAGGCAGTATTGGGAATTATTGATACCACCCATTATGATTATGGTGAGTTGTTCAATGAAATCAATGTGCACACAGGCGGAATCGGTACCTCTCTGGAATTGTATCCGGATGTGACGAAGGTGGAAGAAAAGGCATTTCGTGCAACCTTTGAAATGAAAGGAAAAGCCCTGTATCCCAAGATGGATGTTTTGTTTGCAATGATGCGGGAAATTCTGATGGAATCGAAACTAGACGATGAAAAACGTTTGAAAGAGATTCTGGCGATGTTAAAATCCAGATTACAGATGAGTTTTCAGTCTTCCGGTCATACGACGGCAGCATTACGCGCCCTGTCCTATGCATCTCCGCTGTCTAAGTTTAAGGATGATACAGATGGCATTGGGTATTACGAAAAGGTCAAAGAGATAGAAGAGCATTTTGAAGAAAAGAAAGCAGAGTTGATTGCAAATCTAAAAGAAATCGCAGCACAGATTTTCCGCGGAGACAATCTGATGGTAAGCTATACTTCAGCAGAAGAAGGATTGGAAGTAGTGGAAACAGAAGTGAAGAAATTTAGACAACTGCTGAATGACAGCGTGCAGGAGACAAGGTGTGCAGAGCCAGAGCCGACAATGGCAGAGCAGGCAGAGAATCGCTGTAGTCTTCATTGTGTAAAACGAAATGAAGGTTTCAAGACATCTTCTAAGGTTCAGTATGTGGCAAGAACCGGAAACTTTATTGACGGCGGCGCTAAATACAGCGGAGCACTTCATATTTTGAAAGTGATATTAAGCTATGATTATCTCTGGCAGAATATTCGTGTCAAGGGCGGCGCTTACGGCTGTATGTGTAATTTCAACCGGATTGGAGAAGGATATTTGATTTCTTATCGGGATCCGAATTTGGAGAAGACCATTGAAGTATATGAAGGTGTTGTGGAATACCTGAAACACTTTACGGTAAATGAACGCGATATGAACAAATATATCATTGGAACAATGAGTAATCTGGATCGTCCGATGAATCCAAACGCGAAGGGAGTCCGTTCTATGAATTTATACATGAATCATGTGTCTGAAGAGATGATTCGTGCGGAACGGGAAGAAGTGCTGAACGCACAGCAGGAAGATATTCGTGCTCTGGCAGAGGTAGTAGAGGCAATGTTAAAGGCAGAGCAGCTCTGTGTTATTGGAAGTGAAGAGAAGATTGAAGAACAGAAAGCCTTGTTTATGGAAGTAAAGACGTTATTTTAAAAGGATGGAGGAACATAGATGGCAGATAATTTCAAATCAGGATTTGTGACATTAATCGGACGTCCCAATGTAGGAAAATCTACTTTGATGAATTATTTGATTGGTCAGAAGATTGCAATTACATCGAATAAACCGCAGACAACCCGCAATCGGATCCAGACGGTGCTGACTACTGAGGAAGGTCAGATTGTATTTGTAGATACACCGGGAATCCATAAAGCGAAGAATAAATTGGGAGAATATATGGTCAATATTGCAGAACGTTCTCTCAATGAAGTGGATGTTGTACTCTGGCTGGTGGAGCCAACCACATTTATCGGCGCAGGGGAAAAACACATTATTGAACAGTTGAAACGGGTGAAAACACCTGTGATTTTGGTAATCAATAAAACAGATATGGTTAAGCCGGAAGAAATACTGGCGTCCATTGACACATATCGAAAAGAATATGAGTTTGCAGAGATTGTTCCGGTATCTGCAAGGAGCGGAGCAAATACAGATGAATTGGTAAAAGTGATTTTGAAATATCTTCCGTATGGTCCACAGTTCTATGATGAAGATACGATTACTGACCAACCGGAGCGGCAGATTGTAGCAGAGTTGATTCGTGAAAAAGCGCTTCATTGTCTGAATGAAGAAATTCCACATGGAATTGCGGTGGCGATTGACCGGATGAAGATGGAGCGAAAAGTGATGCACATTGATGCGACCATCATTTGCGAACGAGACTCCCATAAAGGAATCATTATTGGAAAACAGGGAAGTATGTTGAAGAAAATCGGAAGTACCGCCCGCTATGAAATTGAACGTCTTCTGGATTGTAAGGTCAATCTGAAGCTGTGGGTGAAGGTACAGAAAAACTGGAGAGACAGTGATTTCCTGATGAAGAACTTTGGGTATCGGGAAGACGAAATGTAGAGGAAAAATCTATACAGTATAGTTCTTTCAGAATCGGAAAACCTAAGAGTAGAACAGATGAAGAGGTGGAACGATGGAAGAACAATACTGGAAACAGTTTACACAGACCGGAGCAGTGACGGATTATCTTGGATATAAGATGGAAATGTACGGGCATATGCAGGGAGAATCCGACAGCGGAAACATACGGAATGGTGTAAGCCAAGGAAACGACAGGAGTAGCAGCATTGAATCAGATCGTATTGACAGGAATGGTGTTGTCCACAACACCCGTTGGGGAATATGATAGAAGAGTTGTAATACTGACGAAGGAACAGGGGAAAATCTCAGCTTTTGCAAGAGGGGCGCGGAAACCAAACAGCCCTCTTGTGGGGGCTGTGAACCCCTTTTCTTTTGGTGAATTTACAATTTATGCAGGACGGACTTCTTATACTATCCAATCGGCAAAAATCAGTAATTATTTTGCGGAATTAAGAGAAGATATTGTGGGGGCATATTACGGATTTTATTTTTTGGAATTTGCCAATTATTATACAAAGGAAGCAAATGATGAACGAGAAATGTTGAAATTGCTTTATCAGACCTTACGTGCTCTGTGTAATCCTAAAATACCAAATAAATTAATTCGATACATATTTGAACTGCGGGCTCTGTATATCAATGGAGAAGGGGCGCAGGTATTTGGTTGTGTGACCTGTGGCTGTAAAGACCGGCCGATGGTGTTCAGTGTGAAAAAAGGTGGTCTGATTTGCAGTGAGTGCGGCGGAGATGTGATTGATGGGATTCGTTTGGATCAATCTACAATCTATACGATGCAATATATTGAAAGCAGCAAGATTGAGAAATTATATACATTCGTTGTAAATGAAAAAGTATTGGATGAATTGGCATGGATTATGCAGCGATACGCAGATGTGTATATTGATAAAAAATTTAAGTCGCTGGAGATATTGGAGACATTGCTGTAAGAAAGCGGATGTAAGAAAGATGGCTTTACAAAACAGTTGAAAATCGCTATAATAAGTAGCAATTGAGATGTCAGGTTGATAGTGGCTTGGCAGCAATCTTTTTCAAAAAGTTCTTGAAAGAGATGAATGATTGAACAAAGAATGTGAGGAAAGAACAATGGCTGAAAAGACAATGGAAAAAATTGTGGCTCTTGCAAAATCAAGAGGATTTGTATATCCGGGCTCTGAGATTTACGGAGGTCTGGCAAACACATGGGATTACGGTAATCTTGGTGTAGAATTGAAAAACAACGTAAAAAGGGCTTGGTGGCAGAAGTTTGTACAGGAGTCTCCTTATAACGTAGGTGTAGACTGTGCGATTCTGATGAATCCGCAGACATGGATTGCATCCGGACATTTGGGTGGATTCTCCGACCCGCTGATGGATTGTAAAGAATGTCACGAGCGTTTTCGTGCAGACAAATTGATTGAAGATTACTGTGCAGAAAAAGGAATTGCAATTGAGGGCAGCGTTGATGCATGGTCACAGGAGCAGATGACAGCATTTATCGAAGAACATCAGATTCCATGTCCGACTTGCGGCAAGCACAACTTTACAGATATCCGTCAGTTCAACCTGATGTTCAAGACATTCCAGGGTGTAACAGAGGATGCAAAGAATACAGTATATTTAAGACCTGAGACAGCACAGGGAATTTTTGTAAACTTCAAGAATGTACAGAGAACTTCCAGAAAGAAGATTCCGTTTGGTATCGCACAGATCGGTAAATCTTTCCGTAATGAGATCACACCGGGTAACTTTACATTCCGTACAAGAGAGTTCGAGCAGATGGAGTTGGAGTTCTTCTGTGAGCCGGATACAGATTTAGAGTGGTTTGCATACTGGAAACAATTCTGTCTTGATTGGCTCTATGCTTTGGGTATGAAAGAAGATGAGATCCGATATCGTGACCACGATCAGGAAGAGCTTTCTTTCTATAGTAAGGCTACAACTGACGTAGAGTTCCTCTTCCCATTCGGATGGGGCGAACTGTGGGGAATCGCTGACAGAACAAACTACGACCTGTCACAGCACATGGAAGTATCTAAACAGGATCTGACATACTTTGATGATGAAAAGAAAGAAAAATATATTCCGTATGTAATTGAGCCATCACTGGGAGCTGACCGTATGGTATTGGCATTCCTTTGCAGCGCTTACGATGAGGAAAATATCGGAACAGAAGAGAAACCGGATATGCGTACAGTTCTCCATTTCCATCCGGCACTTGCACCGGTTAAGGTTGGTGTATTGCCGCTGTCTAAGAAATTGAACGAAGGTGCAGAGAAGATTTATGCAGAATTGAGCAAATACTACAACTGTGAATTCGACGACAGAGGAAATATCGGTAAGCGTTATCGCCGTCAGGATGAAATCGGAACACCGTTCTGCGTAACTTACGACTTTGAGTCTGAGGAAGACGGAGCAGTAACCGTTCGTGACAGAGATACCATGCAGCAGGAAAGAGTAAAAATTGAAGATTTGAAAGCATACTTTGAAGAAAAGATGAGATTTTAGTAATTGAAAGATTTCCCTGCAGAAATGTAAAGTCATTTCTGTGGGGAATTATCAATTTATAGACAATTTCTATGACAGAATTATATAACGGTGATATCACAAAGTTTCTTCAATGGTTAAAAGAAAACGAGTAAGAAATTCTGATGAGAGTATAAGGCAGGTAGGATAATTATAAAAACTGATTTGTACAAAATATGAAATCAGCGTATAATAAAAAGCACAGATGTGTGTAAAAAATGGCTAAGGAGGTTATTAAAATGGGAATTGAAAAACAAGACAACAAAGAAAAAAATCTATGGGAGATTTATACGGACATACAGTTAAAACAATTGGATGAGATAAATGAAGCATACAAGGCATTTCTGGATGCAGGAAAAACAGAGCGGGAATGTGTGACAGAGATTGTCCGTCAGGCGGAGAATGACGGCTATCGCAATCTGTATGAGGCAGAGTCTCTTAAAGTAGGAGATAAGGTTTATGCCACTTGGATGGATAAATCTATCGCATTGTTTAATATTGGAGAAGAGCCATTAGAGCAGGGAATGAATATTCTCGGAGCGCATATTGATTCTCCGCGCTTGGATTTGAAGCAGAACCCGCTTTATGAAGAGGGAGGATTTGCTTATTTTGATACACATTATTATGGCGGTATTAAGAAATATCAGTGGGTAACCATTCCACTGGCAATCCATGGCGTGATTGTGCGCAAGGATGGTACGAAAGAAGTAATCTCCATTGGAGAGAAGGATACAGATCCGGTATTTACAATTACAGATTTGTTGGTTCATTTGTCTTCTAAGCAGATGGAAAAAACTGCGGCAGCTGTTGTAGAGGGCGAGAATCTGGATATTTTAGTAGGAAGCAGACCGTTAAAAGGTGAGGAGAAAGATGCAGCAGCGGTTCAGGTAATGAAGTTGCTAGAAGAAATGTATCATATCGAAAGAGATGATTTCATGTCAGCTGAGCTGGAAGTGGTTCCGGCAGGAAAAGCGCGTGACTGTGGATTGGACAGAAGTATGGTCATGGCTTATGGACAAGATGACAGAATTTGTGCATATACGTCTTTGAAAGCGATGCTGGATGTGGAAAAGGTAAAGAGAACTTCTTGCTGTATTCTTGTAGATAAAGAAGAAATCGGCAGTGTCGGTGCAACAGGAATGCATTCGCGTTTCTTTGAAAATGCAGTGGCAGAGATGTTTGAAAAACTGGGAGGATTTACAGAAATGAAGCTTCGTCGTGCACTGGCTCATTCTACCATGATTTCTTCAGATGTCAGCGCGGCTTACGATCCGATGTATCCAGAAGTTTACGATAAGAAATCTACTAGTTTCTTTGGAAAGGGTCCTGTTTTCTGTAAACATACAGGACGCGGTGGAAAGAGCGGATCTAATGACGCTAATGCGGAGTATATAGCAAGATTGAGAAAGGTCATGGCAGAGGAAGAAGTTCATTTTCAGATGGCGGAGCTTGGAAAAGTGGATGCAGGCGGCGGTGGAACAATCGCCTATATTCTGGCAAATTATGGAATGGAAGTGATTGATGGAGGTGTAGCAGTTCTTTGTATGCATGCACCATGGGAGGTTTCCAGTAAGGCGGATGTGTATGAGGCATATCGAGGATATTGTGCGTTTCTTGAAAAAATGCAATAAATCGGCAGAAAGCTACAATTATATGGAAATATTGGGGAATTTACAAGTAAATACCTTGACGAGATACGACAAAACCTTTAAAATAGATATGCGACTTAGCGAAATTAGTTATAATAATCAATTAGGAGGTCATTAAGACATGGCAAAATGGGTTTATATGTTTACCGAAGGTAACGCAACCATGAGAAACCTGCTTGGTGGAAAAGGTGCGAACCTTGCAGAGATGACAAGCCTTGGACTCCCGGTACCACAGGGATTCACAGTAACAACAGAGGCTTGTACACAGTACTATGAGGATGGCAGAAAGATCAATGATGAGATCATGGATCAGATTATGGATGCTATCGTAAAATTGGAAGAGATTACAGGAAAGAAATTTGGAGATAAAGAGAATCCGCTTCTTGTTTCTGTTCGTTCTGGAGCAAGAGCTTCCATGCCTGGTATGATGGATACAATCCTTAACTTAGGATTGAATGAAGAAGTTGTTGAGACTTTGGCAGAAGCATCAGGAAATGCTCGTTGGGCATGGGATTGCTACAGAAGATTTATTCAGATGTATTCTGATGTAGTAATGGAAGTTGGTAAGAAATACTTTGAAGAACTTATCGACAAGATGAAAGAAGAAAAAGGTGTAACTCAGGACGTTGACCTTACAGCAGAAGATCTGAAGACTTTGGCTGGACAGTTCAAAGCTGAGTACAAAGAGAAAATCGGCGAAGATTTCCCGGCAGATGCAAAAGAGCAGCTGATGGGAGCTGTTAAAGCTGTATTCCGTTCATGGGACAACCCACGTGCGAACGTATATCGTCGTGACAATGATATCCCGTATTCATGGGGAACAGCTGTTAACGTACAGATGATGGCATTTGGTAACATGGGAGATGACTGTGGAACAGGTGTTGCATTTACACGTGACCCAGCTACAGGAGAGAACGGTCTGTTCGGAGAGTTCTTGACAAACGCTCAGGGTGAGGACGTAGTTGCCGGTGTTCGTACACCAATGCACATTTCCGAGATGGAGCAGAAGTTCCCAGAAGCATTTGCACAGTTCAAAGATGTTTGCAAAACTCTGGAAACACACTATAGAGATATGCAGGATATGGAGTTTACAGTAGAACATGGTAAATTGTACATGCTGCAGACACGTAATGGTAAGAGAACAGCTCAGGCTGCTCTGAAGATTGCTTGTGACCTTGTTGACGAGGGAATGAGAACAGAAGAAGAAGCAGTTGCAATGATCGATCCACGTAACTTGGATACACTGCTTCACCCACAGTTTGATGCTGATGCATTGAAAGCTGCAACACCAATGGCTAAAGCACTTGGAGCATCTCCAGGAGCTGCTTGTGGTAAAATCGTATTTACAGCTGATGATGCTGTAGAGTGGGCTGCAAGAGGTGAGAAGGTAATCCTTGTTCGTCTTGAGACATCACCAGAAGATATCACAGGTATGAAGAGCGCTCAGGGTATCTTGACAGTTCGTGGTGGTATGACATCTCACGCTGCTGTAGTTGCACGTGGAATGGGAACATGCTGCGTATCTGGTTGTGGAGATATCGCAATGGACGAAGCAAATAAGAAATTTACATTAGCTGGAAAAGAGTTCCATGAAGGAGATTGCATTTCTCTGGATGGATCTACAGGAGCTATTTATGACGGAATCATCCCGACAGTTGATGCTACAATCGCTGGAGAGTTCGGAAGAATCATGGGATGGGCTGACAAATACAGAACAATGAAGGTTCGTACAAATGCAGATACACCGGCTGACGCTAGAAAAGCTCGTGAGTTGGGAGCTGAAGGTATCGGACTTTGCCGTACAGAGCATATGTTCTTCGAAGGCAACAGAATCGATGCATTCCGTGAGATGATCTGTTCTGAGACAGTAGAAGAAAGAGAAGCTGCACTTGAGAAGATTCTTCCGGAGCAGCAGGGAGACTTCGAGGCTCTTTATGAGGCTCTGGAAGGTAACCCGGTTACAATTCGTTTCCTTGACCCACCGCTTCATGAGTTCGTTCCGACAGAGGAAGACGACATCAAGAAACTGGCTGACGCTCAGGGCAAAACAGTTGAGCAGATTAAGACAATCATCGACAGCCTGCATGAGTTCAACCCAATGATGGGACATCGTGGACTTCGTCTTGCTGTAACATATCCGGAAATTGCTAAGATGCAGACAAGAGCTGTTATCCGCGCAGCAATCAATGTTCAGAAAGCACACGCTGATTGGACAGTAAAACCGGAAATCATGATTCCATTGTCATGTGATGCAAAAGAATTGAAATATGTAAAAGACATGGTTGTTGAAACAGCTGACGCTGAAATTGCAGCAGCAGGTGTTGAATTGAAATATGAAGTAGGAACAATGATCGAGATTCCAAGAGCTGCTCTTACAGCTGATGAAATCGCAAAACAGGCTGACTTCTTCTGCTTTGGTACAAACGACCTGACACAGATGACATACGGATTCTCTCGTGATGATGCTGGTAAGTTCTTAGATGCTTACTATGATGCTAAGATCTTCGAGAACGATCCATTTGCTAAATTGGATCAGACAGGTGTTGGTAAGCTGATGGATATGGCTATTACATTAGGAAAACCGGTTAATCCGAACCTGCACGTAGGAATCTGTGGAGAGCATGGTGGAGATCCAAGTTCTGTAGAATTCTGTCACAAACTTGGTCTGGATTATGTATCTTGCTCACCATTCCGTGTGCCGATCGCAAGACTTGCAGCAGCACAGGCAGCAATTGCTGACAAATAAGTAGGAGTTCTCATAGAGCTTTAATTAAAAAATGAAATAAGATAAGCGTATCATTAGAAATAGTGGTACGCTTATTTTTGGGACTTTACTCAAAAGTTTTCTGTGCGCATTGACTTGATTGTATGAAATGAGTATAATATGAATAGAATATTACTATCTAATATGCGCAAGGAGGTTTTGTTATGAATATTCGTCCATCCGCAGCAATCCGCCAGAATTACAACGAGATTGCCGATATGTGTAGAAAGACCGCAGAGCCGGTTTTCCTTACCAAGAACGGCGAGGGAGATTTAGTCGTTATGGATATTGAAACTTATAATCGCAGAGAAAAAATGCTGAAACTCCGGGAGGAACTCTTGGCAGTAGAGGAAGACAGAATAGCAGGTAGAGTAGGCTGTACACTTGATGAACTGGATGCTTACCTTGATGATGTGATTGCAGAGGTGTAGCGTATGACAGAGAGCAAGAGATACAAAGTCATTGTTTCCGACAGGGCAAAGAGAATGTTAGGAACTCATATCCGCTTTATGGCACAGGTTAACAAAGATGCAGCAAAGGAAAAAAAGAAAGAGATTATGATCGCTATGCGTTCCCTCTGCCAGATGCCGCAGCGTTTTCCGTTTTTTGAGGAACCCTATATCACACCGAATAAATATCACAAGATGTTTATTGAAAAGTGGTATCTTGTTCTCTATCAAATCCAAGATGACAAGGTGTATGTGGATTACATCTTAGATTGCCGTAAGGATTATAGTTGGCTCGTTCGATAACAATAAAATAATTTTCAGAAATCGTCACTTACAGTGAGGTGACCCCAAAAAGTTAGACTTTTTAAGCGTAGCAGTTTATGGCTGCTACG
>ENA-UONQ01000708-UONQ01000708.1-human-gut-metagenome-genome-assembly--contig:-CS26-NODE-708-length-38312-cov-5.566929_pt1 | contig 38312 bp, 63 predicted proteins | sample MGYA00242460_ERZ724007 | MGnify/ENA metagenome assembly ERZ724007
TTCCTACATCAGGGGGCCTTTTGTCACTGTCCGTTTTTACTGGATCGGTTCACAGCACAGGGTCCTTTTTCTTGTACGCCTCCCGGTCAAATACCACGATTTTTTGGGCGTACACTTTCATGGCATAGCCGTAAGCGTCGCACAGCTCCATGTAAAAATCACAATCGGTCTGCCCGGACTGCTCAATGGACTGGATCGTGAAAGGGGTTCCCTCCACATCCCAGGCCAGGGCAATGCCCGCACGGCTTGCGATCTCTTTTCCGATTTCCTGGACGGTCACCTTTTCCCAGGTCTTTGTCCGCTCGGTTTCCCGAAAAGCGCCGTCCGCCGGCACCGACACGGCGGAAATGGTCCCGGTAATGGGCCAGCCCGCAAACTCGAAATTGTCCAGGATGAAAAACCCGCAGGGGAGGGCGCGGTTGTCGCCCTCCCGCTCCCAGTTGGAAAGTTTTATGGCGGCCTCCAGCGTATCGCCCGCCAGAGGCATCCAGGCCACCGTCCACTGGCGGTCCCGGTCATGGATCGCAATATCCAGGCTGTCCGCCTCTCCGCTGGCCGGGTCCGTGTAGGTGATCTCCGTGGTCTGGCCCAGCATTTTACTTTTGACCGCCGCGCCGTTCCAGGTCAGATCCACCGCCGCGCTGCGTGTTCTCATGCTCCCGTCCTCCAGATCGGCAGGTTTTCCGCCTTGTCATCCTCCGGCGGGTCCGGTGTTTGCAGGACCGTCCCCGCCTCAAATACGAAAATATCCAGCAGGGGGAGGTTGTTCTGCATAAGCCAGCCTGTATATGTTTCGCTTCCATATACCTTGTGCGCGATAGCGTCCCAGGCGTCCCCCTGTTGGGTGGTGTAGGTTTTTGCCATGTGCGGGCCTCCTTACGCCGGGGCAAACTTTTTGCGCCGCTCCTCGGCTTTCATCTGCTTGTACATCTTTTTGAACTCCGCAAAACTCATGCGGGCGGCTTCCACGGCCTCCTCCTTGGTGGTGTTGCCGTGGAAATTGAACACAGGGGACCACACGATTCGGTCCCCGTCGCCGTCCTCCGGGCCTCCGCCGCCTTGCGGTTTCGGCTTGGTCCATTCGTCCAGCAGGGCCGCCAGCTTGGACAGCGGCATGACCGCCTCCGGCTCTCCTCCCTCACCGATCATGGCCAGTGTGGGGGCCGTTGCAATACCGCCAGCGGCCAGGGCCGGAATGGTCGGGATATTAAATCCCAGGGTTGTGCCGCCCACGCCCGGCACCCAGTCCGGGATCGTCACGGAAATGCTGTTGATTTTTCCAATGACCCAGTTGATGGCAGAGATCACCGCGTTAATGGGAACTTTCGCCAGGTTCACGATCATGCCGAAAACATTGCCGAAAATATCCACAATGTTTTGCCAGGCGGCGCCCCAGTTGCCCGAAAATACATTGGTTACAAACTCGATTAGGCTTGTTAAGATGGCAATTACATTTTCGATGTAGGGGGCAAAGGCCACAAAAGCAGCCTCCAGCACATTCAGTACCACATTGGCCAGATCGGACAGAACGGGGGCCAGGCTGGTGGCAATCAGGCTCACCAGGTTGCCAAATGCCTGTATGAGAGGCTGAACCTTTTGCCAGATCCCCATAACTGCGGTTCTGAATTTCTCGCTTCTGTTCCACAGGATCACAAATGCGCCTGCTACCGCCGCGATAATACCGATGATGATTGTAAATTTTCCGCCCAGCAGGCCCACAACGGTTTTCAGGAGGCCACCCTGCTTGACCGCCGTGCCCAGTACCGTGCCGATCCCCTTAATAGCTCCCGCCGCTTGGCCCGCTGTCCTCAGGGCCATAAATGCCCCCACGGCGGTGCCGATGGCCCCGGCCATGGTCAGCAGCATGTCCTTGTTTTCCCCGATCCATTGGGCGGCTGTCTTGATCGTCGGAATGACATTTCCTTGCACATATCCACCCAGTTTTTCCACAGCGGTCTGCACATTTGGGATAACGGTTGCCGATAGGAAGTTCAGGCCGTCCAGTATGTACGGCTCCAGCTGTTCCCCGATGGTCCACAGAATCCCCTCCGCCTGGCGTTTCACTCCCTGCATTGCGCTCTCCAGGTCGTTGTATCGCACAGAATTGATCTGATCCAGTGCCCCTTTGGTGTCATAGGCTGCCGTGGAGGCGTCCGCCATTGCCTGCATGGCCTCCGCGCCCAGGTCCTCCCACATAGTTCCGAACAGGGCCACGCCCAGCGCGTCCCGCTTCACCTGATCGTCCATATCCATCAGGGTGTTTAACACATCAAAAAATGCCTTGTTTGCGTCCTCGCCACCGCCAGCAAAGGTTTCCATCATGGCGTCGGCATTGTAGCCCAAATCCTGGAACGCCTGCACCGTGGTGTCGCTGCCGTCAATGGCTCGGATCGAAAACTCCTTGATGGCGTCGCCCACCTTGTCCAGGTTCCACGCCGTGCTGTCCGCGCCGCTTTGCAGCAGTTGGAACATGCCGTCCGCCGTAAATCCCAGTTTGGAGAACTGGCTGGAATACTCGTTGATGGTGTCGATCAGTTCCCCGGAGTAGTCCAGGCCGTTTTGGGCACCCGCCGCGATCAGGCTGAACGCCTCTTTTGCGGATCCGCCGAAATTCTTTGTAATGGCCGCCGCGGCGCGTGTGCTTTCCTCCACGCCGTACTCGAATGTGTCCCGGAGCGCCAGGGCTGCCTCCGTGGCCTCCTGGATTTCATCCGGGGATATGTTTTTCAGGTTCCTGTCCACCGTGGCCACAGCGTCCGCCGCGTCCTGGAGGTTTTCACCAAAATTGTTTTTGTAAACTGCCTCCATTGCGCCCTGGAGGTTGTCCAGCTCCTCGCCGGCGGCTCCGGTTGCCGCCGCCATGCTGTTCACGGCCTGCTCATGCTCCGTATAGGACTTGACAGCGGCCACGCCCACCGCAGTGGCCGCCGCCGCAGTTACGCCGGCGGCCACCTTGGCAGCTTTCCCGATCTTTTCCGCTGTCTTTGCCAGCTGGCCCAGGTTTTCGTCCGCGTCCAGGCAGGCTTTTTTCAAAGAGCTGTCCACTCTGCCGGCTATCTTGATCGCCAGCTCATAGGCTTTTCCTTTTGCCATATAACCTGATCGCCTCCTCCGCCAGTTCTTGCAATTCCTCTATGGGCAGGCTCATAAAGTAGTCAACCCCTGTCCGCAGCAGATAGGACAGGCCCACACAAGCCTTTCTGATTTCTGGCGGGGTCAGTCCTCTCCGTCCCCGCCGTAAAGAAAACCCGTGACCATGTTTTTCAGCTTAATGCCCTCCTTGGTGGGGAGGCCCTGGAAAAACTCCACCGGCTTGCCGGAGGCGCGGGCCGCCATATAAATGGCATAATCCACGGTCATTTCCGCCACAGGGTTCACAATGCCCAGTCTGGTCATGATCTTGCCCACGGCGCACAGGTCCGCCGCCGTCATGTCCTCCATGGCGGACAGGTCCACCTCGGTGTATTCCTGCCCCTCGAACTTGTACGGCTTGCGGAATTTCAGGACCAGGCTTTCCTCCTCCGGCTCCTCCGCGGTGGCCGCCGGTGCCAGTGCAGTGGTCTGCTCCGCCTCCAGGGCGGCGTTGCTCTTGATTTCATCCATTTAGCACATCTCCTTGTATTCGGCCAGCAGATCCACGCCGTTGACCTTGTATGTGGGGTTCATCTTGTCCAGCTCCACGACGCTTTCCCCGTTTACCTCGATCAGGATATAGAGGATATTCAGGGTCACGCCGCTGTCCATTGTGCTGGCCCGTTTCAGCTTCCCGCCGGTCAGCTTGGCCGCCCGGCCCCGTACCACCACCCGGATGGATTTGGGCACGATGTTTCCGGCGCTGTCGATTTCCTGGGCGGCGCCCCGGATCGTCAGCTGCACGGCCCTGGTCTGGTCCATCATGTTGGTGGCCTCTTTGTCCAGGGTGCGGAAAGGGATCTCCAGCTGCATATTTCCGAAATGGCCGATGGTGGGATCGTCGATCTCACCCAGGATCCCGGCGCCGCTCACCGTTTCGCTGGTGGCCTCAAAGTCCGGCAGGGTCAATTCATCCCCCACGCCCAGCAGCTTTTCTCCCTCGTTGTACACATTGTAGTTGTTTACCTTGGTCGGAATGTTCTTGCTCATGGGTTACTCGCCTCCTCCGGTCAGCGCGGCCTCCAGGGCCGCGGTGTCGTACTCGCGGATGTTCACAATCTTCTCCGCGGGGATGTAGGGCGCCAGGTAGGTGTGGGTTGTCAGCTTGCCGTCCAGCAGGTCGGTGATCGGGTTTTCATCCTCCTTGAACTCCAGCCGATACCCGGCGCAGTAGTCGCGGGCCACATACCCGTTGCCAATGATGTTCTGGCTGTCCACGATGGACTGGATCAGCCGCTTGTTGCCCGGCTTGTCTACTTTCTGGAAGTAGGTCAGGATGAAGTTGTTTCCATCCCAGTCAAAAAACCGCCGCACCGCCAGCCAGCGGTCTTTCGGATCCGTGGTGGAGGGATAGGCTGCCGTGTTGTTGCCCCACAGTTTGAAACCGTTTGCATTGATGGCCGTGATCACGCCCTGGCCGTTCAGGAGGTTGGCCTGCTCCTGGTCCAGCGCCACCTCGGTGCCGTCATCCAGCACAGTGGCGGTGATTTTCAGGTCCTTATTGGAGGGGCTTTCATGGGGCACATCCTCGTTGGCTGCGTCGGTGGCCGCCGTTTCCGCCGCCGCCATGGCAGACAGGCAATAGATCTTTTCGCCCACCGCCCCCTTGGGCCAGAATACCGCCGCGTGGCTGGATCTTGCGCCCAGCTTTTCCTTGGCGGTCTTTACATCGGTGTACACCGTGGCGCCCGTGCTGTCTGCCGCAATGTCCAGATAGGTGTTGCAGTCGAAATTGCCGTTGATCTTGCCGGTCTTGGCCTGGAGTGCCGCCGCCACCACGGGATCGTGGGACCAGCCGGGGGCCAGCAGCAGGCCGGGCACCAGGCCCAGCTTGGGATAGATCTGGCGCACCAGCTCCAGGCCCGTTTCCTTGCCGGTTTCGGTGTCCACTCCGCCCACCACATCCTCCTTGGTCACGCCTGTGGGGTTCAGGCTGGTGGAGGAAACAGACAGGCTTTCCGCCTCCTTTGCTGTTTCGGAGATCAGCGTGATCACCACATTCCCGTCATCGTCGTGGGCCGCCGTGTAGTCCGTTTCTGCCACCAGCGGGGTGGTGTCTTTCTTCACCACCAGGGTGTCCAGCAGCACATAGGGCTTGGTATAGACCGCCTGCCCGTTGGCCACCGCGCAGTCCTCCTCCTCGTTGTTCTTGGTGTGCTTGGAATTGCCGGGATCCAGCACATTCACCAGAATAATGGGGGCGTTATTGAACACCCGGAAATTGGCGTCAATGCTCTGGCAAAGTGTGAAGTTTTTGAAATCGTCGGAATAGCCCACAGCGGCCTGGCACTCCGCAAAGCTGTAACACAGCTTCGGGGTGTTGGCCGCTTTGGTCGGATCATCCGCCAGGTGAACGGGTGCCGTGCCGAAAATCACCTGGAGGGCGGCGCTGCTTCGGATCGGCGTGGTCAGGCTCGTGGCCTGCTCCTGGTTGTACACGCCATGCTGATAGGTTGCCATGTTGCTTTACCTCCTGTTAGTTTCGTTTCTGTGCCTTTCGGTACAGGGCATAAATGGGGCCGGTTTTCTCCCGCAGCTGGCGCATGGCCTCCGGCAGCTGGTCCAGCGGTACGGTCAGGCTGCCCAGCACCGGGGTTTTCTTTTGCGCCGCCGCCAGGGCCTCCGGTATGCCTCCCCGGTAGGATGTGAATTGCTTGGCCACTCCGGGGATCGTGGGGCCGCAGTACACCAGCGTGCCGGCCTCCGCCGCCGGTTTGGTCTGTTTCTTTGCTGTCATGCTTCTGGCACCTCCTTGTGGACCGCCGGCGCCTGGATCCGCAGGGACATGGCCGTGAAATAGTACGGGTGTGTGTCCTCCTCCTGGGTGGTCCACTCCATAGGGTAAAGGACCTCCCATCGGTTGCCGATCACGGCGCAGGCGGAATAGTGATGATAAATTTTGTTGATGATGTGCAGGGCGTCCCGGTAGCCTTGGCGCCCCGGATCGGGGTCGTAGACACAGGCCACCAGCACCGCGTCAATGATCTGCGGGTCATCGTCGCTTTCGGTCTTTCCGCCCTGGAGGCGCACCACCACATACGGCTCCGGCGGTGCTTCCTTGTCCTGTGCTTCATCGTCGCTTTCCCGGATCGGCACATCCTGGGTGTAGATCTGGATCTCCCGCTCGACGCCCAGGGAACTTTTCAGCCTCTCATGGGCGAAAAGCTCCTTTAGGTCCGCCGCCATGGCGTCCTGTAAAAATTCTTGGGTCACATGCTTGCGCCTCCTTGACTTTTTACCGTTTCTTTCTTATAATTACGGTTGTGTTAATGTTCAGAAAAGTGTGGTAATAATCGGCACAAAAGAGCGTGGAAAGGGTGGTAGAATGAAAGGGAAAGGGTTGTACATTGCCGCTGGTGTTGTTTTCGCTCTCGCGCTCGGGTGTCTGTTCACCGGTGAGGTGCAGTCATTTTGTGGCGGTGTCATACTTGCCGCTGCATTTGTTGCATATAGCCAGTGGAAAAAGAAACATCCCGTAAGCAAGACAAGCGAACTGCGCACGATAGAGGGGAGAGAGGGGAGTAAAACGATCCGTGAAACGGTTTCGTATTTCCTGATTTTCCCGCGTAAAAAAACCGAACTTGTTTCTATCCATAGTCGGCATTGCCCCATTGGGCACTCATTTGGGGAATGGAACGAAAAAGTACACCGTGGGGCGGCCCAGTCTGACCGTTTTGAAAAAGCGTCCCATGAGTGTTTGGGGCTGATCAGCTATGATGTGGACAGCGGTACAGCAAAGGTTAGCGGCTCCACCGGCACAGAATACACCACCACACTGGACTATTGCTCTTGCCCGGATTTTGATAAACGCAGTAAACCGTGCAAGCACATTTATTTCCTTGCCCTGCAAATGGGCTACACCAGCGACGATTTTTATAATTGCTGACTTTTGCGGCCCCTCTGCGGGGCCGCTTTCTTATGCCGCTCTCCCGAAACCGTCCAGGACCCGCTCCACCTCTCGCTGGATGTGCTTTTGCAGGATGGAGTAATAATCCTGGGTGGCTTCCTCGTAGGTCTTTCCGTACAGCATAGGCACCGCCGGGGCCATAAGGGACTTTACCGGCAGGCGGGCGCGGCCCACGCGCTGCACAATGGCCGTGTGTCCGCTCTGGAATGTGGCCTCAAAGGCTTTCCGCCCGTCCACCTCCAGCGCGGTCATGGCGCTTTCGTTCAGCACTTTCAACATTGCCGCGGTGGTTTCGGTGTTCTTCCTGGTCATGTATGCCATGACCTCCACCATGCCGCCCCTGGAGATCAGTGTGGCGGATGGGTCTGCTCCCTTGGCCCGCTCCATGTACATGCCGCCCCGTTTCTTGTCGGTCAGGATCTTCTTGTCGCTGATTGCATAGCGTTTCCTGGCCTTTTGGCCGATCTTCCGTTTCATTTCATTGGCGGCTGCGTTGATTGCGGCTGCCAGCACACTGGGGGCTTTCAGCCGGTTTGGCAGGGTGTCCAGCTGCCGGATGATCTTTTCAATCTCCGCCTGGGCGTCAATCTGTATTACGCTTTCGCTCACGATCTCACCGCCTCCAGCGTAATGGCCAGCATACCGGCCTCCTCGGTGCAATCGGCCACCCGGAACAGGCGCCCGTCAAAATTAAGCTGTTTCCCATGGGCCGGGCGTGGGCCGTATTCCTCCTTGGCCACATAGATCAGCCGGCGGGCCTTGTAGGTCCCATCCACCTGGATCCCCATTTTTGACTTGTCCCGCTCCAGCAGCTCGTTTTCATCCACCACCACGGTCATGGGCTTTCCGTCTATGGTGTGAGTGTCCGCGAACTCCTGGCCATTCAGGTACACGGCGGAAATGTCAGCTGCCACCAGATCCTTAAAGTTGGGGGCGCCCATCAGTGGGCGCCCCCTGTTTCATGCGCGGGGGCCTGAACGGGGACTGCTGCGATCAGCTCCGCCCGTTCCTTGTTGTTCTTTGCGCCGGAAATATCCACGCCCAGCTGGTCAGCCAGCTTTTCCAGATCGGCCTTTTTCATGGTGGCCAGCTGTTCAGCGTCCAGGTGGCCCTCCACCATTTCCTCCTGGCCGTTCTCCTCGTCCTCCTGGCCCTCGTTCTGCTCTTGGCTGCCCTGGGACCCGTCCGCCTGTTTTGCGCCCTCCTGGGCCTCCTGGCGGCACTCCTCGGCCTCCTGGCCGTCCCATTCCGCGCTCTTGGCGTTCAGCCATGCGGTGACCATCTTCTGGTCATTGGCGGGGAGGGTGTCGCCCGCGTCATACATCCGCCCCAGGTACAGCACGGACCGTTTGGCGATCAGCTTTTTCATGCCTTACGCCCTCCTTATACCCGCTCGGTGGCTTTCAGCGTTCCGCCGGTGGCCACGGTAATGTCGTACACCTTTCCGTCCTCGCCTTTCATGGCCAGACTGTTGTGGACTGCCGGTGCGCCGTCCGGGTCCCCAATGTTCACCAGCACGGTGGCGTCGCTGGCCTCCGCCGTTGCGGCTGCATAGCCGGCGGGGATATTTCCCTTTTCGGTGGCGGTGATTTCGTCCGCCGCGGTGTCATAGTACACCGGGGCGCCCATGGTGATCTTCTCAGAGGCTTTCTTGTCCATGATGTACACGCCGGTGACATGCAGGGCGCCGGTTGCGCCCTCCGCAATGTCATTCCCGGCCACGCCGATCCGGTTCCCCAGGCTCACCACCTGGCCGTTGGCCACGGCGTCCTCGGCGGTGTAGTCCAGGGTTTCGCCTCTCTGCCAGTATCTTGCGTTCATTGCTCTGTACCTCCTTACTCGGTAATGGCTACGCCGTTATTGCGGACAATGCCGCGGTAGTCCATGACGGTGATACCCCAGTCCAGCCAAATGTCCCACACAAAGCCCAGGTAACCGGCCTTTTCGCTCCGGCGGAAACTGGGGGTTTCCACGCCGTTCAGGTAGTCCACCTGCACGCTCTTGGCTGTGGTCTTGTCGCCCACGATATACCAGGGCACCTCGCTGGATCCGGCCAGGGCGTTGATTGCGCCCTCCTCCACCACCTGGAGCTGGGTCCGGTACTTGTAAAGGGCGTTTGCGGTGTGGCTGCCAATGCCCTCCACATCCACCTGGGAGGTTTCAAGCAGCTGGGACATAAGGAAACCGTACCCCACAGGCACCAGGATGTACTTGGGCTGTACCATAATGCTTTCCCCAAAAGGATCCGTCTGGCGCAGCAGCTTCATCATCATTTTCTGGACGCTCTCAATGGTGGGGGCGGTGCCGGTGGCGATCAGGTTCTTGTGCGCGTCAGCGTCAAACAGGGTCACGCCGTCATATACGGCGGGGTTCTTCACGATGACCTCATACACCTGCTTGTTGATCTTCCGCTTTGCCACGCGGGCGTACTGGCCCGGCATTTCGGACAAAAAGCCAATGTCATCATTGATGAACGCCTCACGGGTCATGGTGAACTGGGTCCCGTAGGTGTCCAGCTTGCGCAGTGGGTTCATGTCGGTGTCCAGGGTGCTGTGCTTCAGCTCTCCGCCCTCGGTCACCTTGTCGAACTGGCCGCCGCCGATGGTGTATTCATGGGCCTTGCTGGGCTTGAAGTCCGGCAGGCTGCCCTTGCTGGTCCACAGGCCAAATGTGGTGGGCACAAGCTGGTACTGGTGTACAATGGATTTCTGGATGGCCTGATCCAGAATTGCGGGGAAAGAGGCCGTGGGGGAAAGGAACTGGCGCACCGCCATGTCCCACAGGTCATTCTTGCCCATGCGCAGCAGGGAAGTGGTGGACCCCTCGCCGCTCCGGGCCATGCACTCGATCATGAGATCCCGCACAGACATGCCGCGCAGGCTGTCCGCCTCTCTGGCCGGATTGCTCACAGGGACGCCGGCACGCAGCAGCAGAGCGTCCACCGCCGCGTTGCGGAACTCATCGCCCTGGCCGTCATCGGTCCGGGTGCCCACGGGACCGCCGTGGGAGATCATGAACTCCACCGCCGCCTGGCGCACCTGGTCCATGGTTTGGCCGCCGCGGATGTACTCCGCCGGATCCATGCCCACCTGCCGGCACAGGGCCACAATTTCGCTGTTGCGCTGGCGTTCTGCCTGCACCGCCGCCTGGCGGGTTTCGTCGTTTCCGCCGTCCTGGCCCTCTGCGCCGGCAGGCTCACCGGCTCCGCGGTTCCCCTCCGCAGGGGGTTCTCCGCCGCCCTGGTGGCCGTCCTGGCCTCCCGCGTTCCGGGCGGCGTCAATCTTTCCCTGGAGCTGGTCAAACTCCGTCTGCTCCTCGCGGGTCAGGCCCCGGCCCTCGTTCCGGGCGCCGGCCACAATCGCCTGCTGTCTGGCGATCATTTCCTGAATGGTCATTGCTCTTTACCTCCTAAAAGTATTTTGATTGATTTGGATCTGCCGCTCGTATGCGGACAGGTCCGGTGTGTCTGCGCTTTCACTGGATCGGCCCACGCCCACGGTTGCGTCTGCCGGCACAGAAACAACGGAGATTTCCATGGGTGTCCAGCGCCTGGCGATACTGCATGGGCCGGTAAATCGTCCGTCTGCCGATGTAGCCCCGGCCCGGACTTCCTCCCAGCTGTCTACTCTGTACCGCACCGATGTGGTTTTCAGGGTCCCGCTTTGCACCTTGCTGAAAATCTTTTCCGCGTCCGCGTCGGTATCAAATTCCACCTCTGCCATACCGCGGTTGTTTTCCACCCAGGCGCGGACCACGCGGCCTACAACCCTGTCCACATCATGGTTGAAAAGCAGGACACCCACGCTGTTCAGGCGCCCCAGGTCTACGGCGCCCTCTGCATGGTCCAGGATCTCCATGCCGAAATAGCGGCGGTATGGCGTTTCGCTGGAGAAACTAACTGTTCTCCGGCGGCTGTCCTGCCCCTCCTCCTGTCGGATCAGGATTTCCCCCATGCTCCTGGTTCCCTGGCTCTTGTCCCTGGGTTCCGGCGTTCTGCTGTGCTGCTGCTCCTTGGCCATAAATTACACCTCCCATCTCAATGCCGGCTTTACGGCCATATTTCAGGACCTCGGCCATTTCGTCCACGGCCTCTTTCCAGTCCTTGCCCTGTTCGGCTGCGACATCCTGGAATGTCTTTTGGCCCGTTGCCAGGGCGGTTTTGGTGGCGGTGGTTTCCTTGGCCGGGTCGATCCATTTTTTCGGTGCCTGCACCCATTTGTGCGCCAGGTAATCCGCCTTTTTATCCCAAAATCCGGGCGGGTTGATCAGCCCGGTGAGATAACAGGAAATAACAAAAGTTTCGTAGATCTCGCTCATGATCTCGGTCAGCAGCTCGATCTCCGCCGCGAATGTGGCTTCATCCTCATTCGCTCCCTGCCGTGCGCTGGAATAATTGCTTTCCGACATGTCCCGGCTGGTGGCCTCGTAGCTCATGCCCTGGCCGGCTCCGATCAGACGCCATTGCATTTTCAGGAATTGGGAGGCGTCCGATCCCGCGCTTTTCGGCTCCACAGTTTCGATACTGTCCCCCACATTCATTTCCTTGATCATGCCGGGGGTCAGGCTCTTGCCCTCGTAGGTCACCCGGTCCCCGCCGGCCACCACGCCGCCGCGGCCAAATCCGCCCGTAGGGGTTGCCCGCTTAATGAACACGGCCAGGCAGGCCGCGATCCGCTCCTTGACGGAAACGGCGGTGATAAATTCGTTTGTGTCCCGTACCCGCGTAATGGTAGGGGACAGGTCCGAAACCTCACGCAGCTGGCTGGGGCGGTGCTTGGTCCAGTACGGGATCACATGCTTGGCCTCGATATACACCGGGGTGGTCAGCTTCCAGCCCTCCACATCGTACTGCTGGATAAAATAGCCCACCGCCCGGCGGGCCGGGTCATACTCAATCCCGCCCACCACGGTGTTTCCCTTGTGCCTGGGGATGGAGGCGGTGGTGTCCAGTTCGTCCACCTCGATCATTTGGAGCTTGAACGGCACCAGGCCGCCCCTCGTGTATCGCTTGATGAACAGGATCCCGCCGTCCACCTGCTTCCGTGTCACAGCCATGCGCATGATCTGGTTGAAAGACTGTGACGCGGTTATGTCGCAGTTTTCCTTGCGGCACCATTGTTTCCACAGCTTTTCCAGCTGGTCGTTTAACAGCTCGCTCTCTGTCTTTGGCTGGAGCTTATAGCCTTTCCCGATCACATTCCGCCGAAAGGCGTGGATCACAGACTGGGCAATGTCGCTGTTGCGTTCCAGATCGCGTGCGCGTGCGCGGATCACATCCCGGCTGTAACGGTCTGTTAATTCCGCGCTTTCGTTGAAAACCCGCCACCCGGCATTTAGGCGCCCATGGCTGGCCGCGTCATATCCCCGCAGCTCCTCCAGGGCTTGCCGCCATGCCTCCCGCCGGTAGCCTCTTTCCGGCGAAATTGCGGTGATGATGTTATCCAAAATTCCCATGCGGCACGGTCACCTCCCGTCAAAGTAGGCCACAAAGGTCCGATCCAGCAGGTGGGAGGGGGTCCCCGCCGCCACCTGGGCCTCCAGATCATCACGCATGGATTTCAGCATGGACAGATCCGCCCGTGTCAGGGACCGGCTGCCGATCTTGTATGACTGGCCGCCTACCAGCACCGCCGCAATGGCCTTATTGACCTGTTCCAGCATTTCCGCCGGCTTCATTTGTGTGTGTTCCATTCTGTCCTCCCGCTTTATACCCAGCTTTCATTTTGCTGGATCCAGTTTTCCTCCGGTGTCGGCGCAGGCTCCGGCTTTGGCTTCTTGGGCTTTTCCGGCTCCTGGCTTTGCAGGTATAGGGACCGGACGCCCTGCATGTCCGCCGCCGCCGCGGCGTACACCTCGCAGTCCAGATAGTGGTTGTCTGCGTGGGTGGTTTTCGGCACCCATTTCTGCACCACTTTCCCGTTGGCCCGCTCGGTCACTTTATGCTCCGCGGTGACCTGCTCCGCATACTCCAGATCACAGCCCTTGTAGACCATCCAGGATCCTTTCCCGTTTGGCTTCCTCATGCGGGCGGCAATCATGTCCTTGTATTTCCCGCCGTCCACCAGCACCAGTGTCATTCCGTTGGCGTTGCTGCCAGCCTTGTTGATCGTGGACAGGCGGTAGTTGGACAGCATGGTGCCGGTTCCCTTGCTGGGCAGCACCCAGTCCGAATTTAAGAGGCAGAAATCATAAACTTCATCCGTCTGGTCGCCGCTGTCCATCAGGGCCAGCGACACCAAAAGTCTTTGCCCGTCCGGGTGTATAAACTCGGTGTTCATGATCTGCGCCACCTCATTCATGGATAGCGCCTGGCCGTGGGCAATGTTCTGGCTGGTCATATAATCGCCCCAGGCCCGGATCGTCCAGTATAGGCAATTTTCCTGCACATCTATGCCGGCGGTGATCAGCTTCGCCCACTTCGGCAGGGCGTATGCCTCCACCTCGGTCTGCCGCTCCAGCACCAGCTCCGCATTGGTCCGCAGTTTGGTGTCCTCCCATGGCTCCGCCAGCCAGCTGTTGACAAAGTTTTGCAGCAGCTCCGGGTCATCCTTACACCGCAGGAACTCCTTGGCAATCTCTGAAAACCGCGTGAAAGGGGAGTACAGGGTGTTCAGCCAATAGGCCACGCTGGAGGGCCTGGCGGCGGTCTGTCGGACCGTCTGCCACCTGCCGGCGGCCAGCATTTTCCCCTTGTCCTGGTCAGTGATCACGGACCCGCAGGCTTGGCAGACATAGGTTGCCATTTCCGCCCGCTCGGCGCTGTCCGGCACATCGTCCTTGCTTGGCCATTTCAGCTGTGCAAATACAAATTCGATGTACTCCCCGCAATGGGGGCATGGCACAAAGTAATGCTTTTCCGCTTCCGCCTCCTCCTTGGCTTTCCAGATGTGGCCGGATTTCAGCGTAGGGGTGGAGGCCATGAAGATCTTGCGGTTTGTGGTGTAGGTCTTGGTGCGCTCTATGGCCAGGGAAACCGGATCCGCCTCTTTTTTGGAGGCTCCCGGAAATTTGTCCACTTCGTCAAGAAACAAATACCGGATCGGGGTGGAGGACAGGGAGGCCGGGCTGTTTGCTCCCGAAAGAAAAACGAACATGGTTTCAAATTTCAGCTTTAGCTTTTGGCTTTCCGCCTCCCGGTACTTGGCTGCCAGCGGTTTGCATTGCCGGATCATCGGCTCCAGCTTCGCCTCCACCGTCCGCTCTGCCAGTTCCTTGGAGGGGTAGACGATCATAGTCGGTGCCGGGTCTTGGTCAATGGCGCTGGCCAGCATATTCTCCAGGGCCGTGGTGCCTCCCACCTGGGTGGGCTTTACAAATACAATCCGCTCCACATCCTCGTTGGAAAATGCGTCCATGATCTCCGCCAGATACGGGGTCACGCTGTTGCGGAATGGCCCCGGTATAGCGTTGGTGTCGGGCAGGACCCGCCATTTCTCCGCCCATTTGGAAACCGGCAGGCGTTCCGCTGGCCGCAGGGACAGGAGCGCCCGGTGGATCCACGACGGCACCGTGTACGGCTTTACCCTGTACGGCCTCATAGCTCTGCCTCCTCCGGTCCGATCTCCGCCGCGTCAACGAATACGGCCAGCATATCCTCCAGTTCCTTGCGCATTGCCCTTTCCATGGCCCTGGCCGTTTGCGGGTCCGCATATCCGGCTATGGATTTCACGGCGCGGGGTGGGATGTTCATGGCGAATTTCTTAAACATGGCCATGAAGTCCGTCAGATCCCTGGTGGCCTCCTCGGCCTTGATGTATTTCCCCTCGGCAATGGCGGTTTTCAGCTTGTGGAGCTGGCCCTGGCTTTCTTTCAGCTCTACCTCCGCCTCCAGCTTCCGCAGGTTCAGCTCCGCGGTGGAGCTGGCCGCCGCCGTTTCCTGGGCCTTTTGCTCGATGTGGGCAATATAACGCTGGATCGTTTCGCAGGTTTTATATTTTCGGGCGCCGCCGCCGGGCGGCACCTCGGTTTCCAGCACGCCGTCCTGGGTGAGCTGCTGGATCCGCCGGGTGGTTTTCCCCAGCAGCTTGGCCACCGCCGTGGTGCTAGCCCACTCCGGGACTGTATTCAGGGCCGCCGGCGCTTTCGCCGCCTTACTGGCCGCCCCTGTTTTGGCCTTTCCGGCCCCTTTTTTCTCCGCCACCGGCTGCACCTCCTTTTGTGCCGCTGGCCCGGTTCGCCCCGCCCTGCCGGATTTCGCTTTTTCGGCGTGGGCGATTTCGCATTTTCTTCATCCCCTTTCCGCCTGATACCCCCTTTAGGGGGTATGGTTTTCCCGCTTTTTGAAAAAGCGTAACGAAACACCCCTAAAAATTTTTGATTTTTTGTGGAAAATAATCGGACTTCACTTGCCCCGCAAAGATTTATTTTCCAGAAAGGACCCACACGGGGGAGGGGGTTGTGATTTTCCGGTGCGCCCAGGGCCACCCCATCGGCATAGGAGGCCCTGGGCACCACCCGGATCGGGCCGGCCCGCCGCGCTCTGGTACAATGCGGCAGGACAGGGTGAAAGGAGAAAAGCCCCTGCGGTTCTGCTCCCCGGCCCATGGTGTGAAAAAACACAGAGGCCGCCAGGTTCTTCACGCCCTGGCGGCCTCTCTCTATGTTGCGGGGGTTCTGCTCTCTTGCCCCTGCCGTTTTTCCACGATACCAGCATAACACAGGCGAATGTCCGATAGTGTCCGAACTTTTCAAATTGGCCTACTTTTTTCTCCGCCGGTTCCGTGTCCCCTGTCCTGCTCAAAATCCTGCACCAATTTCTGCGCCCGCTTATTGGACAGGATCGTGTCCAGGGCTGCGTTGTAGTAGTCGTTCACCCTGGACCTGCTCATGTGTACCTCTTTGCAGATCCGTTCCCATTTCTTGCAGTCGATGTGTCGCAACTCCACCACGGTGCGCTCCATGCTGTTCTCCGGCAGCAGGTCAATGAGATCCATTACCATGGTGACGGCCCGTCCCATGGCGGCCCGCTGGGCTTCTATGCGGTCCTCCACCTCCGCAAGCCGAAAGACAACGGACACGGCCCCCTCGCTGTCCGCTGCGGGGTGTGAGGCCGGCATGGTCATGTATGTGGATCCAGGCGCCGGCGCCCGCAGCTCCCGCGCCAGCACATCATGGCGGCGCTCCAGCATGCGGCGGCGCTCTCTCGCCATGTGGTACTGCTGCAAGTATTCTTTTACGGCCTCGCGGGTAGCCCCGCCCGTTGTCTGCTGGTTCATGCTCACACCTCTGTTATGTCAATTCCGCGCTGCTCTTTCATCAGTTTGCGCTTGATCAGGTATTCCCGCGTCCTGGTTGGCCGGCATTTCACATCCTCCACCACCAGGCGCCCGTCCCGCTCCTTGTATGTAAAATCCGCCCTGTATCTGATAGCGCGGATCCTCCGCCCCTTCTGGTCCGTGTATGCCTCTTGCAAAGTAAAATCCACCTGGAGGCGCAGATCCCGGATTTCTCCGGCCTGCTGGCGGAGGATCAGGTGGTCGTATCTCCTGGCCTCTTTCTGGCTGTCAAAGCGTATGACGGCCCCGGAGGAGGTGACCCGCTCGGTGGGGGTGTTTCGATACTTCATCGGCTTCCCCGGATCCTGCACATCGGCGGCGGAGGGCATAGGCCCCCGCCGCGTCTGTTGCTTCCTGTATTTTTCCATGGCCTGCTGCTGATACTTTGGCGGCAGGTCCGAAAGGTTGATGGCCACTTATTCGTCCCCCTATTCCTCCTTATCGTCCGGGATCTCTATGTACTGCCACGACATGGGCGGGCGGGTCAGCCCGAACTCCGCCAGCGGACTGGGCGTTTCGTATTCCTCCGCCTCTCCCACGATCCAGCCATACAGGGATTTTCCGCCGGCGTATTTCTCCAGGTCCTCCGCCGGCACACAGGAGCGGGAGGCCAAATAGCGAAAACAGTTGCTTTTTACCCACCCCATGCAAAGGAACTGCCCCAGCACCGCCCCGGTCCCGCTCACATAGGCCAGGACCAGCAGCGGCCACGGCTCCGTCCCTCTGGCTCCGGCCCGCGGGGCCGTTTTTCGGATCTCCAGATCTTTCTCGCCGGCCAGGATCTTCTCCCACCATTCCGGCTTTATGCTCAAAAGCACCGCCCGCATGATCAGCTCCCCTTTCTCTCCGGCGGCCACGGCCCGATTTCGTCCATTATGACCAGGCCGGTTTTCAGGAGGCCGGCGGGGTAGTAGTACGGGCATTTCATCTGCTTTTCTGCTGTCCGCCGCAGCAGCGGGACCGCCTTTTTCAGTTCATTCACGGCATAGGACAGGCGCCAGCGGGCGCAAATATATGCGTCGTGATCACCCAGGGCGCAATACTCGCAGATCTCCGGCCTTTTCTGTTCACTCATTTCTGACCACCTCCCGGCATAGGGATAAACCGGCATTGATCCGCGGCAAACTCCGCCACATAGCCGATTGCTGTACAGGCCAGCATAATGTCCGCCATAAGATCGTCCGCGTCCTCCTGTCCGCGTCCGTCCCGGTTCATGTTCCGCAGGTTCTGCGCCATGATCTGGCCAAACTCATGCAGATTTTCGGCGGCCTCCAGCCACCGCTCTTTTCCCACGGTGTAGCCGATTTCTATTTTGTCCATAGTTCACACCTGCCTCTCAAAGCGCCCCATGAAGTGGGCGGCCCACTCTGCCGTTTTGTCCTCTCGGTCATCCCACGGGAAAGCGGAGGCCGGGAGATCCGGGAAGTGCGCCCGGAGGTTGTCCTTGAAAAACACGGGGATCTCATTCTCCGCGCAAAACTGCGTGATCTGATCCACCCACTCCCGCCGCGGCACCACTTTTTCCCGTCGGTTCCCGGTTTCCGCTCCCAGGATCACCCATTGCGGCAGGCCCTCCGCCTTGCTCATGTCCACCGGCCCCAGCAGCGGCTCCATGGACCAAAAGCTGTTGAGAGCTACCCCCTGCATGGTGTACATTGCCTCTGCGTCCTCGTTTGCCACGGTGCTGCCATACCAGAAATTGCTCTCATGCGGAAGCAGGGCCATGTGGTCCAGTTCCAAGTATCTTTCCGGGGCCTTTGTCAGAAACAGGTAACGGTGTTGCGGGGCGCGTCGGCATGCGTCCAGGACCTCCACGATCCAGGAGGTGGGCACCCATCTGCCAAACAGGTCCGCCATGCTGCACACAAAAACCGTCTGCGGCTCCTCCTGGCGCTCCGGCTGGTTCAGCCGGTAGCGGTGCATGGTAGGCTCAAACCCGTATGGGTAGGGCGTGGCCTTGATTTTCTCCGTCAGCACATGGAGGCCGCCAGGCAGCGGGGCAGGATCCGCACACCCGGCGTCAAAGCGGCGGGCGGTCCGTCTGGCGTAGCAGTATGGGCACCCATGGCGGCACCCAGTTACGGGGTTCCAGCTCATGGTGGCCCAGTCAATTTTCGTTTTGTTCATGTCGCTTTCCTCCGTTCAGTTGCAGCATTTTTTCTCTCACCAGTTTGTCGATCACATGGCCCCGCTCCCGGTAGCCGCACATGGCCGCCAGTTTGTCCAGGTTATAGGCCGTCTGCGCGGTCACCAGGACGCTGATCCGGCGCATGTTTTTCTTTCCGTTCATGGCTCTACCTCATTCCGCCGTCCGTTCAAAACGGATTTTCATTTGTGCTGGGTACAGGTCTACCTCCGGCCTCCGGCGTCCGGTCCATCGTAGGCCGCCGGCCTGTCCTACGCATTTCCACCCAGCTGCCCGCAGGCTTGCTCCGTTTTCGCTCTCCAGGATGTATGTCACCAGGCGCTTATACCCCATTGCCCGCGCCGCCCTCCACGCTGCGGCATACAGCATGGAACAGGCGTTGCGGCTTCCGTCAGTACAAAGGCGGTTTACCTCCAGGGTCCACCCATCATCCAGGTGGCGTGATACCGGGCGCCCTATAATGGCAACGCCCACGATCCGCTCTCCGTCCGAAAGCCCAATGGAGAATTTATGCCCGGCCACCGGGCCATGATGGCGGTGGTTTTGCTCCACAAAGGCGTTGGCCTCCCGCAATGTCATGGGGACGATTTCCAGCATTACACCGCCACCGCCCTTTCCAGTTCCTCCATGGTGCTGATCTCCACCCCTGCGCACCACTCCGGCAGGTTGGCCCGCACCAGCGCCGCGGCAAAGGGAGGGGGCACGGCGTTGCCACATCTGGCCACCTGCTTGCTTTTCCCGTAGGTTTGGCCGGTATAGTCCCGCTCGATCTTGTAATCATCCGGGAAACCGTTGGCTCGGTACAGTTCCCGCGGCGTCAGCATGCGCAGGCCAATGTCCGCCATGAAATACCATACGCCGCCGATCTGGAGTAGGATCACATCCTCCGGCCCCAGGTCATAGCCGCAATATGTATTCAGCAGCTCCCGGATCTCCGGCCAGTGTTTGAGATCCGCGCCCGGCTCCGCTCTTGTGATCCGCGTGGTGACCACTCCATGATGGCCTCCTCCGGCGGTGATGGTCTGCACCGGCTCCGTGGCAGGCCCTCCCAGGTTGGTGCCTTTCATCTTGACCAGGTGCGCAGTTGTCAGGCCCTCGTGGTCCTTGGATATTACCGTGTGGAGCGGGTCCTGGATGTTCTGTCCGTGCTGGTCGTTCCCGTAGTATTTGACCAGGCTTGCCGCCGTCAGGCCGTAGCGGTTGGCTGCGTCAATGGTCATGATCGGCCCGGTGATCTCCTGGCCTCTCACATGCTCCGACTGCTCCGTGTGATACTGGATCAGGGAGGCCCCCAAAAACATTTGACCGCCTCCGCCGCCGGTCCGCGCCGTGTCTATCGGCTCATTGACGGGGTGCCCCCTGGAGTTGGTGGTGTTTGTCACCGTCCATGGTGCCATGGTCGGGCTTGCCACTCCATACCCATGCTTTGCTGTTATGGTCTGGAGCGGGTCCCCGATCTCCTGTCCCCGAAACTCTCCAGCATGGTTGACCACCACCAAAAACGGGTTTGCCGACTTGATCACAAACTTGTCCACACCCCTGGCCACCCGTCGCATGGTGTTGGGCCGGAGTGGCCGCTGGGCGGAAAGGCTGTATTTCTCCCGGATTTCCTCCCGCGTGTCGAAAATGGAGGGGCACGGGAGGCTCCAGTCTATGATCTCCGCTGCGCTCCGCCACGGCTTTTTCCGCCCCTCCAGCACCTCCCGGCTGTCCGCCGGCGCGTGGGTGGGTTCCGGCCACACAATGGGCCTCCCGTCGCAGCGGGCGATCAGAAAAAACCGTTTGCGGGTGGTTGGCGCTCCATAGTCCGCCGCCACCAGTTCCCGCCATTCCACCGCATAGCCCAGGCCCTCCAGTTGGTCAATAAAGCGCCGGAATGTTTGCCCGGCCTTTGCCTTTACCGGGTGCCCGCGGCGGACCGGCCCCCAGGTCTGGAACTCCTCCACATTCTCCAGGATGACCACGCGGGGCCGGACTGTCCCAGCCCACCGCAGGACGATCCAGGCCAGCCCCCGGATGTTCTTGTCCACAGGCTTCCCGCCCTTGGCCTTGCTGAAATGCTTACAGTCAGGGGAGGCCCACAGTAACCCCACCGGGCTGCCTCCTGTGACTTCGAGCGGGTCCACATCCCACACGCTGGCCTGATAGTGGACGGTGTGCGGGTGGTTGGTCTTGTGCATGAGGATGGCGTCCGGGTCATGGTTGATCGCTATGTCCACCACCCGGCCCGTGGCCAGTTCAATTCCCGTGGAAGCTCCGCCGCCGCCGGCGAAACTGTCCACGATCTTTTCCTCCCACATGCTGATCTGCGCCTTGCTCATTTTTCTGCCGCCTCTCTCATGCCGTCCACATACCCGGTGGCTGCCTGCTTCGCCTCACAGTATGGGCATTTCCCATTCATCCACCCAGCGCGGAAAATGCCGCCACATTCCCGGCATGTCATGGCGTCGTGTTCTCCCGTGGCCAGTTGCACCATAAAGCCCCGCAGGTTCATGGCCCAGGTTATATATACCTCCTTGGCGTAGATTGCTGTTGCCAGGTTGTTCGCCATGTCCACAGCCTCCCGGCGCGGGATTAGGATTGCATGATTTTCCCGCGTCCGTTTCCCCGGCGCTGCCCATCCGGCCCTTTTTACCCCCAGGTATTCCCGCGCTTTTGCGTGGGCCGCTTTGTATGCTTCCGCAAAGTCTTTCACTTTGTTCTCCCTCCTGTCATTTCCAGATACAGAGCGCACTCTTTCCCGGTCCGCTGGCACCAGGCCCATTCCACCATGGCGCCCCGGCTCTCCCGGTAGTCCGGGAGGAACACGGCCAGGTCCGACGCCTCCAGCATGGCCAGTGCGATCCGCATATAGTCCCCGTCGGTCAGGCCGTCCGGCAGGGTGGCAGGGTTCAGGGCTACATGGCCCGCCGCCTCCAGGTCCTTGGCTGCCTCCCGGAACTTGGCCCGATAACGCCGATCCCCGGCAATCTTTCCCGCTATGTAAATTTTCATGGGCTTGTCCTCCTATTCGTTGAAAACCTCGAAATATTCCTGGTATGGGTAGCCGCTGATCTCATGCCACCCGCTCCGGGTGGTGGATCCGTCATCGAACTTGTACAGCACGGCGCCCTTGCTGGCCCTTGGCTCCTTTCGCCAGGAGGAGGCAGACACGGGGGTGTATGTAATCACAGGCTTGTCCATGTTTTGGGTCTTGCTGTACCGCTTTCCCCGTTTCCCCAGCTCCTTGTACTTCTCCATGGTAGATCTGCTTTCTTTGACCAGGTAATGCGCCAGCTTCTCATGGTTCCCTCGGCGGTCCAGTGGTTTGAAACTGATACCCCCACCGCCCCTTGGTACGCTCTCCCATGCCTCGGTGATGATCTCCGGGTCCATGCGCGTTATTACCACATGAATGTGCGGGTTTGTCATCCGCTTGGTTTCGATGACCACCACGGCCTTGTATTTGATCCCGTGCTTTTTGCAAATCTTCCGCAGGTTCCGCAGGAACACGGCTTTGTGTTCCAGGATTTCCTCAAAGCTGGTGTCTTTGTCGTAGTAATGCAGGACGGCGTGGAGGTCCCGGTGGTCAAAGTTGGCGTTCAGGTCCCAGCGCAGATGTTCCTCTGCCACCCGCTCGTTGATCTTGGCCTGCTTCGCCGATGTGGTCCCATGGTTCGGTCCCCTCTGGACCCCCTTGGTGTGGATCCGGTATGATTGCATTTTCCTGTGTTCGATGGTGCGGCCAGCCTTTACCCGCCTATGGACATAGGCCATGGTGTTCTCCTCCTTTTGGCCTGCTGGTCACTTTAGTAATTGCTCTTACCGGAGCTATCGGGGCCGCAGCCCCGTCAAATTTTGCGGCTTGCAGGCCGTCCGGGAGTATGCTATAATGCAACTATCTAGGACGGCCTCCGCGCCGCCTCGTATCTGTCCACCTGCGCCGTGTTGTCAGCACCGGGCGCAGGTGGTTTTCTTTTTATGATAGGTAGTCATTGGCCAGCTCCAGCAGCTCCGCCGCGTGTTCCTGGTCCACGATCTTGACCTTGCCGGGCCGCTTCGGGTCTTTCTCGATGGCCCAGCATGTTTTCTTGGCCAGCAGTTCCATTTTTTCGGACCTGGCGGCCATTTCCTTGTTGTATTGCTCCCGGTCATTTTTCCAGGCCATGAACTCCAGAAATTCTTCTGCCGTCATGGTCACGGTCACTTCCATGTTTCCCACCTTCCCGCCGCCTTTGCGGCGATTTTATAGGGTATCAATACTGTGATCAGATACCCCCCCCCGCTAAATAGGGTCACTTGGCTGGCTTCTTCCTTGATCCGACTTACTGCGGTTTCATAATATATTTCGTTCAGTTCAATCCCAATGAACCGCCGCCCTGTTTTGATACACGCCACCCCGGTGGACCCTGAACCCATAAAGCAGTCCAGGACTGTCCCGCCTTCTGGTACGATCTCCACCACTTTCTCCATCAGCCCTATGGGCTTTTCTGTCTGGTGGTGTGCTTTTGCCGTAGCCACATTCTGGAACCTGAACACACCCTCCAGGACCGGGACGCCCCGATCCGGCGGCATGGCTCCGTTGCTCCCCCATACGATGTACTCGCATTGATTTCTGAACCGGCCCTTTTGCGGTCTTGAATTTAACTTGTCCCATACCGCGATCCCTCGCCAGGTCCATCCAGCCATTTGCATGGCGTTCGCTACCGCCGGGAGGTTTCGGAAGTCGATAAAGACACAACAGACGCCGTTTTCTTTGGTTTTCAGCCTGCCCTCGAACAGAACTGCCCGCATGAACATGGTAAAACTGAGCATATCCATGTTGTCCCCGCTAAAATTGGGGTGGTCCGTCTGCTTTCCGCTGCCCGTGTCTAAATACTTTTTTCCGGTTTCCGCTTTCCGCTGCGTGGAGAATGTCCCGCCACTGGAATACGGCGGATCAATGATCAGCCCGTCCACGGAACCGTCCGGGATCTCCCCCATGGTGTTTATGCAATCCCCTTGATATAGGACAGCGCGGCCCAGGTCAGTCTTTTTCATCTTTCTGCGCCTCCAGCCCCAGCCACCACGCGGGGCTGTTTCTTTTTTCCTCATGCGGGCACACCTTGGGGCAGTCCTCCATGGAGCAGTTGTCACAGAAAACCCGGTGGAAAGCGTCATCCCATGGCGCATCCAGGCAGGGGAGGGAGGTCAGGAAAGCGGCCAGCACCTCCGGGGAGGCGGTGATCCGGTCAAAATTCGTCTTTCCCATCGTCACGCCTCCTCTCTGTGCAGGTCCACGCCCTCCAGGGCGTTCCACACAGCCCGCTCCCATTCCTTGGCCCAGCTTGACCGGGCTTTTCTTACTGCGCCCATGGCCACCACCTCGGTGTCCCCGCGCCACAGCAGGCGGTCCCCGTCGATCACAGCAGCGGCTCCATGCTCCACCATTTCCCGCTCCATGATCCCCAGGTCAAGCAGGCTCACCCCGTAGCAGGCCCCGCCGCCGTCCGGCTGGAAAATCTGGTAGCCCTGCATGATAACCGTTGCCATGGTCACCGCGTCGGTGCGCTCCCCGGTCCTCCAGTGTGCAATTTCATCCGCCGCCACATCCGGCATAATCAGCTGCGGCTCTCCATCCTTTACGATGGACACGGGTTCCGTGTCCGGTATCATGCCCATGTGTTCCACGATGGTGGCCAGCACCTTGCGGGGGATGGCCGCCCGCTTGCATTGGATATACCATTGCTCTGTGTAGATCGTCATGCAATCGCCCTCTGCGGCCACCGCATACCCGGCGGATTTATAGGCCCGCTTGATACAGCGCACCAGGCCGCTTTCATTGATCAGCATTTCGCCGCCTCCTTTATTTATATAATGTAGGCATGGGGGCCGCCTTTTCCCCTAGTGCCGCCCACACCTGCGCGTCCAGGATCTCCGCCCAGTCACATCCCCACACCTCTGCCGCGTTCATAATCGCGCACAGGTTGGAGGCGTGGGGGACCACCACGGCCCCATGGGCAGGGTGGACCACCTTGGAGCGGCCAGGAACACGCCAGCGGTGGATCCTTTCCCTCCTGGCCGCTGCGGTGCGCGTTGCCTCCTGGTTCAACATGCGTTCACCGTGACCTCCCACCGCTCCATGGCCTCCACCACGGCGGTGGAGTAGTCAGTGGAGGCGATCCCCTCCGCCCAGGCGTTTTCCGCTCCGCTCACTCCCATGTTGTAGGCCATAGCTGCCTTGTTTGCGTCCCCGTATTCCTGCATGTACTTTCCCAGCAGGTAACACCCGGCGGCAATGTTCCCGGAGGGGGTGGTGGGGTCCAGTCCCGTGGCCGCCTCCAGCTCTGCGTGGTAGGCACCATCCGGCCCCGGATTTAACTGCATGATCCCCACCTCGCCGGCGGCGCCCACGCACTCCATGTTAAAGTGGCTTTCAACCTCCGCCACGGCCAGGGCCAGAGGATAGGGGCACTCATAGGCCGCGCAGTAGGTCCGCATATAGTCCTGGTATTCGTAGCACATGGGCACCGCTATGGAGAAATACCCGGAGGCCAGCAGGGCCTCCTCGATCTTCTCTGCCTCCAGCGGATCCTCTCCCTCGCCGTCCCACATGTCCGGCTCTGCGGTTACCAGTGTAACCGGCGGGGAAATGGTGGCGGTGCTGTTGATCTCCCGCTCCTCTGCCGGTCCGCTGCCACGCGCCGAACAGGCCGTTACAAGGGCGCACACAAGGGCCAGCGCCAGGATAGCCATGCAGGCCAGAAAAGCGATCCGCCGCCTGGCAATTTTCCTCCGCCGCTTCTCTGCGTTGATCTTCCGCATGTGTTCCCGGTATTCCGCCCTATTGGCTTCCCGCTTCTCCGCCTCCCGTCTGGCCTGCCTGCGGCTGATCTCCTCCAGCTGGTCCTCCTTGCGGTGGCGGGCTTCCATTGCCCCAATCCGGCGTTTCAGATCGTCCACATCTTCCACCACGCCCCGGTACTGCTCCATGGCCTGGCGGTACTCCTTGGCCTTTCTCTGGCTCATGTCTGCTTGTCCTCCTTTTTTCCGCGGGTTGCTCTGCCGGTCACCTCGTAGGTGTACCCGAAACGCCGGCGGCCACACTCCGCACCGGTGATTTTCTCGCACCGTCCGCTGGCGGGCTTTACGGTCTTTCCACGGCCAGCCAGGGCAATGGCGCAGGGCTTGCAAAGCTCCTTTTTCATTCCCCGGCCTCCTGTTCGTCGATCCAGGCCGCGCACATGTCTGCCTCCTGTAAGCGCCATACCCACGGGGAGGCCGCCATGGCCGCCGAAAGTGCGCGGTTGTCCGTCTTGGCCGCGTCATCGTATGCTCCCATGTGCCACCGGATGGCCAGCGCCTCCTCCGGCAGTAGGCCCATGTGGCGCTGGATCAGGTACAGGCTTTTCTCTCCATGCCCCAGCGGCAGGGGATCCTTGTATGTATATCCCTCGTAATCCTCCCAGCGGCCAGTTTCCGGGTTCTTCCTCCGCTTGGTTTCCAGGCGGTAGCACCCTACCTTGCACACATCATGCAGCAGGGCAATGATCGCCACCGTTTCCTCCTGTTCTTCCGAAAGGCGGTATTTCCCTGGATCCTCCTTGCCCGCCAGGTCGCGGATCGCAATATCCCGCAGGCGGTGGTACACATTCAGGCTATGGGCAAGCAGGCCGCCAGTGTGTGCCCCGTGGTACTTCGTGGAGGACGGGGCAGCGAAAAAGTCTGTTTCCTGCTCCAGCCAGTCCAGCATGGCGTCCGCATAGTTCCGATGGATATTGTTTTGAAAAATGTCCTTGAAATGGGTCTGCGCTGTTTGAAGCCCGTTCTTTTCCAAAAAATTCATGGCTATACCTCCACCCCCTGAAAACTTTCCTTTACCGCTCCTCCGCGGGTCTCAAATTCCCCCGTATGAAACCGGCCCCGCGGATGGATATACACGACGCGGCCCCGCATGGGCCGGGGTTCCACCTTTCCCTTGGCGTCAGCCGCGTAAAAGGTTTGTGGGGTCCTCACTACCTCCGCGCCCGCCTCCAGGCGGGCGGGCCGTCCGTTTGCTTTGCTCATGTGTCCTCCTTTTCTCCGGGCGGGGTGTCGTATGCCACCCAGTAAACCCCGTACAGATCCAGTAAATACCCATCTTTGTCCCGCTCTCCCTTGACACAAAGCCGCCCGGCATGGACATGGGTGGCGATCTCCCAGCCAGGGCTTTTCTGTAATTGGTGCAGGCCGATCCACTCAATCCAAACCGGGCGCGGCTTTTGGATCTGTTCAACCTGGGCGCGGGTCATCGGTTTTCTTTCACTTTCCACTACTCGATTTTCCTTTCTTCCGGCGGTGCCTCGTTGCCCCAGGCGTCCCAGCCCTCCGCTCTCTGGCGGGCGAACATTTCCAGGCGTGGCACATCCCCCAGCAGTTCCACGATCCGCTGGCGGGTTTCATCCGGCTTCTTGCTGTGCCCCTCAAATGGGGCCTCAATGATCTGGTGTACCTTGTGGCTGCGGATCTGCTCCCCGGCCTTAAAGCCTGGGGACACACCCAGCAGGCACACCTCCGCGTTGGCGCGGGTGTAGGCGCCCATGCCCCAAAAGTTGGTCCCGCTCCTGGCGTTTTTCTTCACCCACACAAAGGCCGCAGTCTTGTACTGAAACCCCCACGCCTCCAGGACCCTGATCCCCTCTGCAATATTTGGGAAAGTTGCCCACAGAAAACAGGCTGCCCCCCCCCCGCAGATTTTCCGCACCGGCAGATTGCATATATCCGCGGTTGTCATGGTTGGGTACTGTTTCAGCGCCGTGCCTCGGCTCTTTTTCGTGGTCCCGTGCTGGCGGTACTCCCACGGGGGATCCGCATAGATTACGGAATACTGCCGATCAGGTAGCGGGAGAAAGTCCGCCATTGTCGGCCCCCCTTTCTATCCGTCGGCGCTCCGCCGCCGTCACGAACTCCTCCACCATGCCCCGCTCCCGGAGATCCCGGAGGGTCAGGGAATAGGTGGTGCGGCTCACCGTCTTGCCGGTTTCCCCGTCCCGGATCTCAATGGCCAGGAGGGGGCGGCCCATGCAAGCGGAGAAAAAGGCGTGGGCCGTGTTCCATTCGGGGGTGATCCAGTTCAGGGCGTAGTCCGGTGTGCGCGGGTATTTAATGAACTCTGTCCCGCTCCGCATGGGCGGGAGGTTATCCACATAACGCGCCACCAGTGTGTAAAGTTTGGTTTTGTTGGCTGTCAACCGCAGCACTTACAGGACCTCCTCCCGATACCAGGCCAGGATCCGCTTTTTCTTGGTGTGGTGGTAGCGGTAGGCCAGCGGCCTGTTGGCCGCCTCTGCCCACCGCAGGGCCTTGCGGAACTCCTCCGCCGCCTGGATGGCTCCCCATATCTTTGTCACAGCCGCCGCGGCCTCCTCTATCGCTATGCAGATAGCGCGGAAACCCTCTGCCATGGCCTCGGCCACCTTTCCGGCCTGTTCCATCGTGAGGCCCATTGACGAAAGGAGCGGCGGCGCCGGGCGCTCCACTTGCTCCGGCAGGGTGATTTCTCCGGCGTATTGCACCGGCTGGCCGTCTATGTAGACCGCCGCCTGGGCGGTGTCTTTCCCGTCAGGTCCCATCCGGCCAGCCCTCCCCACGCTCAAATCCCAGGAGTGCATTGTGGCCCAGGCTCCCCAGGTTCGCCCGCAGCGCCTCCAGTTCCAGCAGGGTGGTGTATGAAATTCCCGCCCGCTCCAGGTGGCCCCGGAACTCCTTGGCCTCTGCCACAGCCTGCCGGATCGCCCTCCGCTCCCTTTTCGCGTCCTCTGCGGCAAACTCTGCCCGCAGGTCCTCCAGGTTGATCTCTCCGGCCACGATTGCCTGGCAGAACTCCACAGCCTCCTCCCAGGTGAATTTCCTATACCCCGCCGTGTTGATCGTTCTCCCGTTCCCCTTTGTGTCGTGGCAGCTTACGGTGTGTTCTCGTTCCGGCATGTCCCAGGCGTGATAAATCCGAAAAATGATCCCGTCCTGGCGCCCGGTCATGGTGCCGCGGCCCTCCCGCCGCCACTTGATTTCCTTTCTCTTTGCCATGTCCGGCTCCTTTCTCCGCCCCTTGCGTGGCGGGATTTCTGTTGATACGCTCCGCCGATTAGATCCAAAAGCCGGGGGCCAACGCCCTCGAATAGCCCGCGTTGCCGTTGTGGGGCGTGCCGTCCGTGCCGACAAGGCAGAAATTGTTGCTGGTGCCGGAATTGGCGGACCGGGTGTAATGCGGCCATGTCTGCCCGTCCCACATCTTCACGCGGTCCCGCTCGGTCTTGTAGACTGGCAGCTGCTCCTCTGCGGGATCGTCTCCATCTGCCCACGGCTTGCGCCCGAAAAACTCTGTTACGCTGTGCAGCCATAGCAGATCCGTGGTCACCAGCTCCTCGCCTTTGATGGTCTGGCGGATGGTGCGGGGGGTGATGATGGACACCAGATCCTCCGGGAGATCCTGGACCAGATCGGTGTTGCACCATTTCCGGGCGTCGCTCTCTTTCCATGACACGGGACGCGCCATGCGGTTATACATGGGCCGCTCGGCCACACCGTCCACAAAGCCCATCCAGGCCCGGCCCGGTTCCACCTTTTCCACCATGACGGCCACCTCGGTGCCGCTCCGCAGGTAGAAGCGGATCACATCCCGCTCCGCCAGGAGCTTGTCCAGTACGCCCATTTCTCTGGCCCTGGCAATCTCCGCCCAGTTGATTTCCTCTTTCGTCTGCTTGATGATGGTTGCCATAGTCATTTCCTCCTTTGTTTTACCCGCCCGCCGTGGGTGGTTTGGATACTCATTCATTGGCCGCCCGCGCTCTGTTCAGCGGCTTGCCGCGCCGTCGGAGGCTTTCCTGGAAACGGCGCTGGGCCAAATCCGGGTCATACGCTTGGCGGCTGTTTTCGTCCAGCTTTCCGTTTTCGCCGCGCCGCAGCTCCTGATAGATGGTCTTGGGGGCCACGCCCACCAGATCCGCAATCTCACGCACCGACGCATAGGCGGCCCACTTTTCTGCGATCAGCCGCCGCTCCGCAGGCCCCAAATACTTGTTGCTCATGGTCCTTTCACCTCCGTTTTTCGATAAAAAAATAAGAGTAACAAGGGGTTTACCCTTTGTTACTCTTATTAGTAGCATTTTCGTCCAGGACTTTCCGCCGACTTGTTCTTGCAAACAGCCGGTGTTTCCGATATAATGATTCCGCAATTCTAAGTAGCCGGGTTCAGAATGCGACTGCCCGGTGAACAATGGAGGAAAAAAGAATGAGAGGCGTACACAGCGCGGTGGATGAGATCCGCCGCAATGTCTTCACCGAAGTGGCCCGCCTGGCCTATGAGGGCGGGGATTTGAAGCGGGTGGACATGATCCCCTACACCATCGTTCCCGGAGAGGTGGCCCGCCACCGCCACGACGTGTTTCTGGAGCGGGCCATTGTCCAGGAGCGGGTGCGGCTGGCCCTTGGCATGAGCCTGCAGCCCGCTGGCGAGCAGACGCCCGTCAGCGCCGGTATCCAGGAGGCGGCCGCGGCCGACGACAAATATTTTGAGGAGCCCCTGGTCAATATCATCTCCTTTGCCTGCAATGCCTGCCCCCCCAAGCAGATCCGGATTACGGACAGCTGCCAGGGCTGCCTGTCCCATCCCTGCATGAATGTGTGCCCCAAGGATGCCATTTATCTGGACAAGGACAAGCATTGCCACATTGACCAGGACAAGTGCATCAAATGCGGCCGGTGCTTCAACCAGTGCCCCTACCACGCCATCAGCAAGATTGAGCGCCCCTGCGCCGCAGCCTGCGGCATGGACGCCATCGAATCCGACGAGCTGGGCCGGGCCAAGATCAACTACGACAAGTGCGTCTCCTGCGGCATGTGCCTGGTGAACTGCCCCTTTGCCGCCATCGCGGACAAGAGCCAGATCTTCCAGGTCATCAACGCCATGAACCGCGGATCCAAGGTCATCGCCTGCGTGGCCCCCGCCTTTGTGGGCCAGTTCGGCAAGGCCGCCACGCCTGCCAAGCTGAAGGCCGCCATGCGGATCCTGGGCTTTGACGATGTGGTGGAGGTGGCCATCGGCGCGGACCTGTGCACCGTGGAGGAGGCCAAGGATTTCCTGGCGGAGGTGCCGGAGAAGCTGCCCTTCATGGGCACCAGCTGCTGCCCCGCCTGGTCCGTCATGGCCAAGAAGCTGTTCCCGGAGTTCAAGGACTGCATCTCCATGGCCCTCACCCCCATGGTGATCACCGCCCGCATGGTGAAGAAGGACCATCCGGATGCCCGGATCTGCTTCATTGGGCCCTGCGCAGCCAAGAAGCTGGAGGCCAACCGGAAATCTGTCCGGTCGGATGTGGACTACGTGCTGACCTTTGAGGAGCTGCAGGGCATGTTCGATGCCAAGAACATCGACTTCACCACCCTGGAGGCGGACCCGGAGGACGGCCTGAACGAGGGCACCTCCATGGGCCGCGGCTTCGCGGTGGGCGGCGGCGTGGCCGCGGCCGTGGTAGAGGCCATCAAGCACATCGACCCCACCCGGGAGGTACAGATCGAGTACGGCGACGGCCTGCGGGAGTGCAAGAAGATGCTGATGATGGCCAAGGCCGGAAAGCGCAACGGCTATCTGCTGGAGGGCATGGGCTGCCCCGGCGGCTGCGTGGCCGGCGCCGGCACCATCACCCCCGTGCGGGAGAGCACCCTGAATGTTGAGAAGTTCAAGAAGGAGGCCGCGGAGGTCAGCAGCACCGCCAGCCCCTATGTGGACCGTCTGAAAGACGTGGAGGAATAACCGCTAAAGCAAGAAAGCGGGCCACCCAAAAGGGTGGCCCGCTTTGTGCGTTTTCCGGAAAAGCTGTGGTTCTGCTTACATTTGGTACAGAAGAACCATCAGCGGCATGGTCCCGATACAGAGAAGCGTGGTGATTACATTAATGGCGCCGGCGTAGTCTCCTTCATGACCGTAAACTTGAGCGATCTGAGTGACGTTAGCCGCCGCAGGGGCACTTGCTGCCAGCAGGCTGATCATCAGGATGGACTGGCCGTCCGGCACCAGGGCCGCAAGGCCAGAGTATTTGAAAATACACAGGACCACCAGCGGCAGGGCGATCAGCCGCAGGAAGGCCACCTTCCAGATGCTGCGGATGCGCAGGACCGCCAGCAGGTTCTGCTCTCCCATGAGCATGCCGGCGACAAACATGCTGAGGGGGCCGATGGTGGAGGCAATGGACTTCATGGTACCGGCGATTACCGTAGGCAGGGGCAGGTTCAGCAGAAACAGCAGCACACCCACAAACACGGAAATGATGTTGACATTCAGGAGAATTTTTTTCAGCGAGACATTCCGGTCACCACTCAGAATAATCCGGCAGTGACTCCACATGGGAAACTGCTGCACCAACTGAAACATGCTGCAATAGATGACCCACTCCGGCCCCAGGACCGCAGTCACCAGGGGGATGATGAGGTTACCGGAATTGGTGTAAATCAGGGAGGCCTGTTCCACCGGCGTCAGACGCAGGGGGCGGTGCAGTAAGGCCGTGGCAATGAAAAACAGAGCGTGGATGCCAATGGCGGCCCCAAGGGAGAGGGCCAGACCCTGAAGCAGCTCCGGCGTACGCTGGAGCTGGAAGGCGTTGATGATGACGCAGGGAGTGACCAGATACAGACAGACTTTGGACAGAACCCGGCTGTCCTCCGGCTTCAGCAGATGCAGGCGGACCAGGAGCCAGCCCAGGACGATACACAGAAAAAGCTGTACGATCTGTTCAAGCAGCATCAATACCATGAAAACGTTCCTCCATCTACACACAGGTGCGAGTTTAATCGTACCACGCCAAAAGAGGAAAAACAACCAGAAAGTTTATATAGCGTAAAAAAACTGGGACTGCAGTAAAAAGGCTCCCCCATCCAGCGGATGGGGGAGCCTTTGTTCAGTCACGGTCTGCCTCAGTCGGTGACGTAGGGCAGCAGGGCGATCTGCCGGGCGCGCTTGATGGCCTCGGTCAGCTGACGCTGATGCATGGCGCAGGTGCCGGTGGTCCGGCGGGGCAGGATCTTGGAACGCTCAGAGACAAAGCGGCGCAGCTTGGCGGCGTCTTTGTAATCGATATACTCGCATTTGTCCGCGCAGAACTGGCAGACCTTGCGGCGCTTGCCGCGGTTGGGGCGAGCGGGTCTCGCTTCACGATCAAAAGCCATGAAATGGTTCCTCCTTTATCAAAAGTCAGAACGGCAGTTCGCCGTCCTCTTCGCCGATCTCGGCGAAATCGGATTGTCCGCCCATCGGTGCGGCGTTGCGGCCGCCCATGGGGGCGCTGTAAGAAGCGGGTGCGCCGCCGAAATCGCCGGCGCCGTCCCGTTTGGAATCCCCGAAGTAGACATTGTCGGCGACGATCTCGGCGCTTCTGCGCTTGCCGCCGTCCTTGTCCGTCCAATCGCGGATCTGCAGCCGGCCCTCCACCACGGCCATGCGGCCCTTGGTGAAGTATTTGCTGACAAACTCCGCGGTGCTGCGCCAGGCCACCACGTCGATAAAATCGGTCTCCTTTTCGCCGCTCTGGGACTTAAAGTCCCGGTCCACAGCCAGGGAGAAGGACGTGACGGCGGTGCCGCTTCCGGTGCGGCGCAGCTCGGGGTCCCGGGTCAGACGACCCATGATGATGATCTTGTTGAGCATATCAATGCCCCCTTACTCGCCCTTGCAGACGATCAGGGAACGCATGATGCCGTCCGTGATCCGCAGAACACGGTCCAGCTCCTTCGGGAAAGAAGGCTCGCTGGTGAAGGTCATCAGGACGTAATAACCCTCGGTCTTGTAGTTGATGGGATAAGCCAGCTTGCGGCTGCCCCACTCTTCCACTTCCACAGCGGAACCATTCTGCTCAGCCAGGGTCTTGAACTTGGCCACCAGCGCGGCGGTGTTCTCCTCACCCTGTGCAGGGTCGATGATATACACGACCTCATAATTGGCAGAAACCTTTGCCATATTTGCACCTCCTTCTGGACAAATGGCCCCCATTCGGGATGGGAGCAAGGATATGCCTGCAGACTGCAAGCCATATTATTATATCGGAATTTCTGGAAATGTCAAGGAATTTTTCTCCCGGCTCTATAGGGGGCAAGATAGTAGATTAAGTGCAGAAGAAGTCAGACGACTTTCTTCTGCATATTTTTTATGTCGGAGGCGGAACGAGGTGAACGAAATGGAGGCTACGGTACAGAGGAAAACCCTGACCATGGAGGACCGAAAGGTCCTTGCGGAAATGTGGGCGGCCGGAGAGCGGGCTGCCGTGATCGCCGTAAAACTGGGCGTCTGCCCGGATACCGTGTACAAGGAATTGAAGCGCGGATACACCGGGACGCTGAACGAGTTAAGCCGGCCGGCCTATGACCCGGCACGGGGACAGGCAGAGTATCAGCGGCGGCTTAGAAACCGCGGCCGCTGGCGGCGGGACAAGGAGGAGCACCATGGAGCAGAAGCAGAGACCTGATGAAACCGGGAAGACGGAGCGAAAGCCCATCTCCGTGGAGGAAGCGAACAGCCGGGCATATCAAATCGGGCTGCAATCTGATTGCATCATCAAACTGGAAAAACGGGCCGGGGAAAACCGGTATCAGCGGCATTTTAAGGCATCCAGCGCGTCGGCACTGTTGAACGGGATGGCCGTCCTGATACGGGATTACGCAGAAACACTGAACCTGTCGGTTGTGGAGGTCTTGTCAGTCCTTGCTGTTGTGCTGACCATGCCGACAATCCAGGAAAAAAACAGAGAATCGGAGGACCAGTGATATGGAGCAGCAGTTTTTCACGATCCGGATCGAGCGACAGGAGACCCGCATGGAGCGCCTGGAGCGGCGGAAGAGAGAGACCCGGAAAAGTATTTTCGCCGCCGTGCTTGCCGTCCTCGCGGCGGCAGCCCTGTTCGCCGCGCTGGCGGCCACAGAGCCGGTGATTGTCGTGACGAAAGAGGCGGAGCAGGGTCTCCAGCCAGTGGTGCTGATCGTGCCGGAGGCAGAGGTATGAGTGATAAGGAAGCTCGTCTGTTTGAGGTGCAGCACCCGGAGCGCCCCGCCGTACAGGTACAGGCGGTGGACCGGCTGCGGGCCATCGCGGCGGCGGCGCGTGAATGGGGAGACCGGTGGACAGAGGTCGCCAGAGACTGCGAGGTCTCCGACCTGGGGCCGGCGCCGGAGCAGAAGCGGAAAAGCAGGAGGACGACATGATTCATGAAAAGGGACTTTGCAAGGTGCTTTCGGCCGCCTACAAGGGCGGCGGATATTCCGTGATCCCAGTCCGGCGGCAGGTGGAGACCGTCGCCAGGTCCTGGCGGCGGAACGAGATCATCCTGAACGGCGCCACCTGGGCGGTGCGCTGCCTGACGGAGGACCTGCCGAAAGAGGCGGCTGTCCAGATCGTCAAGGACGTGGGGTATATGCCGATGGAGCCGGTGAGCGTCCAGAAGAGCCAGCCGAATCAGACCATGCTGGAAGATGTGGCCGACATACGGGAGAGCCAGCTTGAAGAGCTGCGGGACGGATCGTCCGTCATGGTGAAGATCCCCGTGATTTTCCGGGACCGCTGGCAGTTGTACCAGACGACAACCGGCGCGGTCTATGCCTTCGACACGGAGCTGCTGAAGCTGATCGACTTCAAGGAAGTATCGCCGGAGTGCCGGATTACGCCGCATGGCAACATGGCTATGTTCTTATAGGAAGACGAGATGGTATTTCTGGCGCCGGGGCGGTTCTCCCGGGAGAACGAGGAAAAAATCCTCTACATAGCAGGGATGGACTGGGAGAATCAGGTGGAGGCCGACGATCCCGTGGTGAACCTGAACCTGTTCAACGCGGACCAGGACGAGCCCCTTCTGACGCCGGAGGAATGATGTGGAAATGGAGAATCAGGAATACTACTTCGACGTGTCATATCAGCGCAGCAAGGACGGGCCTGTGGGCATGATCTATCTGCCTGATATCGGCAGCGTAATGGAGTGGATGCAGAGGAATGGCGAGAGCATCCACTTCGCCCTCCTGCTGAAAATGCCGGGAAACGCGGACGGCCTCGTGGATCGGGAGGTATGAGATGGAAAGCAGATTTGAGAGGATTACAGAATCTCCGGACGCCCTGGCTGCTGTGCTGGCCTCTATCCCAACGGCGGACGCACCGTGGGATATAGCATTCGAGCGGGCCTTCTGCGCGGGCTGTGCCCTGGAAAACTGCGATGGCTGCCCACACAAAAACCTGGATCGGATTAAGTGGTGGCTGGAGCAGCAGACGGCGAAAGCCTTTTTGACCAGGAAGGGTAAGCGATCCGGGTGGTTTTCCATGTCCAAGAAGCAGGAATTGGTGGACAAGCTGGGTCCTATTGAGCACCAGACGGAAGAACTGCTTGAGGAGCTATGCGGCAACTACTGCAGATACACCAGCGCCGCCAACGGAAAGACCAGGGATGAACTGTTGGATATTTGCGAGGACTGCCCGTTGTCCAGATTGAGAGATTTGATCGGAGTATAGGCAATGGGAAAAATCAGGTGCCCGGAGTGCAGATACCGGGCAGCAAAGTTTTCGGACTACACCTGTGACTATGCGGGGATCACGGGCCATACGAGGCGGGCCGTCCCGCCGGAGCGGTGCAGGCATTTTGAGCCGGAGCAGCCACCGGAGGCCGCAAAGCGTGCGAAGCCGAAAGGGCCCGCCATCGCCATCAACCCAAGCCGCCGGCGGACCCGGTACGACTGGGAGAAGGCTAAAATGCTTTACGACCAGAAGTGGAGCGATTCAAAGATCGCGGCCGCCATGGGATGTGATGTCAACAGCGTTTTCGCCTGGCGGAAGCGGGAGAAGCTGCCGCCATGGCCGCGCTCGGAGCAGATTGTGGCGCGAAAGGAAGTGGTGGTGTGAAAATACCGGATGATGTGTTTACGACCCGTTGCCGCTACTGCGGTCATGGGCAGACGGGAGCGGAAAATAAAGAAATCCCGGATGATAAACTGTTTATTCACTTTTGGGCAAAGCAATCGCCGTGCAGGATCATCGGGATTGCACAATGTGATAAGGTCCAAGGCGAGTGTCTGGACTTCAAGCCTAACCCGATGTTTGGAATTTGCGAATACTGCACTTTCACAAACAGTTTTCATCCCGGATTTTGTACAGCACCCAGCGGGCCGGTGAACAAGCGGCGGGTATTCCTGGGGTGGAGCGGAATCGGGGATTACTACTCTGTCCACGCGCTTTTCACCTGTGATCGCTATCGAGTGAGTGAACGGTGGAAGGACCTGATCCTAAAAAATGCCGTAGAGGGCCATGCTCCGGCTAATTTTGACCCGGATACCTGGGAGGCGTTGGAGCACATCGACGGGACGCCGACGGCAAAACAGTGGGCGGACCTGCAAGCCAAACGAAAGGCAGAACTGGAGGCAGAGGCAGAAAAAGAGGCGGGAAAAAGGACAGAGCTGGAGCAAAAACAAATTTCCATGTTTGAAGATTACTAAATTGAAAACGGAATAAGGTGCGTGTATGAGAATCGAAGACCTTCCGCCGTGGGCGCAGGCTCAGGCGGCGAACCAGATCATGGCGCGGCAGAGGAGGGGAAGCGGCAGGAGCCGGGCCCCCTCCCCTGCCCTGTCGGACGATGAAGAAGAGATGCCGCGGCGGGCGGCATCCAAGTACCACAACCGGAAGGCCGCCCGGATCACGGCGGCGGGAAATATTCTGGAATTTGACAGCCAGAAGGAGGCGCGGCGGTATGATGAGCTGGCGCTGCTGCTGGCGGCCGGGAAGATTCGGGACTTGAAGCTCCAGCCGGAGTTCACCCTGCAGGAGGCATACACCACACTGGAGGGCGTGCGGGTCCCGGCCATCCGGTACAGGGCAGACTTTTCCTACGAACGGGCCACGGAGCCGGACTGCTGCGGAGAGGTCCACTGGCTGCTAGTGGTGGAGGACGTGAAGAGCGAAGCCACCAAAACCAGGGTATACGCCATCAAGCGGAAGCTGATGCGCGAGCGGCTGGGTATTGATGTGCGGGAAGTGTAACATGTGCAGGCTGATTTGTGGGGACTGCATGGAACTGTTGCCAGAAATCCAGGACGGGAGCGTCGACATGGTACTTTGCGACATGCCATACGGATCTACGAAGAATACCTGGGACCAGAAGCTGCCGCTGGACAAGCTCTGGGAGCAGTACAGCAGGATTGTCAAGGAGCACGGCGCCATCTGCCTGTTCGCGGACGGAATGTTTCTGGCGGACCTGATGAAAAGCAACCGAAAAATGTGGCGGTATAACCTGATTTGGGACAAAGTGATCCCTACGGGGTTTCTAAACGCCAACCGGATGCCATTGCGGCGGACGGAGGAGATTGCGGTGTTCTACCGAAAGCAGCCGCTCTACCATCCCCAAAAGGTGCCGGGGAAGCCGAACCACAGCAAGGGGCGGGCCGTCGGGAACCGGGCAGGCCAACGCTTTCAGAACAGGGACTATGGAGACTACGCCGTAGTGGACAATAGCAAATGCCTGGGCGCATGGAAGCATCCGACGTCTCTAATCTCTATTCCAAAGCCACACGCCTCCAAGCGCCTTCACCCAACGGAGAAACCGGTGGCGCTGTGTGAGTGGCTGATCCGCACATACACAGACCCCGGGGAGACTGTGCTGGACAACTGCATGGGAAGCGGCTCCACCGGCGTGGCCTGCATAAGAACCGGGCGGAATTTTATAGGGATAGAAAAGAACCCGGGGGATTTCGCTGCGGCGGAGAAACGGATCGCGCAGGCGAAAGTGGATATGGGAGGCATCACATAAATGGAACATCTCCGTTTTTGCGGTTCCCTCAACATTGCTTGCGGCTATGCCGGTGAGCAGGGATTCTGCACGCTGACCAGATGCCCCGTGGT
>ENA-UONQ01000712-UONQ01000712.1-human-gut-metagenome-genome-assembly--contig:-CS26-NODE-712-length-38198-cov-5.314422_pt1 | contig 38198 bp, 31 predicted proteins | sample MGYA00242460_ERZ724007 | MGnify/ENA metagenome assembly ERZ724007
CGGGCTTCTGCCTTTCCTTATATTTCTTTTACGCCCTTTTTACGCCTTTTTCATTGTCATAAAGTATAGTATAAGGAATTTGCTTTTTCAATCGTATCGGGCAAATATTTAAAAGCCATGACAATTGGTCAATATGTGTATGAAAAATCGTAAATATAGATTTTTTTAGGATTTTGTGATATATCAAAATTGGAATGAAGATACGGACTTGGGTTGCAACTCAGTTTTGGATCAAAATGGCTGATAAAATAGTTTTGAATGCTGAAATTGCAAAGAACAGAGGTATTTGTAATTGTGTATTTTCCATCGCCCAGATAGGGGGAACTTTGGAGAAATTGGTATGCATTCAAAGACGGTCTGATTGTCATATTGGCGATCTGTTTGACAATGCGGTCGAATCTGTTATAATTGTTTTAGGTTGTCAGACAAGGAGATGATAGAATGATATCCCATTCAAATATAACAGAACAAATCGTGGAGTATTTTAAAGAAAATATTAATTCAGGAAATTGGGTAGTAGGAGAGAAAATTCCATCGGAAAATCAATTAAAGGAAACCTTAGGGGTAAGCCGCGCCAGTATACGTACAGCAATACAATATCTGGTCGGATGCGGAATTTTGGAATCAAGGCATGGAAAAGGGACCTTTCTGTTGGACGATCAGGTGGATGATCATACAGAGGGAGGAAAAAAAATCACAGCTGAGGACTGTAAAAATATTGAAAAGGTATTGGAATTCAGAAGAATTCTGGAAAGTGAGGCATGTTATTTGGCAACAAAATACATAACTCCTCAGTTGATAAAAGAGCTACAAGATTGTTTGCAGGAAATGTCTGAGAATGAGGGCAGAAGAGAAGAATTTGTCACAGCAGACATAAGATTTCATGAGATAATTAGCAGATCCAGCAAGAATCCTCTTTTGGAAAAAGCATTATTGAAGGTTTTTGAGGAAACACGAAAAAATCACAGCCAGATGAATGAACTATTTGGATATCGTGATGGGATATATTATCACACTTTGATCATGAAGGCTATAGAACAGGGGAAAGCAGAGAAGGCTAGAGATATTATGTACGAGCACCTTCAAAATGCAATTAATAAAATAGAAAATAAGTAAAAATGCATAAAATAATGAGCGATATTATATGAAAATAGACGAAAGAGGAAAACTAAGAAAAAAAGCACAAACAATATATTGACAAACATTACAATCTTAGTATAATTAATATATAACTTGTCAGACAAGATAGCGGCTAGGCCTTTTCCATAGCCGCAAAAAAATCATTTAAGTTGTCAGACGTCTAACAAGACAACGGAAAGGACATGCAATGTCAGTAAAGATCGAAAAAGTTCGGGTAATCTGTACAGCACCAGAAGGAATCAATCTTGTGGTTGTAAAAGTGGAAACCAATCAGCCGGGATTATATGGATTGGGGTGTGCAACCTTTGCATATCGGCATCTTGCAGTAAAAACGTTGGTGGAGGAATATCTGGATCCATTGCTGAAGGGACGTGATGCAGAAAATATTGAAGAATTATGGCAGCTGATGCATCAGAATGGATATTGGAGAAATGGTCCCATTGAAAACAATGCAATATCAGGAGTAGATATGGCATTGTGGGATATCAAGGGAAAGATGGCGGGAATGCCGGTATATCAGCTTTTCGGCGGTAAGTGCCGTGAAGGAATTCCTGTTTATCGCCACGCTGATGGAAGAGATCTGTAGGAGCTGTGTGAAAATATTCTCAGATTTAAAGAAATGGGAATTCAGACAATTCGCTGTCAGTGCGGAGGGTATGGCGGAGATTCTTATGGCGAAACACCTTCTTCCGCTCCAGAAGGCGCAAAGCCAGGAATTTATCTGGATTCAAAGTCTTATATCAAAAATACAGTAAAACTTTTTGAGGGGATACGAAATAAAATCGGTTATGAAATGAATCTTGTGCATGATGTACATGAGCGGATTTCACCTGTGGAAGCAATCCGTCTGGCACGCCTGTTAGAGCCATACGATCTGTTTTTCTTGGAAGATCCGGTGCCCATTGAGCAGACAGAGTGGTTAAGACAGCTGCGGAATCAAACGTGTATCCCTATTGCAGAAGGGGAGTTGTTTAACAATCCAGTGGAATGGAAAACTTTAATAGCAGAGCATTTGATTGATTATATCCGGGTTCATATCAGTCAGGTTGGTGGAATTACCCCGGCAAGAAAGCTTCAGATCTTTGCGGAGCAGTTTGGAGTAAAGACAGCATGGCATGGACCAGGAGATATGTCGCCATTGGCTCATGCAGCTAATATCCATATCGATTTGGCTGCCCAGAATTTTGGTGTTCAGGAATGGTCGGGAATTGAGCCGCCTAACTTTGTTATTCAGGAGCTGAAAGGGCCACACGGAGCATTGCTTGAAGTATTTCCAGGCCTTCCTGAATACAGAAATGGATATGTATATGTAAATGAGAAGCCAGGTCTGGGTGTGGATTTGGATGAAAAAGAGGCTGCAAAATATCCATGTGAAAAAACAGTAACTCTGTGGACTCAGACAAGAAAAAAGGATGGTTCACTGCAGACACCTTAGAAGGTAGCAATGGCAGGACGTTGGAAATAAAGGAGAACGGCATGTTAACAGGAAGGGTAAAATATACAGTCGGACTTTTAGCTGCTTTGAGCATATTATCATTAAGCGGCTGCTCACAAAAAGTATCGAGTGAAGATGTGATTCATTTAAAAATGGCAGTAGCTGATGCAGATACAACAGCACAGGCTGAGGGTGCACGAAGAATCGCTGAAGAAGTAGAGAAAGCAACGGATGGAAAAATACAGATAGAGGTTTTGGCAGGAGGTACTCTGGGGGGAGAAAGAGACACTGTGGAGCTGGCTATGCTGGGTGGAATTGATATTGTTACTTGCGCGAATTCTGTTCTGACACAATGGATTCCAGAAATGAGTATCCTGGATCAGGCATACTTATTTACCAATGAGAACCAGGCTCATGCCGCAGTAGATGGGCCGGTTGGTGATTTGATTGAGCGCGAGGCATTGGAAAAACTTAATTTGCATGTAATTGGTTATATGGAATCTGGATACCGTAATGTGTTTTCAAAAACGCCAGTAGATTCAATAGATGATTTTAAAGGAATAAAAATCAGAACTATGCAGAATCCGTACCATATGGCCGCATTTGAAGCATTTGGAGCAATTCCTACTGCAATGGCTGCAAGCGAGCAGTTTACAGCGCTTCAACAGGGAACCATTGATGCATGTGAGAGCGCTGTCAGCAATTGCCTCACAAACGGATTTTATGAAGTTACAAAGAATATTACATATTCCAACCATGCATTTGTATATATCGTGGTCAGTATGTCAGATCATGCATGGAACCGTATACCAGAAGAATTAAGGCCAGCCTTTTTAGAAGCAGTAGAGCGGGGGTATAAGGCAGAAAGGCAGTTGTTAAAGCAGGCCAATGAAGAGGCAACCGTTATTCTGAAAGAAAAAGGAGTGACTTTTCATGAAATCGATGTGGAGGAGCTTCAAAATGCTTATCGCAGCCTTTCCGATATAAAGGGATTTCGGTTTGATCCGGAATGGCAGAAAGCGGTTGATCAGGTAATTGCGGAAAATCCATAGGGAGGGTGAGACGTGAAAAGAATAGATAAGCTGTTGAATGGCTTGACCAAAGTAGAAAATTTTATTATGGTGGTTACATTTGTTGTTATGGTATGTACATCGTTTGCACAGGTAGTAAACAGAAATATTTTTAAACTGCCTATATCCTGGTTCGATGAAGCTGCGGTATACTGTATGATTTATATGGTGTTGATTGGAACTGAGGTGGGACTGAGGGATGGAACTCAGATTGCAGTTACAACAATTGTGGATAAATTTCACGGTAAAGCCCAAAAATGTATTCAGGTTGTTTCAAAAATAGTAATGGTGATTTTTTCGTTAGGAGTATTTGCCGGAGGAGTGAAACTGATGGATATCCAAATACGTACAGGACAGATATCTGCCGCTCTTGGAATTCCGATGTCAATTCCATATGCAGCAATGGTTATCAGTTTTGCAATGATCAGTTTGGTACAGGCTGTTTCGGCGGTAACGTTGATAATACAGATGGTGAAAGGCCAGAATGAGGAGGAACTAGCATGACTGGGTTAATACTATTTGGATGCTTTGCATTATTTCTGGTTGCAGGTGTGCCAGTGGCGATGGCATTGGGAGCGGCAACTATGTCGGCAATTTTGTTCAGCTCGGATTTTGCAATCACTACTGCAGTGATCCCTCAGCGCATTTTCGGCGGACTGGAATCTACATCGCTGATGGCAATTGCATTTTTTGTCCTGGCAGGAAACCTCATGACAAAAGGTGGTATTTCCAGACGGCTGGTTGATTTGGCCAATTCCATGGTAGGCAGTGTACGAGGCGGTATGTCATTAGCGCTTATTTTATCCAGTGCATTTTTTGCGGCACTGTCCGGTTCGGCCCCGGCAACAGTAATAGCCATTGGTTCTATGCTGTATGCAGATATGGTAAGAATTGGTTATCCGAAAGACAGAACGGCAGGGCTTTTGGTGGTTGCTGGTGGCTTGGGACCGATTATTCCCCCTAGTATCATTATGGTAGTTTATTGTACCATGACAGGCGCTTCGGTAGGTGATATGTTTAAGTCGGGTATGGCTATTGGTGTTATTATTATGGCAGCGCTTATGGTTGTGGTTTTATATCTGGCACAGAAAGAAAAATGGCCGAAAATTGAGAAGAAAGTTACGCTCAGAGAATTTGGAACCAATTTCTTGAAAGCAATTCCGGCACTTTTACTTCCGATCATTATTTTAGGGGGAATTTACAGCGGAATTTTCACACCGACAGAATCTGCTTCTGTTGCAGTCGTATGGGCTCTGATTGCCGGTATGTTTATTTATAAAGAACTGACGTGGAAGGATATTATTCCGATTATATTGGATTCTGCAAAGAGCTCTGCCATGGTATTGTTTATTGTGGCAACATCCACAGCATTCTCGTGGCTGTTTACATTTTCAGGGATTTCGGATAGTCTTGTAAAGACGATTATAGGAATGAATTTTAATCCGACCATGTTTTGTTTAATTATTGCCCTGATTCTTCTCGCTTTTGGAACATTCTTAGAGGGAATTGCCACAGCCGTGCTTTTAGTTCCGGTACTCTGGCCGATTGCCAGTTCCCTTGGGATTGACGTAATTCATTTTGGAATGATTGTTTGTATCTCAAATGTAGTAGGAACTATGACACCGCCAGTAGCTGTTAATATTTTTTCAGCAGCCAGTGTTACGAAATTAAAAATGGGTGAAATTGTAAAGGGGGAGATGCCATTTTTTATTGGTTACCTTGTAGTATTTTTTGCAGTGGTATTGATTCCGGCAATCAGCACATTTTTATTGTAGATAAAAATAAAATTAATTAATGAGGAGGCAATAATATGGTATTTGATGGAAAGAAAATGTTTAGCGTTGAAGGCAAAAAATGTATTGTAACAGGAGGAGCCCAGGGACTTTCAAAGGGAATGGCAGAAGGACTTCTGGAAAATGGCGCAGAAGTAGTGCTGGTGGATGTTCAGGCAGAAAAGCTTCAGAAGGTGGTTGATGAATACAACCGTCTGGGATACAAGGCACATGGCATTGCCGGAAACCTTGCAGACAGAAATGACATTGACCGGATTTTTGATGAAGCAATGGAAATTTTAGGCGGACATTTAGATGTGCTGATTCCGGCTGCAGGTATTCAGAGAAGGCATTTGCCGGAAGAATTCCCTGTAGAAGAATGGGATTTGGTTATGAAAATCAATCTGGATCACGTATTTCTTATGATTCAGAAAGCATTAAAGGTAATGCTGAAACAGCCGACTGGAGGAAAAATTATCAATATTGCATCTATGGTTTCCTGGTTTGGAGGCACTACAGTTCCGGCATATACAGCAAGCAAGGGTGCAGTTACCCAGCTTACCAAAAGTCTTGCAGTTGATTGTGCTGGTAGAAATATCAATATTAATGCGCTTGCTCCGGGATATATGGATACAGAGATGTGTGCAAATATGACCCAGGAACGGAAGGATGAAACAACTCTTCGTATCCCGCAGGGAAGATGGGGAACTCCGGATGATATGAAGGGACCGGTTCTTTTCCTTGCATCTTCTGCATCAGATTACCTGAACGGAGCAGTGATCCCTGTAGATGGGGCTTATCTGGTTAAATAAGAACATGGTAGTACACCTAGATAGATATATTTTCAGGTGTACTGCCGTTTTTATTTTATTTTTCAGGTGAAACTCCAGGGAATAATGATTGACACAGCAAACAGGATATGTTATATTGGAAACAGTCTCAGGACGGATTCCTGTCCTGTTTCTGTTTTTCAGAAAGTGTTTTATTCTATTATTCAAAGTTTTTATTTTCTTATATTTTCCAGAGAACAAGAAAAGAGTAAGGATATGAGGGCTGTTTTTTGTGTGCCGTTCTGTTCGTTTTGCTGTTTTTTATTTTATCATTCTTTGATCATTGTTATTTCTTATAGATTCTAAATTTTCATAAGTTCTGAATATTCATATAGTCTGTGTCTGATGAAATTTCTGATATTTTCTGAATTAATCTGAAAAATTTCACGAGAAAGGAAAATGAATCAATATGAAAAAACAGAAAAAGAAACCATGGGGATACCGTCACGCTGTGATGGTTTATGAAGTGATGCTTTGGCTGCTTACGATAGCGGCAGCCGCCGGCGCAGGGGTTTTGTTTTTTCCAAAACTGGCTGGTGTCAGGCCGTATGTGATTTTATCGTCTTCGATGGAGCCGGCCATTGCTGCAGGAAGCCTGATTTTTGTCAATACCAGAGACCGAAAGGCAGAAGAAGGTGATGTTGTGACCTTTCTGCTTGGGGAAGAGGGACGGGAGACGGTTGTCACTCACAGGATTCATCGCGTGACAAAAGAGGGCTATATAACGAAGGGGGATCACAATGATGTTGCAGATCCGGCCCTTTTGACTCAGGAGCGCATAATCGGAACCTGCATCGGGATTTTGCCGCGGGCAGGTTACGGGGCAGCTGCCTTGAATGGAAAAGGGGCCGTATGGGCGGCGGCTGTGCTTTTTGGCATGCATGTATTTGGAATCATGCTGGATATGCCCGAAGTCCGAAAGGATTGAAGATAAATAGAAAAGGAGAGACAGATAAAAGGTTCGGGCTTTGATCTGTCGGAAACGTGTATGAAGAACAACAAAACAGAAAACGAAAGAGCAGACAGACGAAACACCGGGGCAGCTGCCGGGAAAAGCAGAAGACACCTGGCGGCAGCCGCAGCCTGCGGAATGCTTGCAGCAGTGGGAGCCGGGGCTTCGGCGGCCTATCTTACAGATGGGGAAAGCGTAACCAATACCTTTACGGTGGGAAAAGTGTCTATTGATTTGACAGAACCGGGATATACACCGGAAAATGAGATTCCCCGCGTACCGAATCAGGAAATTCCCAAGGATCCGACAGTAGTTAATACGGGAAATAATGATGAAATTGTATTTGTCAGCTTTGACATTCCCATGAAAACTGTAAAAACAGCAGAATATGACGGAACGGTTCAGGCGGAGGCAGTGAATCAGGAACTGTTTGATTTTCGCACAGAAAGCGGAACGTATTCCTCTGTCAACGATGGCTGGATTCTTTTGGGAACACCGGAAGAGATCGATGAGGATAATAATGGGGTTTCAGATTACAAAACGTATGTTTACGGGTACCATCAGGTTGTAAAGGCGGCAGCAGAGGGAAAGGATGCAGTGGGAAATCCGGGGGAGGATGGATATCAGGCAGCTGTGGAGGCTGCAGAGGCGACCCGGGTGCCGCCGGTCTTTGATTATATCCGTCTGGCCAATCTGGTAGAGGGGCAGCTGGAACGGGAAAAACTGAGAGTTCCCGTGCGGGCCTATGCGATTCAGGCAGATTTTCTGCAAAGCGCGGACAATGGCGGAGGAAACCATAATATTGATACAGAGGGGATGATGGATGAGGCAGTGCTGTCTCAGATTTTTACAGTGTTTAAGACCCAGAATCAGACAGAGGATCCCAAAACAGGAGCTCTGAACCCGTGGAAGGGTATCCATGGAGAAGAGGGAAAAACGGCAGGAGCAGGAAATGAACTGGATCTGCTGGGAAATCCCAGACAGCAGTAAGGACGGACAGAGGATCAGAGAAAAAGACGGAAGTGAAAGCAGAGGCGGGGCACAGAATGAAAAACTGTGCCCCCGGGTACAGAAATTGAAAACAGGAAATAACGGGACAGAAGGGGGAAAACGCCGGGAGGGAGCGGTGATGAATGAAAAAAGGCAGATTAGCGGCAGTATTCCTTGTGCTGTGGATGACTTCGGGAAACTCCGCACTGGGGGCAGTGCGTCATTTTTCAACAGAGGTGGATAATGAAATTACGACAGGAGATGTTTCCATTTCTATTCAGGAGTACCAGCGGAATGAAGCGGGAGAACGGGTTCCCTATACGGATGGGAAGTGTGTAGTTCCCAATGAGAAGGCAGAGAAGATCGTAACAATTATCAACGAGGCAGAAGCTGCATGGATTCGGGCAAAAGCAGAGTTTTCCGGTTCTGCCGGCTTTGCAGGAAGGGAAGCAGTGCCGGAAGGAATCCCGGATGGGTGGATCAAATGCGGCGGGTATTACTATTGGAATCGTCCGGCAGAAACGGGAGAGGAGATTCTGTTTTTTGACCATGTCAGGATTCCCGGTGACTGGAGTGAAGAAGACGAAGGAAAACAATTTACCATAGATGTGACGGCCCAGGCGGTTCAGAAGGTGAATTTTATTCCGGATTTTCAATCAGAGGATCCCTGGTTCGGGATTCCGGTGGAACAATGTGTTCACAGTGAACATACCTGGCGGCGGGATTGGGAGGACACCAGTCTGGCTATTATTTTTGAAAATGGAGCAGATGGTTTTTTTAAAACAGAAGAGGACTTTTTCCGGGGATTTTCCACATGGATGCCGGGGGATATCAAGTCGTCCTCTTTCGTTTTGGGAAACCGGTCGGGAAAGCCGGTTGATATTTTTTTTAAGACCAGGGTGCCCGGTCAGCCGGAGGAGGGGATAAAATTACTGGAAGCCATGATGTTAACGATTGAGAAGGAAAATACGGTAATTTATGAAGGCCCGCTTTATGGCAGGGCGTTGGAGGATGGACTGCTGCTTTCTTCTCTTCAGGGAAGAGGAGCGGAGGAAACGATTGCGTTTCGCGTCTCTATGCCGGAATGGCTTCAGAATCAGAGCGCTATGCTGAAGGCCAGGGTACAGTGGATTTTTTCAGCGGATTATAACAGCTCTTCCCGGGATCATGGGGGAGGAGGCGGAGATAACACGAGAGTGGAAGAGAGAAAGGAGACGCAGCAGGAAAAGGAGATTACTTATGGCACTGTTTCTGTAGGAAAGCGGATAAGAAATCAGCATCTGGCAGACAGCGGCCTTGTTTCATTTCTGAACGGTCTCCTTCCCCAAACAGGAGAGGAAAGCTGGCTTCAGGAGTTTTTTACGGCCGGTGTTCTGGCAGGAGCTGCGCTGCTGATTCTGACCTTGCTGGGAAAAAAGACGGGAATGTGGGGGAAGGAGGAGACAGATGATTCATAAGAGTGCGGGAAAATGGGCGGCAGTCATGGGGCTTCTGGCAGGAGCCGGAGTTTCTGCTGCATATCTGATTTATCAGGAATCCATTGTCAACATCATTCAGGCAGGAGGAAATACGATTTCCATTACCGAAGAGTTTGAGCCTCCGAAAAAACAGGAAATTGGAGATAATGTTTTCAAAAAAAGAGTTCAGATTGAAAATACGGATGAAACGGCCTGTTTTATCCGGGTTTTTATGGAGTTTTCCGATTCGGATATAAAACAGCGGGCACAGATCAGTCCTGATGGAAGAAGCTGGTATCCGGCTGGCGAGTACGGTTCTCCGGACTTTGAGAATTTTCCTCAAAACTGGTGTTATATTTCCCGGGAGGAGGATCCGCTGCTGGGAGGATTTTATTATTATACACTTCCTGTAAATCCGGGAGAAAGAACCGTTCCTCTGGCGGAACAGATTCTGGTGAGTTACGAACAGGACAGTCAGATTCGGGATTTTGATATTCTGGTGACGGCAGATTCTGTTCAGACCAGTGTTTTTGAGGAACAGGAGGATGGAAGTTTTACGGCGGAAGATGTTTCGCAGCAGGATGAGGGATGGAAACAGGCATGGACGGAATATCTGGAGAGGAGATGAGGAACAGGTGAAGGATTGGCTGAAGAGAAGAAAGCATGATATGCACAGGGAATGTTCTGTTTTTCTGGTATTAGTGCTGGTGCTGACGGGAATTCCATTTCCTGTACGGGCCGGAAAAGGGCAGGAAACGGCGCCGGACGGATGGAAGGTGGACTGTGCATGGTCTGTTTTATCTTATGACGATTCCTGGGATGCAGAGAATGACAGGATGAAGCAGCCGAAACTGGTTGTAACATATCGAATGGATCATGCTCCCAGAGTTTATGTTCCGGGAGAAATTCAGTTTGTAATTCCGGGAATCGGAAATCTGAACCGGGCTTCTATTCTGAAAGCGTCGAAGCTCTCCAGCGATGAGGAGGACTCTGAGTGGAGCTGCAGCTGGGATCAGGAACAGGATCTTTATACATTTTCCAATCAGTTTCAGGTGGAGAAAGGGCAGTCGATTTCCGGTGGTTTTCAGCTGCTTTGGACCATTGAGTCCAGACTTTCTGAAAACGGATATACTCAGGAGAGGACGCCGGTGTTTCAGATACGGGGTGAGGAAGCGAGAGAGCTGACACCTCTCACTTACCGGTTTTCCTCCCGGAGGGACAGATACAGGATTTCTCTGGAAAAGAAAAAGATTCCGGCTGAGGATTATGAAACATCGGATCAAAATTATATCTGGTATGAGATGGAAACCAGATTTGATAAGGACTGGCTGGCCAGAGGTCTTTCCAGATCCAACTATTATATTGCGGCGGAGCTTCCTGAGGGGAAGGATTATGAGAGTGTGCTGGTAAAGAAAGACGGAAAACAGTTTCCATTGGAACAGATTGAGACAGAAACCGGGGAAGTGGTCTGGGGCTTTTATCCCTTCCGGAACAGGGAGGGAGATCTGGGCAGTGAATACGAAACTTTTTTTGACCGTTTTCAGATTGGATTTTTGAAAGAGCATTTTGCAGATGGGGAAGAACCGTATCGAATGGTGACAGTGAGGGGACATCTGGACAGGCTGTACCAGGATGAAGAGCAGTGGACTACGGATGCAGGAGAGATGGAACAGGTGGAGGATGAGGTCAGTTTTACAGTAGCTGATTATTCTTTTGAGTACGCAGGATATCTCTACAGTCATAGAAAGTGGTGCCCTCCTTATGAAAATTATCCCTATAACCACAGTGCGCCGGAAAACGATTCCCACCGTATGAATGCGGTACAGATGTACAGCGGCAAGCTGGTGCAGTTCCGTCTGGAGGCATCGGCGAACCGCGATTATGTCCAGAAGTCTGTTAAAGCTGCCGCGGGGCCTGACAGAGAGCTTCAGAAAATACAGGAACCGGCAACACCGTCAGAATTGGAAGATTCCATCAGTCCGGCTGCCGGTAATAGGGTTTTAGAGGTGTCAGAAAACAGGGCGGAAGACTGGGCAGATATCCATTGGAGGGAACACGGTCTGGGAAAAAATTCCTGGGAAGACGGCGAAATATGGGAGGAAGCCCTGACCTACAAAGAACGCCATCCGGAAAAGGCTACCGGCTCTGACTGGATCTTAGAAGAGGAGGAAGGTCTGACCGGGGCAGTGGCAGCGCTGGGAGGAATGTTTCTGAAAGCAGGGCGGTGGCTGATGCCGGGACAGAAAGCGGCAGCAGTGTCTCCGGAAAAGGAGAAGGTGGTAATTGCGGAAGACGGGATAAAAGAAGGAGAAGCAGCTACTCCGGCTACGGCCTCTGAAATCATGCCGTCAGCCGGACGTCCCATACGTCCGGGAGGAAATCTGTCCGGAATGAGTCAGATTGGGCAGAATGGAAATTCGGAGGATTACAGCCTGGTTGCAGGAGATGATAAACTGGCGGTGTTTTTGACAGACGGTTCTGTGCGCTGTCTGGAGGATTATGAGTACGATATGGTTTATGCGGTGATAGAGAAAACACCAAAGGTCTGTACCTATGAGGTGTACGGGGCTCCTGCCCAGGATACGCCGACAGAAGAGTATCTGTGCCTGGGAGAGGGAACAACAGAAGAGAAAAGCACTGTGTTTCTTCCGGAAGGCGTGAAGGCGGTTTTTGTACGGTTCAATGGACTTCAGGGCAGCTTTCAAAGCGTTGTGCAGCTGGGGGTCAGGCTTCATCTGGACTGGAATGAAGAGCAGGAAAAGGCAGCAGCAGGAGAACCGGTTCCGGATCATGAAAATCATCTGATCAATTTTTCCTATATCCGTTCTCTTTATGTGGATCAGGAGGGATATGAGGTAAATGACTGTGCTGTGGATACAGACAGCTACACAGGAACCTACGGAAGGGAACTGGCAGAACGGGACAAAGCGGTGTATGGAGAATGTACCATGCGGGCGTATTCCAATCTGTGGCTCAGAAGTCCGATTACGAATCTGGAATCAAAGACAGAGATGGGAACCTTCGAAGGAAATCAAAAAAACGGATTTACCTCAAGGATTTGGACCACGGGAAAAATCAGGACAGATGATTCGACACCCCTGGAGCGATTCTCCTTATATGCGGAGCTTCCGGAGGGACTGTCTGTAAATCTGAACCCGGAGGCTGTCCGCGTAAATGGAAGGGGCAAATACCTGTCAGGAGAAGAACTGTCAGAAGAAGATTTTCAGAATCATGTCAGCTATCAGGTAAGAAGCCACAATGAAAAAACGATGCTGGCGGCAGATTTTGATTTTACAGGGGCTCCTTTAGAGGCATCCGACGGAGTGGAAGCAGTTTTGTCTTTTGAGGCTGGATTAAGCTATACTGATTTTATTTCCTTCGGAAATCAGTACCGGACAGTATCTTATCTGATGGTTCACGATGATGGAATGGATAAAATTGCCGGAACCTCCATTATGACAGATGTTTATGATATGAACGAAAATGGTTCTGTTCTGGAACGGGCTGCCTATTCCAGTGATCGGGAGGTGGTTCTTGATTCTGCCGCAGAATGGAGAGAATATGTATCAAAATATGTAAAATCAGCATACTCTGCAGGATATGGAACAGAAGCGGTTGTCCGCCCCGGGGACGGAAGCCCTCAATCCGGATATTCTTATCGACTGGATTTCGGACTGGGATCAAATCATGCAAAGAATATCGATTTTTTTGATGCATTGGAGCAGGGGGCCAGACTTGCCTCTCATGAGCCGGGGCAGGGGGAGCAGTGGATTCCTTCTCAGTGGCAGGGACGATTTCTGTCTGTGGATACTTCTTATGCAGAAAGCATGAAACTGATTCCCACAGTGTATTACAGTACAGATGAAAAGCAGGAACTGCGTGCAGACGCAGAGGGATGGAGCAGGGAACTGCCGGAGGATCCGGGAAATGTAAAAGCCGTATGGGTCCACCTGGACACCTCTCAGCTGGAATATGGTCTTTTGCAGACCCGTCAGATGACTTATGTTGAAATTCACATGGAAGCACCAAAAGAACAGGGACTGACGGAAAAAACAGCAGTGAATCAATATTCTGTAGAGTTTGATGCTTATGGAATCGGTTCGCCTGATACATTGGAGTCTCGTTACCGGCTTTCCTCTGCAGAAACAAGAGTCAGACTTCTCGATACAATAGGAAGCATGATTTTGCAGAAAACAGATGGTGAACATCAAATCGGTGTGTATCAGGACGGAACTGTCCGGTATGCGCCTTTGACCGGGGCCTGTTTTCAGGTTTATAATCCGGCAGGAGAGCCTATGTTTGGAAAAGAAGGAGTTCAGGTGAATGCGCTGGGACAGATCATCCTTTCGAACCTTCCGTTTGGAGTATATCAGTGGGAGGAGATTGCTGCACCGAAAGGTTACCGGAAAATAGAGGGGCGCCATTCTTTTACGGTAGACGGCATTACCACAAGGATTTCCATTCCCAATGAAAGACTTCGCGGCCAGGTGATTCTCACCAAATATGATCGGGATGATGGAAATAACAGTCCCCTTGAAGGCGCTGAATTTGAACTTACTGATTCCCGCGGAGAGATTCTGTATCTGACAGAGGAGGGAAGCTATTCGGAGAAAGGAACGGTTTCTGCCGTATCTACAGGACCGGACGGAACTTTGAAGATCACCAATCTTCCATGGGGAAATTACAGCCTGACAGAGACGAAGGCACCGGACGGATATGAAAGGATGGATACACCGATTTCTTTTTCAATTGGAAAGGAACAGATATCCGATGAAGAGGGAACGGGAAAAAACGAAGAAATTACGGTCCGTTTACGGGTTTATAATGGACAGACACCGGCCTCTCTGCGGCTGCGGAAGGTGGATGAAAAAACGGGACAGGGATTAAAAAATGCGGTCTTCAGTCTGTACAGGAAAGCAAAAGAGGGAGAGAAGAATGATGTTTTGATCCAAAGCGGTTTAAAAACCAATGGAACCGGAGAACTGCAGGCAGACGGTCTTCTGTACGGAACGTATTACTTTGTGGAAACGAGAAATCCTGCGGGCTATGAACTGGAAAAGCACGATCCGGAGACAGCAAAAACCATTACCCTAGATCGGTCAACAGCAGGTCAGATTCTGGAGCTTACTTTTACTAACCGAAGAATGAAGGGAAAGGCGGTTCTGACAAAAACAGATGAAACGGGACTTCCTGTGCAGGGGGCAGAATATAGGCTGATGTACAGAGAGTCAGGACAGGAGGAGTACGGGGCTGTTGGTTCCGTCTATTGTACGGACGAAAACGGGGAAATTCATGTATCTGAGCTGGAATGGGGAGATTACTGCTGGATAGAGACAAAGGCTCCCAGAGGTTTTGAACTGTCATCAGAGAAAATCGGTTTTTGTATAACCAGGGAAACGGTGCAGTCGGTTGTTTACAGAACAGCGGTTGATCGGAGAAAAAAGGGAAGCATTCGCCTGATGAAAACCGACAAAGAGGAGCCGGGCAGAACCCTGCCGGGGGCGGAATATGAGCTGTACAGGACAAGCGGAATAAAATGCCGTCCGGGTACTGATTATGTGCTGCCGGAAGGTGTGAACAAAATTATAACGGGAAAGGACGGTACCATTCTCCTGACAGAAATTCCCCAGGGCGGCTACTATCTTCAGGAGATCAAGGCTCCGCAGGGATACAGTATTTCTGATGAAAAAATCAGATTTTCCATTACCAGAGAGAACGGGGATATTATTCAGGAACTGACGGCAGAGGATCAGAGAAATCGGGCAGAGCTGAAAATCAACAAAAGAGTAAATACCGTATATGAGCCCTTTGGAAATCCCACGTTTATTTTCCGGATTGAAAAAAAGGACAGAGAGACAGATAAGACAGTACAAACACTGTATAAGACGATTACCCTTTCAGAAGAAGAATCAGAGGGAAGTGTGCAGCTGCCGGTGGATCAGGGCTATGTGTACGAGATTACGGAATTAAATACGGGAAGATACCGCCTCAGTCGGATAATTCCAGATACAGAGCAGGTATCGGCTGACGAGAACACTGCAAAAGCAGATTTGACCATGACAGATTACGGAGAGGTTACTTTTGTAAACGAATTGAAGCAGTATGAAAAGCTGTCTCACACAGCCAATGTGGAAAATATTATCAAGGCAGGCATAAAGCTTACGGGAATCCGGGCAGAATACCATGGACCGGATCCTGTTGATGAAAATACAGAAGGCTATGATGCGCAAGAGAGGCAGTATCTGGTAAAGGATACCGATTTGACGGTTACCGCTTTATACGATGACGGTTCGGAAAAAACACTTCCCCTGGGAAGCTGGAGGCTTGACAATCCGCTGGCAGACGGAAGCTCTGACAGCTATACCGGCATTGTCCGCTACCGGGAAGGACAGACAGAGAAAACCTCCTCCTTTACTATCGGGATAAGGCTTCCGAAGCCCTGGAAGAAGTACAGGGTTGTTATGGAAATGAATGGAGGAACCATTGTAAGAGACGGAGATAGCACAGCTACAGCGGTAGAGCTGTGGGAGCGTCTGGTGAGGGAAGGAAGTCTCCTGCCGGAACCGGAAAACAAACCGAAAAAAACGGGGTTCCGCTTTGCCGGATGGTACCGGGAGCCGGAGCTTCAGACAGAATATGATTTTTCAGCTCCGGTTGAAGAAGATACCTTTATTTATGCAAAATGGGAGGAAGCCTATGATGTAAAATATGCAGTATCGATTTATGCAATCAATGATACGGATGCAGAAGGAATCGTAATTCCTATAACCTTCGGACCTGCGGTCGGAGCTCTTGTCAGTTCCTATGTCAGTCATGTTCCGAAAGAGGGAGAACGTTGTATTCATGATTTGACATGGGAGGAAATCATTGCCCAGGTACGGCAGGATCCTGAGGTTTTTCATACTTGCATGGAGCAGGGCTGCACGCACTCTGTACTGATTCTTTTTACAGATGAGGATGGAAATGAAAATCCCATGAAGGGACAAAGCTACAGCGGAAAAATGGATGAGGGAGACGGGGCAGGAAGTTTATTCTGGTCTGTTAACGGCAGATACAGAAGATGGAACAGCAAATACTCTGGTTATTTTGAAGAAAAATCCAAAGAATATATAAACGGAACGAATAAGGGAGGATGGCCGGACAGCGCAATAAGAAACACGCTGAACGGAATAGTTACGGATAATATGATCAATATTACCAACCAGAGCGCTGAATTTGCGCAGAACCGGCTGAATGAATCAAACTGTCTGCTGTCATGCTTTCCTGCGGAGCTTCAGAAAGCGATTTGTCTCCGGGCGGTAAAGTCAAATACGGTCCATTATGCAGAGACGCCGGAAAATGCAGCAGTCAGCCATGACAAGCTGTGGCTTCCCGCGTTTGATGAATACTTTATAGACGGTCAAAAGACGCCTTATCATCACAGGCTGGAAGGAGGTCCTCTGGAGGGCCAGATTCTCAGGAAAGCTAATTATGGTACAGAAAGAGCCCGCCGTTATGATGAGGACGGGAGAACCACCTATACCTGGCTTCGATCCATTCTTTTGGGGAAGAACTATGAATGTTATGTTATCAGTGAGAACAGAGGAAACAGTATTGGTACGGGAACAGGAAGCGCATACGGGATTTCTCCCTGCTTCAGCATCCGGTGAGAAATAATCCTGCTTTCAGACTTGATTTTCAGATAAATGTATTGTAGCATAGAATTTATTACCCTGTCGAAGCATAGCGAAATTAGTCGCTAGATTGTGTTTGATTTTCGGTTTTGCCAGGGGTAAAATAAGAATCAGGTCGAAAGGAGAGTTTCACTATGGCGGAAGCGGATATCAGCTTCGTTCATTTAGGAATTACCATTGAAAACTTGAAAAATCAGATTTCTGTATTTGGTTTTTCAATCGCGTATTATGGGATCATTATCGGAATCGGTATGCTGACCGGTATCTGGGTGGCTCAGAATGACGCAAAAAGAAGGGGGCAGGATCCGGACATTTATCTGGACTTTGCACTTTACGGTATTATTTTTGCCATTATCGGGGCAAGATTGTACTATGTGATTTTTGAGTGGGATATGTATAAGGATAATCTGCTTCAGATATTCAATCTGCGGGCCGGAGGACTGGCAATTTACGGAGGCGTGATTGGAGCGGTTCTTACTTTAATTGTATTTACCCGGAAGAGAAAGCTGTCTTTCTTTTCCATGGCCGACAGTGGTGTCCTGGGATTGATAACCGGGCAGATTATTGGAAGATGGGGGAACTTTTTTAACTGCGAAGCATTTGGCGGCTATACAGACAGTCTGCTTGCAATGCGGATCAAACGCTCTCTTGTCAACGAAAACATGCTGAATGCGGATGTGCTGAATCATCTGATTGTAGAAAACGGCGTGGAATATATACAGGTGCATCCCACATTTCTCTATGAATCTCTGTGGAACCTGGGTGTGCTGATGTTTATGCTCTGGTACAGAAAACGGAAGAAATTTGATGGAGAGATGCTTTGGATTTATCTGGCGGGCTATGGCCTTGGAAGATTTTGGATCGAGGGATTGCGCACCGATCAGCTGATTTTGTTTGGAACAGGAATTGCTGTTTCACAGGGGCTGTCTTTGATACTGGTTCTGGCTTCAGTTGGGGTTTTGATTTATCATTACCGCAGGCTGTCTGAGAGACAGAAGGAGAAAACAAGTGATGGGGATATCCAAGGAAGAACTGGTTCAGAAAATTGAGGCGGCCAGAGAAAAACTGAACAGAAGTGTGGAAACCGGTGAGGAGTACAAAGCTGTATATCAGTACAGCGTTGAACTGGATCATCTGATAGAGTTATATCTGTCATCTGAATACTGACAGAAAGCTCCATCAGAAGGACAGTAATCGCCATATCTTACAGACCTTTTAAGGACGGCTGCAATATCTTGCGGCCGTCTTAATTTTTTGTGAAATTTCCTTGCTATTTTTCTGCTAATGTAATAAAATAAACATACGAGTGGTAGAAAGTGGAGTAAAGTGGTAGATAAGGGTACGACAGTGGCGTAACAGGGTAACAGGTGATTCGTATGTTCATGGGCGAGTATAATCATACGGTGGACGCGAAGGGTAGAGTAATTGTTCCTTCCAAATTCAGAGAACAGCTGGGCGAAGAGTTCGTTGTAACAAAGGGCCTTGACGGCTGTTTATTTGTCTATGAAAATACAGAGTGGAAAGCTCTGGAGGAAAAGCTTCACGCCCTGCCTCTGACCAATGCCAATGCCCGTAAGTTTTCCCGCTTTTTCCTGGCAGGAGCTACCACCTGTGAGGTAGACAAACAGGGACGGATTCTTCTGCCGGCTGTATTAAGAGACTTTGCCGGAATTGACAAGGATGCGGTTTTAGTAGGTGTGGGAAGCAGAATTGAGATATGGAGCAAGGACAACTGGAATCAGTCCAATACCTATGATGACATGGAGGAAATCGCAGAAAATATGGAGGGTCTTGGAATTTAATATGGCATTTGAACACAAATCCGTTTTATTGGAAGAAACCGTAGACAGTCTGAATATAAAACCGGACGGGATCTACGTGGATGGAACCCTGGGCGGGGGAGGACATGCTTTTGAAGTATGCAGCCGTCTGGGAGAAAAGGGCCGTCTGATCGGAATTGATCAGGATGCAGACGCGATTCGCGCTGCGTCAGAACGTCTGTCAGTATTCGGGGACAGAGTTACGGTGGTAAGGAACAACTACGTGAATATTGCTGAGGTTCTGGCTTCTCTGGGAATTGAGAAGGTAGACGGTATTTATCTGGATCTGGGGGTATCCTCCTATCAGCTGGATACGGCAGAGAGGGGCTTTACCTACCGGGAAGAAGATGCACCGCTGGATATGAGAATGGATCAGCGGGGAAGCGAGACAGCGGCAGATATTGTAAATACCTACAGCGAATCAGATCTGTACCGGATTATCCGGGATTACGGCGAGGATCGGTTTGCAAAGAATATAGCCAAGCATATTGTGAAAAGAAGGCAGGAGAAGCCCTTTGAGACAGCCGGTGAACTGGCGGAGACCATTCGGGCGGCGATTCCGGCCAGAGTAAGGGCAACAGGAGGTCATCCGGCAAAAAGAACGTTCCAGGCAATCAGAATTGAGTTAAATCATGAACTGGATGTGCTGGAGAATTCTATTGACAGGATGATTGATTTTTTGAATCCGGGCGGGCGGTTAAGCATTATTACCTTCCACTCTCTGGAGGATCGGATTGTAAAGAACCGGTTCCGGATCAATGAAAATCCCTGTACCTGTCCGCCGGAGTTTCCCGTATGCATGTGCGGAAAAAAGAGTAAGGGCAGAGTGGTTACAAGAAAGCCCATTGTGCCTACAGAAGAGGAACTGGAAACAAACAAACGGTCAAAAAGTTCCAAGCTTCGTGTTTTTGAGCGGAGCTGACGGCAGAAGCCGGATGATGGAACAGAGAAAAGGAGTTTTGTTATAATATAGTTTTGGAATAGGAATTTCAGGGAGGGAATGGACATGGCTGCAGGATACCGTGGAAGAAGCGGACAGGAATACATATATGGAAACACGGTGCGGGCTGCAGAGCCGGCAGAGGCGGATTACCGCCGGAGACAGAAGAAAGCTGCCGAGCTGGAGCGCCAGACAGCCAGATACCAGCGGATGAACCGCCGGGTGAGAAGAAATCAGGAGAAAGCCCTGCAGATGGATCTGCCCTATGTGGTAATGCTTACCATCGCGGCTTTCTGTGCACTTACTATCTGTGTAAATTATCTTCATGTGCAGTCCTCCATTATGGGAAGAATTCATCATATTGAAGAACTGGAGCGGGAGATTGAGCAGCTGAGATCCAATAATGATGCATTGCAGACAAGAATCAATACACAAATTGATCTGGATCACGTTTACAAGGTTGCCACAGAGGAGTTAGGAATGGTCTATGCCAACAAAGACCAGGTAATTCTCTATGACAAAACGGAAAGCGAGTATGTGAGACAGTATGAGGACATCCCAGAAAACTAATCCTGATATGAAACGGAAGAAAAAAAGGGAGTCTGTGAAACGACAGGTTTTCGTAAAATATATGCAGGAAAGGCTGGCGATCGCAGTAATTGCGATTACGCTGGCTTTGTTTGCTTTAATTTATGTACTTTATGATATTGTAGAAAATAACAGAGACAGCTACAATCAGATCGTTCTGACACAGCAGGATTATGACAGCAGACCTCTGGCATACCGCCGGGGGGATATTGTGGATCGGAACGGAACCTATCTGGCAACAACAGAAAAGGTCTACAATCTGATTCTGGATCCCAGACAGATTATGTCGGATGAGGAGGATTATCTGGAGGCGTCGGTTACAGCCCTGTCAACAGTTCTGGGCTATGATGCCGGGGAGCTTCGGACGCTGATTACCAGCAATCCGGATACTGCCTATGTGCGGTATGCAAGGCAGCTTTCCTATGATCAAAAGGAAGCCTTTGAAACCTATCAGACAGAGACAAATGAGGCAAATTCCAAGGCGGATTCCAAAGCACGGGTAAAGGGTGTCTGGTTTGAGGAGGAGTACAAACGGGTTTACCCCTACAATTCCCTTGCAAGCAGTGTGATTGGCTTTGCCACCAGTGACGGCGGAGGCGGAAACGGAGGAATCGAGCAGTCCTACAACAGCGCCCTGATTGGAACCAACGGAAGAGAGTACGGATACCTTAATGATGACTCCAATCTGGAGCGGGTGATTAAGCCTGCTGTCAACGGAAATACCGTAGTGTCCACTCTGGATGTGAATGTGCAGAATGCGGTGGAAAAGCGGATTCAGGAGTGGATGACGGAAACAGGATCGGATCATGTGGGCGTTGTGGTTATGAATCCCAATAACGGTGAGATTCTTGCCATGGCAGGAGAAAGTCCCTTTGATTTGAATAATCCCAGAGAGGTATCCAGCCGGTATACGGATGCGGAAATCCGCCAGCTGGGTGTGAAAGAGGCGGTTGGCGATTACAAGAGAAAGCACAGAAATACTGACCAGGCCACAATTACGGAGGATCAGGTCACGGCCCATTATACAGAGGATGAAATCCGTTCTCTGGGACTTCAGGTGGCCTGGAATCAGGAGTGGAGAAATTTCTGTGTCAGCGATACCTTTGAGCCGGGTTCTCCTTCCAAAATTTTTACCGTGGCGACAGCGCTGGAAGAGGGAATTGTTACGCCAAACGACAGCTTTTACTGCGACGGATATCAGGAGGTCGGAGGATTTCCCATTAAGTGTACGGCTTATATAAAAGGCGGTCATCAGAATATCAGTCTTGCAGAATCTCTCATGGTGTCCTGCAACGATGCGATGATGCAGATTGCAGCAAAAACAGGTACGCCTTTATTTACGAAATATCAGAGACTGTTCGGATTCGGAACGAAAAGCGGAATTGATCTTCCCGGTGAGCCGGATACCTCCGGTCTGCTTTATACAGCAGACACGATGAAGCCGGTGGATCTGGCAACCAGCTCTTTCGGACAGACCTATAACTGTACCATGGTTCAGATGGCGGCAGGATTCAGCTCTGTGATCAACGGCGGTTCTTATTATGAGCCCCATGTGGTACGCCAGATTGTAAATGAACAGGGCGCTGTTGTGAAAAAGATTGAGCCCAAGCTGGTCAGAGAAACAGTTTCCGAGTCTACCAGCAGCTTTATCCGGGATGCCCTTTACCGCACCGTTTCAGAGGGAACCGGTAAGGCGGCAGCAGTGCCGGGGTATAAAATCGGCGGAAAGACAGGAACAGCACAGAAACTGCCACGTTCTGCCCGCAATTACCTTCTGTCCTTCTGCGGCTTTGCTCCGGTAGATGATCCGCAGGTTCTGGTATATGTGGTTGTAGATGTTCCCCATGTGGAGGATCAGCCCCACAGTACCTATGCAAGTGTAATTTTCCAGAAGATTATGAGTGATATTCTTCCCTATCTGAATATTTTCCCGGAAACGGATGTTCAGGTCGATGAGGAGGCGGCAGAGAAGCTTCCCGAGTCTGAGGGAATTACGGAGATGACCGGCTCAGAGTCAGAAGAGGTGCCGGAAGAATCCAAGGTGTATGATGCAGAAGAATATGTAGATCCGGGCATGGAGCTGGGACTTCCCGATGCGGAGTCATCAGAGGGAGGAGCGGCTTCTGGACCCGAAGGAGAGACATCTCAGGCGGATGGCGGCAAAACGCCGGCAGAAACGGAAGCTGAGAGCAGCGCAGAAGACAGTACCCGGGCAGAAACCGGCGGCGAAGGCACGTAACGGAAATCAGCCGGAAAAGAGTCTGTTCTAAAGCGGGCATCCCTTCATATAGTGATAACAAGGATCCTGTCGGGAGCGGGCCATGAGTTCGAATCATACACAACATCGAAAAAAAACAGCCGTCCTGTTTTTTCTGCTGTGCCTATGTATGGCAGGATTAACAGGGCGGCTTGTGTATCTTATGGTATACCGCTCGGATTATTACAGTAAGATGGCAGAGGAGCTTCATCAGAGAGAGAGGAGCATAAAGGCGGCCAGAGGAAGAATTATTGATGCAACAGGAACTGTGATCGCAACCAACAGGACAGTCTGCACCATTTCTGTCATATACAATCAGGTGGAGGATCGGGAGCAGGTGATCCGCATTCTCAGCAGAGAACTGGGGATAGAGGAAGAAAAAGTGAGAAAACGTGTGGAAAAACGCAGCTCGAGAGAGATTATTTCCACAAATGTAGATAAGGAAATCGGGGATCGGATCCGGAACTTTCACCTGGCAGGAGTGAAGGTGGATGAGGACTACCGGAGATATTATCCCTACGACAGCCTTGCATCCAGGGTTCTGGGCTTTACCGGTGGAGACAATCAGGGAATTATCGGCCTGGAAGTGGTTTATGAGGAATGGCTGAAGGGGGTGAACGGCACGATTCTGACTCAGGCAGATGCGGCAGGAGTAGAGATTGAGAATGCTTTTGAGGATCGGATTGAGCCGGTTCCGGGAAATGATCTGTACATCAGTCTTGATGTTAATATTCAGCAGTATGCCCAGCAGGCAGCCTATGAAACCATGGAGCGCAAGGGGGCAAAGCAGGTTTCCGTTATTGTGATGAATCCGCAGAACGGGGAGATTATGGCGATGGTCAATGTTCCGGAGTTTCATTTAAACGATCCCTTTACTCTGACAGAGGCTTATGCTGCAGAGGGAGAAAACAGGCAGGAGCTTTTAAACAGGATGTGGAGGAATCCGGCCATTAATGATACATATGAACCGGGATCGACCTTTAAAATCATAACTGCGGCAGCCGGTCTGGAGGCAGGAGCCGTGGGGCTGGAGGATCATTTTTCCTGTCCCGGATTCCGGATTGTAGAGGACAGGAAAATCCGATGCCACAAAACAGGGGGACATGGAGGGGAAACCTTTCTTCAGGGAGTGATGAATTCCTGCAATCCCGTATTTATTGATGTAGGGCAGCGGCTGGGGGTTGACCGGTATTATCACTATTTTGAGCAGTTCGGGCTGAAGGAAAAGACCGGGATTGATCTGCCGGGAGAAGCCGGAACCATTATGCATAAAAAAGAAAATATGGGACTGGTAGAGCTGGCTACGGTGTCCTTTGGCCAGTCCTTTCAGATTACGCCGATTCAGCTGATTACTACGGCGGCATCGATTATAAACGGAGGAAACCGGGTGACGCCTCATTTTGCCGTCCGGGCTGTGAGCAGCGACAGGACTTCTGTTCACCGTTTTTCCTGGCCGGTAAAGGAGCACATTGTTTCAGAGGAAACCAGCGCTTCCATGCGGTATATTCTGGAACAGGTGGTTGCAGAGGGAAGCGGAAAAAAGGCAGCGGTGGAAGGGTTCAGAATCGGAGGGAAAACGGCTACGTCAGAGAAGCTTCCCAGAAGCCTGAAAAAATATATTTCTTCTTTTATCGGCTTTGCTCCGGCGGATAATCCCAGGGTAATTGCCCTGATTACCATTGATGAACCTCAGGGAGTCTACTATGGCGGAACCATTGCAGCGCCGGTGATTGCAGATATTTTCAAGAATATTCTTCCGTATCTGGGAATCCCGGAAGCGGTGGAAGAAACTGCCGGGTCAATGGGAATCAGTAGTTGATTATTCCTATAAAAAGACGTATACTACTTAGTATGTCGTAATCGTTCAGCCATGCGAAAATTCAGACAGGAAAAAGCGTTGAATGCTTGTTTTCATAAGAGTTTTCCTGCCTGAGTCTTCATAGGGCGGATGCCCGATGCTTCTTGTCCGCTGTAAGCGGGCAAGAAGATGCATGGCTGAACGGTTACAATATGTCAGCCACAAATGAATACATAACCAATTAGGAGTGCATCATGATTAATGAAACCATACTAGCGATTATTATAGCTTTTGCCATCAGCGCCATGCTTTGCCCGGTGGTGATTCCCTTTCTTCACAAGCTGAAATTCGGACAGCAGGTGCGGGATGACGGCCCTCAGGCTCATTTGAAAAAGCAGGGAACCCCGACCATGGGCGGTCTGGTGATTTTAACCAGTATTGTGATTACTTCTCTGTTTTATATCAGAGATTATCCGAAGATTATTCCTGTTTTATTTGTAACCGTCGGCTTCGGTATTGTCGGTTTTCTGGATGATTATATCAAGATTGTCATGAAGCGTTCAGAGGGACTCAATCCTCTTCAGAAGCTTATCGGACAGTTTATTATTACCGGGATTTTTGCCTGGTATCTGCTTCATTCCGGACAGGTGGAAACCACTATGCTGATTCCCTTTACCGGCGGATTCGACGATGGTATTTTTATCAGTCTTGGAATTTTATTTGTGCCGTTTCTGTTTTTTGTGGTTCTGGGAACAGACAACGGGGTTAACTTTACGGATGGCCTTGACGGCCTGTGTACCAGTGTGACCATTCTGGTGGCAACCTTTATGACCATTGTGGCTCTGGGGGAAAACAGCGGGATCAGTCCCATTACCGGAGCTGTGGTAGGAAGTCTTCTGGGCTTTCTCCTGTTTAATGTCTATCCTGCCAGAGTTTTTATGGGAGATACCGGTTCTCTGGCTCTGGGCGGCTTTGTGGCGTCCAGCGCATTTATGATGCAGATGCCGTTCTTCATTCCCATTATCGGACTGATTTATCTGGTTGAGGTGCTGTCCGTAATTATGCAGGTATCTTATTTTAAGGCAACACATGGAAAGCGTATTTTTAAAATGGCTCCGATTCATCACCATTTTGAACTGTGCGGATGGTCGGAAACAAGAGTAGTGGCAGTATTTTCCATAACCACGGCCATTCTTTGTCTGGTGGCTTATCTGGGATTGTGATAAAAGGAGGAAAGGTACATGAGCAGTCAGAAGGTATTAGTAGCAGGCTCCGGAAAAAGCGGTATCGCTGCAGCAAGGCTGATGCTGCAGATGGGCGGCGATGTGGTCCTGTATGACGGAAATGATAAACTGGATGCGGAAGAGCTGAAGGAAAAGTTTGAGGAAAAGGACAGAGAGCGTCTGACTATTGTTCTGGGAGAACTGACACGGACGGATCTGCTGGGAGTGGAGCTTTCTGTAATCAGCCCCGGCATTCCTCTGGACGCGCCCTTTGTTCCGGTTCTGGATGAGGCAAAGATTCCTATCTGGAGCGAGATTCAGCTGGCCTATCATGTGTCTAAGGGCAAGCTGATTGCCATTACGGGAACCAATGGAAAGACAACCACCACGGCTCTTACGGGAGAGATTATGAAGGCCCATTTTGAGGAGGTCTATGTGGTGGGCAATATCGGAATCCCCTATACAGAGACGGCTCTGGATACGACGGATGAGGCGGTGACTGTGGCTGAGGTCTCCAGTTTCCAGCTGGAAACCATTATGGATTTCCGCCCGGATGTGAGCGCAATTTTAAATATTACGCCGGATCACTTAAACCGTCACGGAACCATGGAAAACTATATCGATATCAAGGAACGGGTATGCGCAAACCAGACAGAGGATGACTGGATTGTGCTGAACTATGACGATCCGGTTCTGCGGGAGTTTGGAGAGAAGGAGGATTTAAAACCGGGAGTGGTATTTTTCTCCGGCACCCATGAGTTAAAGGACGGCCTGTTTTTGGATCAGGATGAGATCATTCTGGCAAAGGACGGCAGGAGAGAGTCTGTGGTCAATGTTCACGATCTGAAGCTTCTGGGCAAACATAACTATGAAAACGTAATGGCAGCCGTAGCCATGAGCCTGAAGATGAACGTTCCTCTGGATACGATTCGCAAGGTGATTAAGGAATTTAAGGCTGTGGAGCACAGAATTGAATTTGTTCTGGAGCGGTGCGGCGTGAAATATTACAACGATTCCAAGGGAACCAATCCGGATGCAGCTATTCAGGCTATCCGCGCCATGCCGGGACCGACGGTGCTGATTGCAGGCGGCTATGATAAGCAGAGTGAGTATGATGAGTGGATTGAGGCCTTTGGGGATAAGGTGAAATATCTGGTTCTGATTGGCCAGACCAGGGATAAGATTGCCGAGTGCGCCAGACGCCATGGCTTTACGGAGATTATGTATGCAGAGGATATGCCGGAGGCTGTCCGTGTCTGCGCGGCATATGCCAATGCCGGTGACAATGTGCTTCTGTCTCCGGCCTGCGCCAGCTGGGGAATGTTTGACAACTACGAGCAGCGGGGCGAGATATTTAAGGAGTGTGTAAGAAACCTGTAGGAGGAGCCTATGGCAAAAAAGAACAAAAACAGGCGTTTTTATGATTACAGCCTGCTGTTTACCATTATTTTTATTATGGCCTTCGGGCTGGTGATGATTTACAGCGCCAGCTCCTATATGGCCCAGCTGAAATATGGAGATGCGGCTTATTTTATGATGCGCCAGTTGAAAATCGGAGTGGCTGGTCTGGTGATAGCTCTGGTGATTTCAAAGATGGATTATCACTGGTATGCCAGGTTTGCCCTCTTTGCCTACGCGCTTTCGTATGTGCTGATGATTGCAGTTTCCCTGTTTGGAAAGGTGGTAAACGGAAAAAGGCGCTGGCTTCAGCTGGGGCCGATCAGTTTTCAGCCTACAGAGTTTGTTAAAATAGCATTGATTGTTCTTTTGGCAACCGTGATTACCCAGATGGGAAAGAAGATCAATTCCTGGAAGGCCATGGCTGTGGTGATGGGGCTTGCCATTCCGATTGCGGGAATTGTGGCAGCCAATAACCTGAGCTCCGGAATTATCATTGTGGGAATTGCCTTTGTCATGCTGTTTGTTGCCTGTAAAAAAAGCTGGCCCTTTTACCTGTGCGGGATTGGGGCAGTCAGCACTATCTTCCTGGCAGGACCGCTTGCCTCTTTCCTGGAGGCAACCCAGATTCTAAAGCCGTACCAGCTGGAACGTATCCATGTCTGGCTGGAGCCGGAGGCCTATAAGCTGGACGGCGGATTCCAGGTGCTTCAGGGACTTTATGCCATTGGCTCCGGCGGGCTGGTGGGAAAAGGACTGGGAGAAAGCATCCAGAAAATGGGATTTGTGCCGGAGGCACAGAATGATATGATTTTTTCCATTATCTGCGAGGAGCTGGGGCTGTTTGGAGCAGTATCGGTGATTCTGATTTTCCTGTTTATGATTTACCGGTTTATGGTAATTGCCTTCAATGCCCCGGATCTGTTCGGCGCTTTGATTGTTGTAGGCGTTATGGCCCATGTGGCCATTCAGGTTATTTTAAATATTGCGGTGGTTACCAATACCATTCCCAATACGGGAATTACTCTTCCGTTTATCAGTTATGGAGGAACGTCGGTTCTGTTTCTGATGATGGAAATGGGGATGGTACTAAGTGTATCCAACCAGATTAAAATGGAAAAATAACTCTTTTTAAGGAACCCTTTGGGGAGCAGAGTACATAGGATGGAATAGAGACGGATAGAGCGGGAGGGAATTGGCTTGTCTGTGATTCATATCCAGGGACCTGGCTGCCTGAAGGGAACCATAGAAATTCAGGGTTCAAAAAACGCGGTGCTGCCTGTAATGGCAGCATCTTTACTTCACAGAGGAATTACGGTTCTTAGAAACGTGCCGAAGATACAGGATGTGTATTCCATGATGGAGATTCTGGAGTATCTGGGCTGTGAGCTGAAGCTGGAGGGACACAGTCTCACCATTGATGCAGGGAAGGCATCCGGAATGCCTGTTCCGGCGGAAATGGCAGGGAAAATGCGTTCCTCCATTATGCTTTTAGGACCAATGCTGGGGCGGTTTCGGGAGGCAGTGACCAGTCTGCCCGGCGGCTGCTGTCTGGGAAAACGTCCGGTCAACCTTCATCTGGACGGCCTGCGGTGTATGGGGGCGGATATCAGAGAGGAAGGAAACCAGATTGCCGCGTCGGCAGCTGTCCTGGAGGGAGCTTCGTTTCACCTGGATTATCCAAGTGTGGGAGCAACCGAAAATCTGATTATGGCGGCAGCGGCGGCCGGGGGAACCACGGTTTTGTCAGGAGCGGCCAGAGAGCCGGAGATTGCGGTTCTCTGTGATTTTCTGAAGAAGGCAGGAGCGCGGATTGAAGGCGCAGGAACGGAAACGGTTGTGATATACGGAGGAGCTCCTCTTCACGATGTGGAATTTTCCATTCCGGGAGACAGGATTGTAGCAGGTACTTATCTGGGAGCGGTGATGACTGCAGGCGGAAAACTTTTCCTTTCCGGCGCTCCCCTGGAACATATGGAATCCAAGATGAAACTGGCAGCCAGGATGGGGGCGCAGATTTCCGGCAGTCCGGAGGGACTTCTTGTGGAAATGAACCGGCGTCCCCTCCCTGTTTCCTTTGCCACTGGTCCTTATCCGGCCTTCCCTACGGATCTTCAGCCGGTGATGATGGCAGCAGCTTCTGTTGCAGAGGGGAAAAGCCGGATCCGGGAAACAGTATTTGAAAACCGTTTTTCCTGTGCAAAGGAATTGCGGAAACTGGGAGCCCATATTATAATAGAGGGAACAAATGCGCAGATAGAAGGGCGGTTTCCTTTGAGCGGAGGCCGGGTATGTGCAGCAGATCTCAGAGGAGGGGCTGCTTTGATCGCTGCGGCTCTGGCTTCCTGGCAGCCGGTGACGGTGGATGACAGCTGCGGTCACATCAGCAGAGGATATGAGAATATCTGCCGGGATTTAAAGAGCGCAGGCGCCAGAATTACGGAAACAAACGACGGATAAAACAGGCTTACAGCCTGAAGCAAAACACAGATACGCACTGGTGTGAGAGGAAAAAGCGCCTCAGCTCCGGCTGTGCCGGAAAGAAGACATCAGGGCGTATTCTGTGTGATAAGAACAATGACAGGGGAACAGGCAGAAGATGGAATACGGATGGACAGAAAAGAAGAAAACAGGGATTGCCGCAGCAGTGATTGTTCTGCTGCTGATTTTGATCGGCCTTTTTTCTCTGCAGATTAAGACAGTGACAGTGACGGGAAATGTGCGGTATACTCAGGAGCAGATTACGGAAATGCTGTTTCCGGATAAGGTAAGCCGGAATCTGGTGGTCTGCTACCTGAAGGATCATTTCCGGGAGCATGTGGAGATTCCCTTTGTCCAGGATTACAAGATTGAATTTCAGGGGCTGAATCAGGCGGAAGTCATTGTTTATGAAAAAAGCGTGGTGGGATATGTTTCTTATATGAGCAGCTGCATGTACTTTGACAAGGACGGAATCGTCGTGGAGAGTACCAGCAAGACTCTTCCCGGAATCCCTCAGATTACCGGGCTGAAATTCGGACACATTGTGCTGTATCAGAAGCTTCCGGTTGAGAGTGACACGGTATTTCAGGAGATATTAAACCTGACCCAGATCCTTTCGATTTACCAGATGGAGGTGGACCGGATCCAGTACAACAGCTTTGGAGAGGCAACCCTTTATATGGGAGATTTGGAGGTGATTCTGGGGAACAATGCCGGAATGAACGGAAAGATTGCAGAGCTCAGCGACATGCTTCCCAAGCTGGAGGGAAGAAAGGGAACGCTGTATCTGGACACCTATGACGAGACAGCGACCAATGCCATGTATGCCTTTAAACCGCGGCAGTAGGAAGAACCGGCAGGGCAGAGGGATTATGTTCGTGAGAAAAAACAAAGGAAACGTCAAAAAACCAGTGAAAATCTACAAATTAGAGGTTGATATTTTTTTGGAAATCAAATATAGTATTAGGTAGGCTAGTTTTGCAAAAATTATTACAAAATTGTTACAATATAAGACGCGAAAAAGAGGTTAAGGAGGAGAAAGTCTTGTTAGAAATAAAGATAAATGAAGCGGAGAATTCTGCTAAGATCGTAGTGATTGGTGTTGGTGGTGCAGGAAATAATGCGGTAAACCGTATGATTGATGAAAATATTGCAGGTGTGGAATTTATCGGCATCAATACAGATAAGCAGGCCCTTCAGTTCTGCAAGGCTCCTACCGCGATGCAGATTGGCGAGAAGCTGACCAAGGGACTGGGCGCAGGTGCAAAGCCTGAGGTAGGTCAGAAGGCAGCAGAGGAAAGCTCTGAAGAGCTGGCACAGGCAATCAAGGGCGCAGATATGGTGTTTGTTACCTGCGGTATGGGCGGCGGTACCGGTACCGGTGCGGCTCCTGTTATTGCTAAAATCGCCAAGGATATGGGAATTCTGACTGTAGGCGTTGTGACCAAGCCGTTCCGTTTTGAAGCAAAGACCCGTATGTCCAATGCGTTAAACGGAATTGAGCATTTGAAAGAGAGTGTGGATACTCTGATTGTGATCCCCAATGACAAGCTTCTGGAGATCGTAGATCGCCGTACCACCATGCCGGATGCATTAAAGAAGGCTGACGAGGTTCTGCAGCAGGCAGTTCAGGGTATCACAGATCTGATTAATGTACCTGGCCTGATCAATCTGGACTTCGCAGATGTACAGACTGTTATGACAGATAAGGGAATCGCACACATTGGTATCGGACATGCCAAGGGAGACGACAAGGCTGTAGAGGCAGTAAAGCAGGCCGTTGCTTCTCCGCTGTTAGAGACAACCATCGAGGGCGCTACCCATGTTATTATCAATATTTCCGGCGATATCAGCCTGATTGAAGCCAACGAGGCAGCAAGCTACGTTCAGGAGCTGGCAGGCGATGATGCCAATATTATTTTCGGTGCCATGTATGATGAGAATGCTCAGGACGAGGCTACCATTACTGTAATTGCAACCGGTCTGGATGATCAGAACAATGCTGCTCCTTTAAATAAGGCAATGTCCGGCATGAGCAGCTTTAAGCCGAAAATGCCTGCAGGCATGAATCTGAATCCGGCAGGTATGAATCTGAACCGCACCGCTGCAGCTGCAGAGGCCAGCGCAACCGCGCCGAGAACTGCTGTACCTCAGCAGACCTCCGCACCGGCTGCATCTGTTCAGAAGCCGGTACAGCAGCAGGCTGCTCCGACTCAGCCCACCTTCCGTCCGCTGAACCGGGAAACCCAGATTAATATTCCGGACTTCCTGAAGAACAAGAGATAAGAAGCAGAGAGAAAGCATTTCTCCGGCTGTAAAATGAAAAACAGAGATTTAAGACAGAAAATTCTAAAACAGGATTTTCTGTCTTTTTTTGTCGTACAAAAAAGTGGATTCAGCTCCTTTGGTTTGACAAAATATTTACGGGACAGCAGGTATAATAGAGCCTGTAAATCAAAGTGCAGGGGGTGGGAGCCGGATGTGACTGCAGTATTGTATCTGGATGTGTATTTCGCCGTGAATTTTTTTATGGATTTTCTTCTGCTTTTGCTGGTCAGGAAAATTCTTGGAATCTGTGCGGAAAACAGGCGGATGGCTCCGGGACGGACGATGAGGCTGGCCGCGGCTGCAGCGGCGGGAGCGTTCTGGGCCTGCGCAGAGGCAGTCATCCGGCTTCCCGGAGAACCGTGTTTTTGGAAAACAGCAGCTTCCTGGGCAGGAGCCGGAGCTGTGATGACGGCTCTGGCATTTGGATGGCAGAGTCCGGGGGAAGGGCTTCGCTGTCTGGCAGCTTTGTGGATAAGCGGAGCGGCTGCAGGCGGTGTGCTGGAGGCGGTCGGAGAGGCGGCGGGAAGAGCCGGAGGTTCCGGACGTTTTCCCCTGGAGGGAGTGATTTTTGGAGGGCTTGGCATCTTTTTCTGCGGAAGGGCCGGGGCCGGATATCTGCAGCAGAGATTCCGGATGCAGAATCGAATCTGTCAGGCTGTGATCCGCTACCGGGGAAAAACAAAAACTCTGCCGGCGCTGTGGGATACGGGAAATACCCTTTACGAACCCTATGGCCATCAGCCGGTTCATGTGATGAGCCCGGAAGCCGGGAGAGAACTGTTTGAAACCCTTTCCCGGGTGATTTACATTCCCTTTCGTTCTGTGGGAACCAGCTACGGGCTGATTCCGGGAATTCAGGCAGATGAAATGGAAATATGGCAGAATGGAAAGCTGGTAAAAACCTGTATCCGGCCATGGATTGCCGTCAGCAGGGAGCCGCTTTCCTCCTGTCATCAGTATGAAATGCTTCTGCACGGAGAGCAGTAAAGGAAAAACAGACTTGGAGGACAGTAATCATGATAGTAAAGGTTTCCATACCCAACCGGTTTCAGTTTAAGGCGGTTCCGTCGTTTAAAACGATGCTTCTGCAGAAACAGGGGGAGGTTCATTATATCGGAGGAGCAGACATTCTTCCGCCGCCGCTGGAAAGCAAAAAAGAGGCAGAAACCATTGCGCTTCTGGGAACAGAGGATGAGAAGTCGGCCCGTTCGCTTTTGATTGAGCACAATTTAAGGCTGGTGGTGTACATAGCAAAAAAATTTGACAATACCTGCGTGGGTGTGGAGGACCTGATTTCTATTGGAACGATCGGACTGATTAAGGCAATCAACACCTTCAATCCGGAGAAGAATATTAAGCTGGCTACCTATGCCTCCCGGTGCATTGAAAATGAAATCCTCATGTATCTGAGGCGGAATAATAAAACAAGAATGGAGGTTTCCATTGACGAACCCCTGAATGTGGACTGGGACGGCAATGAACTTTTGCTTTCTGATATTCTGGGAACAGACGAAGATGTGATTTACCGGGATCTGGAGGATGAAACAGAAAAACAGCTGCTTTTGTCAGCAATCAGCCGCCTGACGCCAAGGGAACAGCAGATTGTGGAGCTGCGCTACGGACTGCAGAATGAGGAAGGAGCAGAGATGACCCAGAAGGAGGTAGCGGATCTGATGGGGATTTCCCAGTCCTATATTTCAAGACTGGAGAAGAAAATTATGAAGCGCCTGAAGAAGGAAATTGTCCGGTTTGAGTAAGCTTGTGCCGTGGCTGATTCAGATCCTGCTTCTGGTTTTGCTTCAAATCCGCTATCCGGCGGCAGTCAGGACGGGGACCGGGGCTGTGTGGGAACAGGATCCCGCTTATGAGATTTATCAGAAATACAGGTATGCGTATGATACATACGGATACCTGTTTTTGTCTGAAAATACCGGAGAGGACAGCCGGGGAAAACGGGATGGGGAGCAGACATCCGCGGCTGGAGAGAGTGATTTCGGGCCGGAGGGAGAATTAACGGAAGGGGAGGAAAAGAAGGCGGCTTTCGGGGAAGAAGGAGGCCGGGCGGAGGAAAGAGGGGAGGCCGCTCAGATTACGGCAGCACAGCTTCAGGATTATGATTTTCTGATGAAGCATTTTTACAGCGTCCATGCTTCTACAACAGCAGGACGGGATTTGATGAAGGCGGATATGCTTTTGGGAACGTCTATGAAGCTGGAGCAGAATCCAGGGGTGCCTCAGATTCTGATTTACCATACCCATTCCCAGGAAACCTATGCCGATTACGGCCCGGATCATCCGGAGGCTACGGTGGTTTCCTGCGGAGAGTATCTTGCAGAGCTTCTCAGAGCCAGGGGATGGAATGTGATTCATGATACAGGAACGTATGATATTCAGGGAGGAAAGCTGGATCGAAACAGGGCTTATAATTACGCCTTAGACGGAATTACCGGTATTCTGCAGGAACATCCGGAAATTCAGGTGATTCTGGATCTCCACCGGGACGGAGTGAAGGAGGGAACCAGGCTGGTCAGCCGGGTCAACGGGAAGGATACGGCAAGAATCATGTTTTTCCACGGAATGAGCCGGACTCCGGAAGGAGAAATCGCCTATCTTCCCAATCCTCATCTGAAAGAGAATCTGGCCTTTGCCTTTCAGATGCAGTTTGCTGCGGAGGAGCTGTATCCGGGATATACAAGAAAGATTTATCTGAAGGGACTGCGCTACAACCTGCATCTTCGCGGCAGATCTGCCTTGATTGAGGCAGGAGCTCAGACCAATACCCTCCAGGAAGCCTTAAATGCCATGGAGCCTTTGGCGGAACTTTTAGATAGGGTGTTGCAAGGAAATTGAAAAAATGGTATGATAATTTCAATTTGACAACAGGCTGTTTCTTTGAAAAACAGCCGGATAACCAGCATTTGCATAGGAGAGAATACGATATATGGCATTTATGGACCAAAGTAAAATTCGCAATTTCTGTATTATAGCCCACATTGACCACGGCAAATCCACCCTGGCTGACCGGATTATTGAACAGACCGGACTGCTGACCAGCAGGGAGATGCAGGCACAGATTCTTGACAATATGGATCTGGAGCGGGAAAGAGGCATTACCATCAAGTCTCAGGCAGTCCGGATTGTGTACCGGGCAGATGATGGAGAGGAATATATCTTTAATCTGATTGACACGCCTGGACATGTGGACTTTAACTATGAGGTTTCCCGAAGTCTGGCTGCCTGCGACGGCGCCATTCTGGTGGTGGATGCGGCACAGGGAATCGAGGCCCAGACTCTGGCCAATGTTTACCTGGCTCTGGATCACGATCTGGATGTTTTTCCGGTGATTAATAAAATCGACCTGCCCAGCGCAAGACCGGACTGGGTTGCCAATGAAATTGAGGATGTGATCGGAATCGAGGCCCACGATGCGCCGAGGATTTCTGCAAAAACAGGACTGAATATCAAGGATGTTCTGGAGGCGATTGTCCAGAAGATACCGGCTCCTGTGGGCGATCCCAAGGCCCCCCTTCAGGCCCTGATTTTTGACTCTCTTTATGATTCCTACAAAGGCGTGATTGTGTTCTGCCGCGTCAAAGAGGGAACAGTGAAGAAGGGAACCAGAATCCGCATGATGGCAACGGGAGCGGAAGAGGATGTAGTAGAGGTTGGATATTTTGGCGCAGGACAGTTTATTCCCTGTGAGGAGCTGAGCGCCGGAATGGTAGGCTATGTGACTGCCAGCATTAAAAATGTAAAGGATACCCGGGTGGGCGATACGATTACCGATGCAGCCCGTCCCTGCGACAGTCCTCTGCCCGGCTATAAAAAGGTTACCTCCATGGTGTACTGCGGACTTTATCCGGCCGACGGCGCAAAGTACAACGATCTGCGTGATGCCCTGGAAAAGCTTCAGTTAAACGATGCCTCTCTGTTCTTCGAGCCGGAGACCTCGATTGCCCTGGGCTTTGGTTTCCGCTGCGGATTTTTGGGACTGCTTCACCTGGAGATTATTCAGGAGCGTCTGGAGCGGGAATACAACCTGGATCTGGTAACAACAGCTCCTGGCGTTGTTTACAAGGTTCACAAGAAAAACGGAGAGGTCATCGCTCTGACCAATCCTTCCAATCTTCCGGATCCCACAGAGATCGAGTATATGGAGGAGCCGATTGTCAACGCGGAAATTATGGTGACGACGGAGTTTGTAGGCGCTATTATGACTCTGTGCCAGGAACGGCGCGGTGTTTATCTGGGAATGGAGTATATTGAGGAGACAAGAGCTCTGCTGAAATATGAGCTGCCTCTGAACGAGATCATTTACGATTTCTTTGATGCCCTGAAATCCCGTTCCAGAGGATATGCGTCCTTTGACTATGATATGAAGGGCTATGAGCCGTCCGAGCTGGTGAAGCTGGATATTTTGATCAACAAAGAAGAGGTGGATGCCCTGTCCTTTATTGTTCATGCAGATTCTGCTTATGAAAGAGGAAGAAAAATGTGTGAAAAGCTGAAGGAGGAGATTCCGCGCCATTTGTTCGAGATCCCCATTCAGGCAGCTGTCGGCGGCAAGATTATTGCCAGAGAGACCGTTAAGGCTGTACGCAAGGACGTTCTGGCCAAGTGCTACGGCGGTGATATCAGCCGAAAGAAGAAACTGTTGGAGAAGCAAAAGGAAGGAAAGAAACGGATGCGTCAGGTGGGCAATGTAGAGATCCCGCAGAAGGCATTTATGAGTGTTTTGAAACTGGATAATGAATAAAAAGAAGCTGGAGCTGTATCTTCATATTCCCTTTTGTGTCCGCAAGTGCGCTTACTGTGACTTTTTGTCCTTTGCCGCACCGGAGCGGGAGTACCGGGAATATGTGGATCAGCTGATTGAAGAAATATACGGTCAGAGTGAAAATTTCCGGGAATATCAGGTGATTTCCATTTTCGTGGGAGGAGGAACCCCCTCCCTTCTTCCGGCGCCGCTGATGGAAGAGCTGTTTGCAGTTCTCCACCAGTGCTTTGATATTGCGGAGGATGCAGAAATCACCATAGAGGCCAATCCGGGCACACTGACCATGGAAAAGCTGGAGATTTACCGGCAGAGCGGCATCAACCGTCTGAGCCTGGGGTTGCAGTCGGCGGATGATCAGGAACTGAATTATCTGGGAAGAATCCATACTTATGAGGATTTCCTGAAAAGCTACCAGAGAGCGAGAGAGGCAGGGTTCACCAACATCAATGTGGATCTGATGTCCGCTCTTCCGGGGCAGGATCTCCACTCCTGGAAAACTACTTTGAGGAAGGTTCTGATGCTGAAGCCGGAGCATATTTCCGCCTACAGTCTGATTATTGAAGAGGGAACCCCTTTTTACTGCAGATATGGAGAAGGAGAGAACCATGGCTCCTGCAGTCAGTGGGATTCCCAGACAATCTGGACCGGGCGGGGATTAAAGGGAAGGCCCATGAGTCTGTGGGCGCTTCCGGATCTGCCGGACGAGGAAATGGATCGGGAGATGTACCATGTGACAAAGGAGCTGATGGCAGCCCACGGATATCACCGCTACGAGATTTCCAATTATGCCCGTTCCGGCTGTGAATGCCTCCACAATAAGGGATACTGGACAGGGACAGAGTACCTGGGCCTGGGCCTGGGAGCCTCCTCCTACACATTTTTTCACCGCTATCACAATACAGAGGATATGGAGGAATATCTTTCCCTGGATCTGTCGCAGGCCGGGGCAGCTGCCCGGGATATTCAGGAAATCAGTCTGGAGGAGCGGATGGAGGAATTCATGTTTCTGGGGCTGCGTCTGATGGAAGGCGTGTCCGGAACAGAGTTTTTCTCCCGCTTTGGTCAGAATATGTGGAATGTTTACGGAACTGTGATTGAAAGACTGGAAAAGCAGGGACTTATCGAGGTGGAGATGCCTGTGATTCGTCTGACAGAGCAGGGAATTGATGTGAGCAATCGGGTGCTCAGCCAGTTTTTGCTGGATTAAATAGCAGGTAAAGGATATCAGGTAAAAGCCCGTCGGGGCGGAGGAGTTTTTGTGACTCCTCC
>ENA-UONQ01000724-UONQ01000724.1-human-gut-metagenome-genome-assembly--contig:-CS26-NODE-724-length-37717-cov-22.648187_pt1 | contig 37717 bp, 34 predicted proteins | sample MGYA00242460_ERZ724007 | MGnify/ENA metagenome assembly ERZ724007
GAGCTGACTGTTACTAATCGGTCGAGGGCATAACCAAGAAGGTAGGACAGGGTAAGGAAGAATGGATGGAGTAAAGATTTAAATTTGTATGTGGTTTTGAAGGTACATGGAAAAAGTAAGGGAGCTGTAGACCGTAAGGGTTTGCAGTTTTTTTATTACATATATTACATAGGAAATTATTTACCTTTAAGGAAAAATGTGGTAATATGCTGAAAGAATGAGAGTAATTTAAGAGGCATGAGCAAATGGGTTTTTTAAATCAGCTATTAAAGTACAAAAATATATGTATTCAATGTCATAACAGTCCAGATGCAGATGCACTGGCTGCGGCATATGGGGTGTATACATATTTAAAACTACACGATATCAATGTGTCAATTATTTACAGTGGAGATTATGAAATCCAAAAAAAAGATCTTTTGTACATGATTGATATCTGTGAGATTCCGGTAGAATACATAAAAGAGTTACCAAAGACAGATCTTCTACTGCTGGTTGATGGGCAATATGGAAGAGGAAATGTATATCGTTTTGAAGCGGATAATATAGCAATGATCGATCATCATATGCCTTCCATGAAAAAAACAGAAAATGCTTTTATTGACTATTCTTATCAAAGCTGTTCTACAATTGTCTGGGAACTTTTGAAAGAAGAAGGATATGATGTAAAGGCGAATGAAAAGTTAAGTATTGCATTTTTATATGGATTGTATACAGATACTTCTTCCTATGTAGATTTGTACAAGAAGCATGACATTGCGATGCGCGACGAGTTAAGCAAAGATTATCCGGAACTGGAACGGTTAAAAAAATCATCCATGAGTCTGGAGGACCTCATGATTGCAGGAGAAGCTTTGTACCATGCATATTTTGATAAAGAGAAGCAATATCTTTTGATCAGTGCAATGCATTGTGAGCAATCAGTGCTTGGAATCATTGGTGATATGGCGATAAAGGTTGATGTTGCCAAAGTTAGCATTGCATATACGGATATTGACAGTGGATATCAGGTTTCAATAAGAAGCGCGGATCGGGAGTATCTTGCAAATGAAGTGGCAGAAAAGCTCTGCGATGGAATCGGAAGCGGTGGTGGCCATATAGATAAAGCCGGCGGTGTGATTTCAAGAGATTGTATCTGCGAAAATTATGCAGGATGGGAAATTGCAGACATTATCAAAGAGAGAATGGAAAAAATCATGAAATAAAAAAAGAAACAGTGGTTTACAAAAAAGGAAGTAAACCGCTGTTTCTTTCTATAATGATGTTAGAATTCCCTGTTCTGATAGAATTTTATGGATAGAATCCAGGAAATCATATACAGTAATAAACCTATGAAAAGAAGAATCAAAATATAGTAACTTCGGAAAGGGAAATGTGCAAGTCCGAGAGGCAAATTTTTTATGACAGATTGCAACGAACCAAGCAATGCGAATAATAAAATAAATCCAATATAATAAGCAAACCGACCTTTCTCAGCACCTAGTTTGAAGGTAAACGGAAACATAAAGGCAGGTGGCAGTAATCCGGCTATAAAGATAATTGTAAAAATAGTAAGAAGACCGGAAATATAAAAGTTGTGTCTTATAATCATGTTGATTGTTTGCACTACTTCAACAATGATGGCAGAAAGTGTAAGGGTACATACTGTTAAAATATATTTGGAGGATACAATTTCTTTCCGGCTACAGGGAAAGGTACAGGCATAGAGACTCCAATTTGATTTTTCATCGTAAGAAAGCAGGTTTACCGGGATAATGCTGGAAATTGTAATAGGATATAATGCAAAAAACAGATTGTTATTCCATGCTCCGGCAAAGGAAAATACAATAATCAGAATAAAAAATAAACGACAATATTTTATCATCAGATAAAGATCTTTACGAAGTAATCCTTTCATATTCAGTGAACCCCCTTTATCATAAAAATAAACAAATCTTCTATACTGATCGGATGTACCTTAAATCCTTCCGGAATCTGATCTCGAAGAACTACTGCTTCTACATTGTAAGAAGAGTATTTGACTCCGATGACCGCAGATTGATTGAGTTCCTGAAGCTGTTCCTCTGTACATTGAATGATACCGTATTTTTCCAGAAGCCGGTCTTTTTCTTCGAAAAGAACAAGGTTACCTTTATGAAGAAAGGCAACATAATCACAAATTTTCTCCAGATCACTTACAATATGGGAAGAAATTAAAATTGCATGAGATTCATCTCTGGTAAAATCATTGAAAATATCAAGGATTTCATCGCGCATTACAGGATCAAGACCGCTTGTTGCTTCATCAAGGATCAGAAGTTTAGGATGATGAGAGAGAGCAACTGTAATTCCCAGTTTCATCTTCATTCCTTTTGAAAACTTACCAAATTCTTTTTTATTTGGAAGGTTAAATTTTTGGAGATATTGGTCGTATAGAGAAGGATCCCAGTTGTGGAAAATATCCTTCATAATGCGTCCAATCTGTAAAGGAGTCAGGCATTCCTGAAAACCAACTTCATCTAATACAACGCCAATTTCTTCTTTCAAGATAGTAGTAGCAGAAGTGCAGTCTCTTCCCAAAATTCGAATCGAACCGCTGTCTTTTTTTATGATATCCAGAATTAGTTTAATGGTGGTAGTTTTTCCGGCACCATTTTCACCGATGAGTCCTAAGATACATCCACTGGGAAGAGTGAGATTTAGATGATTCAGGGAAAATCCAGGATAGTTCTTATTCAAATCGTTTATTTCTAAAGCATTTGTTTCAAATGTGGTCATAAGCTATTCCTCCATCATGAAATGAAGCATCTCAGTAAGTTCCTGTTCGCTTAAATTACAGGAAGCTGCAAGATGTACTATTTTTTCCATGTAGTCTTCAATTTTTTTCAGATTTGTTTCACGCAAAAGATCCGTATTAAGTGGAGCAACGAAACAGCCCTTTGCTGCAATCGTGTAAATAAAACCTTCTTTTTCCAGTTCATCGTAAGCCCGCTTGGTTGTTACGACACTGATTCGTAGATCTTTGGCAAGGCTTCGAATGGAAGGAAGAGCTTCGTCAGATGGCAATGTTCCACTTATAATTTGCGATTTGAGTTGTGTAAAAATCTGTTCATAGATGGGTGCACCACTTTTGTTATCTATGAATATATTCACGTTTTCACCTCGCTTAAAATGTTATAACTGTATATATACAGTATATACAGTTAGCGAAGGTGTGTCAAGAGAAACAATCCTGCTTGTATAGAAATTTGATTCATGGTATGATAATTTTTATAGATTAAACGGAATTACCAGTCGAATAATATCTGGAGAAATCAATGTATGAAGAGTAGGAGAATAAATATAATGATTTCTCTGATTAAAGTTATGGTAGTGGGAGGAAGGAAAAATGCAGACTTTTGCGAATACAGGAATAAAAACGGAAGTTATAGACGAAATTATTTCATTTGCAAAAAAACATGATATACATTGTGTGATTCTTTTTGGATCCAGAGCGAGGGGAGACTTCAAGAGGACGAGCGATATTGATATTGCGGCAAGTGGTGGTGATTTTGATCGTTTTGCATTAGATGTTGATGAAGAGACATCCACGTTGCTGGAATTTGACATTGTGGACCTGGATAGAGATATGCAAGACGCCTTACGAGAATCGATACGGAGAGAGGGGAAAATTCTTTTTGAAAAAGTATGAAAATTTTTGTGTGTCATTGGAAAATATGAAGGATATTTATAATTACGAAGAACCGTATGATAAAGGATGAAGAACTATGGTTATCTGCATTACAAGAAAGAAATAATGTAACACATTCTTATAACCGAAAGATTGCAATGGGGATTATTACGCAGGCAAAACAGAAGTTTTATAAAATGTTCTGTGAATTAAAAGAAGAAATTGACAGGAATTGGATATAGTAGTCAGGAGCATAAAATGGATACAAATGAAATCAAGATCCGCCCGGCAACCGAAGCGGACGCAGCAGAAATTTTAAATATCTATGCACCCTATATAACGGACACAGCAATTACATTTGAATATGATGTTCCGACACTGGAAGAGTTTACGGGACGGATTCGTCACACACTGGAGAAATATCCGTATCTGGTGGCAGTAAGAGACAGCGAGATTATCGGTTATGCATATGCAGGAGCTTTTTATGGGCGGGCTGCATATGACTGGTCGGCAGAAACTACGATTTATGTAAAGAAGGGCTGCAGTCACAGTGGTGTTGGAAAACTGCTTTATCAGGCACTTGAAACTGCACTGAAAGCACAGAATATCATCAATCTATATGCATGCATTGGATATCCGGAAGAAGACGATGAATATCTGACAAAGAACAGCAAGCAGTTCCATGAACATCTGGGATACCGTTTGATCGGAGAATTCCGGAAGTGTGGTTATAAATTTGGGCGTTGGTACCATATGGTCTGGATGGAGAAGATGATAGGAGAACATCCGGAGAAACCGGAGCAGGTAAAGAGATTTTCAGAAATATAGTGATGGAAATTAAAAAACGGGAGAATGCTGTTTGAAAATGCATTCTCCCGTTTCTCAATATTGTTATGAGAGCATCTCTTCGATCTTCGCCTGCATTTCAGCGACGGTATGCTTTCGTGACCGGGCACATTCCTGTGCCTGACAGCCGCAGATCAAACATTTGCGGTAGACGCCGCGGGAGAGTTTTTCTCCGTCTGTTCCAATCACATCCATATCAAAAAGACGTCCGAAGGGATGGTTTTCTTCGAGTTCTGTTGTTAGTTCTTTAATTTTATCTGCCGGATAGTCGACTGTAAGAATAATTTCATTTCCAGTCTTCTCATCAAACTCAGTTTGGGTAAGAATCGGAATGTTCTCTTTTTGTAATACAGCAAAAAGTGCTTCCTTTCCGGAAAGGAATGCTTTTTTGATCTGTTCATTCGTCTTTATAGGTCCCGGAATATTCATGCAGAATGAAATCACTGGGCAATGATATCTTTGAATATATTCATTTTGTATATTAACGCGGCGCTCGCGGCAGGCGAGCATGTCGGTTAATACTACTTCCTGTCCTTTCATAGCAGATCCTCCTAATAATGAATAACATTTTCTTGTTGTCTGATCCGTTCGATTACAGGAATTGCTTCCGGACTTTTGAAATAATCCAGTGTGGTTTGCGGTACCAGCTTCGAAAGGGTATCATAGTCACCATTTTGCAGGGCAAGACGTACATTGGAAGCGCTGATCGGTGTATCCTCACAGGTCTTTCTTGGGACAACGATACATTCGATGCCCTGTTCCGGTAATTTTTCAGACATGATCCGGTTATAGATTCCGGTAACCAGGCTAGTAGGCTCTTCCCCTACGTAACGGCGAGTGATACCGAGCACCTTTGCAATCTGCGTAAATACCGTCAGGTCCAGCATGGCGTGGCTTTCAATCACTGCATTCTCATCTTTCTGGAAATAGCTTGGAAAAGTAGTATTGCTGATAATATATGGACCACTGTCGTGATAACAGATGTTTTTCAAGTGTGCTGTTCCTTTCATGACGAGTTGTTTTCTGATCTTGAATGGAACCAGGCTGGCATCTTCACTGACAATGAAGAGATGAAGCAGATCATTTTCAGCAGCCGCTTTTTCTATAAGATACTGGTGTCCGAGGGTAAACGGGTTGGCGTTCATGACGAGAGCAGCAATCTTTCTGGTGGGAGTCTCAGCAGTCAATCCTTCTGGAAGTGCATCTTTTGCAAAAGTACGCAGATAATTCTGAAATCCGGTTTTTCGGTTTTCCATGAAGACAATCTGTCCATCGATCCGGGCAATTTCATAGAATCCAAGATCACCGAAGAACTTGGCAGAATTACATTTGGTGTAAAGAAAAAGGTGTGTATTCCCTCTTGAAAACTGAAATTCAATCAGATGAGAGACGATGGAATTCATCAGTCCTTCTCCCTGATGTTCATGGCTTACGGCAAAACATCGTAAGGTGTTGCCAAAACAGCTTCCTGTTGCGATAATGTGCATCTCATCGTCATACATGCCGCAGGTGTAATCCAGGTTAGCATCTCTGCGGATCCCTTCTGAGATAAGGAGCGCGTCCACTTCATCGTTGGCTCGCTTGTCAGAAGGATAGATTTGAGAAATATAATAATCTGACATAGATAAATTCCTTTCTGCACAGTAGCTCAAAATATTTGATGAAATTATTTTAACATGTGTATAGAAAATGTAAAGAGGAGCAAGGATTCAAGAAAGAAATCAGGCATTATTCTTAAAAAAATACAAATTGGATTTATGTCATATTGATATGATCACAATATGAATTATGTAATTTACTAATAACCAGGATAACCCTATAATATAGTCGGATAAAAAATAATCGTATGATTTATAGTAAAGGAAGGATAGATATGGCAACCATTTTCCCAAGAGAAGAAAAAGCCGAGATGTTATTTGACAAGATTCTTGCAAACCCGGAGGCATGCAGGCGACTGAAAAGAACTTTTTATGATGCCATTGATTCCGGAGATGAGTTTGTGACAGAGAATCTTCCCGCAAAGCAGTTCACCGCTGCATTATTCGATGCATATGAAAATAAAGATCTGACTGCATTTCTCATGGCTGTGTGCCAAAACAGTATGTTCGATCTTTTAAGAAATGCTTTTCTGATACCGTTTAAATTTAATGCGGATGGACACACAAATCCTATTTTTTTGACAGATGAAGAGGGAAAGCTTCTGGAAAATCTTCCGATTCATGTAAAGGAAAAAGAATATGAAAAATTTCGAAAAGTTTATCAGAAGCGTGATAAAGTAAAAATGTATCTGGCACATGGATATAAGAAAAGGCATTGTTATGATTCAGAAACAATGGAAACACAGGAATATAAGATGGGAGAGCATGACGGAGTACTTCTGATCTATGAACTTCCGGATACCGTAAAAGAAAAAAAGACGGAGGCTGAAGCTTATGCAGCTGTGTGGGATATTATGATGGAACTTCAAAAGGAACTGCCAAATTCTGTGGTATATTACGGACAGGATTTCTTGCAGGAAGAAGGAAAAAGATTTGATGAAATGGGGGTTTTCCTTCCGCTGGAACACTTTTCTGACAGACTGGAAAGGCATATAGAAAAAGCGGATCAAATTGTATATGGTAAATAAAAAGATGCATCTGGTTGAAAAAAGATCAGATGCATCTTTTTATTTAAAATTCTTTTTTACGTGCAATAACGGAATGTCTTGTCCGTCAGAATTCTTGCAAAGATAAGTCCAAGAGGCAAGGCAAGAATGATAAGTATTGCAGCTGCAAACCAGGATGCAGAGGTTTGCAGAGACATCACTCCAAGATTATAGATTGCCCGGTAAAGATAAAGTCCCGGTACCATGATGACAATAGAAGGTACAGTCAGAGAAATTCTCGGGTAACCGATTTTGCTTTTTAATACAGAAGCCAGAATTCCGGCAGTCAGGGCACCGATAAAAGCTGCGGCTGCAGGAGGCAGGGAGGCCAAGTCTACCAGTTCAAGACGGAGTGTATTGGCAATTGCTCCAATGATACCGGCTGTGGCAGAGAGTTCTTTAGGACTGTTGAACATAACAGAAAAGCCGAACACCCCGCAGAAGCTGGCGAGAAGCCGGAATAGTATATGTTGCCAGAGTGTGAGAGAAAGAGGTGGGAAATCACTTGGCTTTAAATGAAGGATAAGTGCCATGATCCAGGCGGTCAAGGTTGCGACAAGAATGATGATCATTGCGTAAGCAAGTCGTTCCAGGCCGGATCGCATATCCAGTTTTGCAAGGTCGATTCCGCTGGTGATAAATGGAAAACCGGGAATGATGAAAAGCATAGAGCATATATATCCGGCTTCATGAGCAAGAGAAATGCCGAACAACAGTTCAGTTGTTTTTAAAAGTGCAGCATAGATAAGGCAGGCAGCAGCAACAGAGGCAGTAATGCCTAAGAATAATGTGAAATGATGCTTAGTCAGTTTACATCTTACAAAGTTGCCGATACCGGCACCGAAAAAAGCAAGAAGCATTTCTACCGGTCCGCCACCAAGGAGAAAGGTAAATGCCCCACAGGCAAATGCTGCGGCAAATCCGAGTGCAACTGGAGAGTAAAGGCCATGGATCCGTTCAATCTCATCCAGATAAGAATGAATCTGTTCACCGGAAAGATATTTTTCCTTTGTTGGGAAATCGTTGATGAAGTTTTCCAGTCGGTTCAATTTCGAAGTATTAACACCGGTATTGGTCAGACACAGCGACTGTGAAAAACAGTTTTCACCGTCAAAACAGGTGTATTCAATGGACATCAGGCCGATGTCGGCGGTACAGCTGATTCCCAGTTCTCTGGAAAGGGTATTCATAGAGCTTCGAACACGCCATGCTCCGGTTCCACAGGAAAGAAGCATCATGCCACATCTACCGACAACGGAGGCTTTTTCAATTAGCCCGGCCTTGGTGATAGGAATGGTATCTTCTTTATTCAGTGCATAATCATGCCATAGAATGTCCATATGATTTTTTTCTATTATGCCTTGCTGCATAAATTTCACTTCCTTTTGCTATACCAATAATATATGAACAATATATTAAATATGTATTATTGGTATTGATTTATCATAATAAAGTATAATCATCGAAATGCAAAAGTCAATAGAAGAGTTGAGAAATCCTGAAAAAGGATAAGAATATGCCAATGTGGATTTAAAAACATGACCGAGGCAATGTGCATAAAATGAAAAACCATTTTTTGTCTAATGTGTATAAGAAAAAGTAGGCAAAAGAAAAGAGTGTGAAATATGTTAAGTTTTGGTTGCGATTTTCTATCTGATCATCGGAGTAATTGTGATGCTTTTATATGTTCGCTTTGAAAGACAGGAAGAAACCGTTTTGAAAGAACTGGAAAACAGAAGAAAAAGTATGTAGAAAACACCGGCAGTTTTTAAAGTAATAAATGCTAATAAAAAATGCTAATAAGCAAGAAAGCCTGTTTTTCTTGACACTCATTATGTTCGGTGTTACGGTTATCTAGGATGCAAGATATGGTGCAGATGCGGAGAATACGGTATCCAAAGTGCACCGCTTTTGAGAGTTTTATAAAACTCAGTTTACAAGAAAATAAAACAATGAGGTGTAAGAACATGCAGGAATTAAAACCGATCAAAGAAGGTAAAGTACGTGAGATTTATGACAATGGCGACAGCCTGATCATGGTTGCAACAGACCGTATCAGCTGCTTTGACGTGATTCTGAATAATGAAGTAACTAAGAAAGGTACTGTTCTGACACAGATGTCAAAATTCTGGTTCGATATGACAGAAGATATTCTTCCGAACCATATGATTTCTGTAGATACAAAGGATATGCCGGAATTCTTCCAGCAGGAGAAATACGAAGGCAAATCCATGATGTGCAAGAAGCTGAACATGCTTCCGATCGAATGTATCGTTCGTGGCTATATCACAGGAAGTGGCTGGAAGAGCTACAAAGAGAATGGAACTGTATGCGGAATCAAACTTCCGGAAGGATTACAGGAATCAGACAAACTTCCTGAACCGATTTACACACCATCTACAAAAGCAGAGATCGGTGATCATGATGAGAATATTTCTTTTGAACAGAGTATCGATCATCTGGAAAAATATTTCCCGGGAAGAGGAAAAGAATTAGCAGAAAAGCTTCGTGACAACACGATCGCTCTCTATAAAAAATGCGCAGAATATGCACTCAGTAAAGGAATCATCATTGCAGATACCAAGTTTGAATTTGGTCTTGATGAAGAAGGCAACATGGTGATCGGTGATGAGATGCTGACACCGGACAGCTCAAGATTCTGGCCGGCAGATGGTTATGAACCGGGACACGGACAACCGTCATTTGACAAGCAGTTCGCACGTGACTGGCTCACAGCCAATCCGGATAATAACTGGACACTTCCACAGGAGATCGTGGATAAGACAATCGAAAAATACCTGCAGGCATATGAGATGCTCACAGGCGAAAAACTTGCATAATTACATCACATGCCATGAGAATAAAATATGACGAAAGGACCGGCGGTTTGAGACTGCCGGTCTTTTTGCACTGGTAAAACTGTCCAGTTTTGGTATAATCAAGACAGAATATCAGTTGCAGAAAAGAAAAAGAAGAAAAAGGAGATATTATGAAACGACCATTTAAGAGAATTTTATACGGCGGAGATTATAACCCGAACCAGTGGGGAAAAGAGGTCTGGAAAGAAGATATGCGCATTTTCAAAGATGCCCGGATCAACAGTGCTACGATCAATGTATTTTCGTGGGCGAAGATCCAGCCTTCAGAAGAAATCTATAATTTTACAGAACTGGATGAGATCATTGATATGCTGAGCCGGGAGAACTATGATATCGTGCTTGCAACTTCAACAGGCGCGCTTCCGGCATGGATGGTAAAAAGATATCCGGAAGTAGCGAGAACGGATTACGAGGGAAGACATCACAAATTTGGTCAGCGCCACAATGCATGCCCGAATTCTCCGGTGTTTCAGAAGTTTGCATCCCGTCTTGCAGGCAAACTTGCTGAGCGTTACGGGGACAATCCGCATGTGACCTGCTGGCATATCAGCAATGAATACGGTGGAGAATGTTATTGTGAAAACTGTGAAAAAGCGTTCCGCGTATGGCTGCGCGGGAAGTATCAGACTCTGGATGAACTGAACAAAGCATGGAATACCGAATTCTGGGGACATACCATTTATGACTGGGACGAAGTGGTACTACCAGATGCACTTGGCGATGGGATCGAAGATGCAGCAGAACCGCATATGACGGCTTTTGCAGGTCTTTCCATTGATTACTGCCGGTTTAATTCAGACGGAATGCTGAATAACTTCAAGATGGAAAAAGAAGCGATCCGTAAGTTTGATAAAGAGACACCGATCACTACCAATATGATGGGAACCTTTAAAGGACTGGATTATTTCAAATGGGCGAAAGAAATAGATGTTATTTCGTGGGATAATTATCCATCTTATAACACGCCGTGGAGTATGGTGGCCATGAAGCATGATCTGATGCGTGGACTTAAGGATAAACCATTTATGCTGATGGAGCAGACTCCAAGCCAGCAGAACTGGCAGCCGTATAACTCCCTCAAGCGTCCGGGACAGATGCGTGCACAGAGCTATCAGACCATGGCACACGGAGCAGATACGATCCAGTTTTTCCAGCTCCGTCGCAGTGTGGGAGGATGTGAGAAGTTCCACGGTGCTGTCATTGCACATGCAGGAACGGAAAATACAAGAGTCTTCCGCGAGGTGAAGCAGCTTGGTGAAGAACTGGAAAGATTAAGTGACCTGATCCCGGGATCTGTAAATGAAGCAGAAGTTGGAGTGATCTTTGACTGGGATAATTACTGGGCTTTGGAATACACAAGCGGCCCGTCGATCAGTCTCAAATATGTGGACCAGATCCACCGCTATTACCGTTATTTCTATGAAAAAAATATTGGCACCAGTATGATTCCGGTGGATGCGGATTTCTCAAAATATAAGATGGTGGTTGCACCGGTTCTTTATATGGTAAAACCGGGAATGAAAGAAGCACTGGAAGAGTATGTGAAAAATGGCGGTATTCTTGTGACAACCTATATGAGTGGTATTGTTGGAGAGTCAGATAATGTATACCTTGGCGGATATCCGGGACCGTTAAAAGAGATGGCTGGTGTCTGGGTGGAAGAAATCGATGCCCTTGCACCGGAACAGCATAACATCGTGACGTTCAAAGACGGAAGCCGGAGCAAATGTAAGATCGTATGTGATCTGATGCATCTGGAGGGAGCGGAGTCTCTTGGCGAATATACGGAAGATTTCTACGCAGGCATGCCGGCAGTGACCAGACATAGTTATGGAAAAGGAAAACTGTATTACATCGGAACCTGTATGGAAGAAGATGGAATTGCGAAGATTCTTTCCATGGCAGTAGAGGATGCAGGAGCAGAACCGGTTGCAGGAGCTGGAAACGGTCTGGAGATCGTGAAACGTAACAGAGAAGGAAAGAGCTTCTATTTTGTGATGAACTTCAGGGATGAAGAGCTGGAAATTCCGGAAGAATTTGCAGGCAAAACAGATCTGCTGAGTGGGAATGCAGTAGGAAAAGGAGAAAAACTTCCGAAGTTTGGTGTGAAGATTGTAGTGGAATAAAAATTTAAGATTGAAAATAAAAGGAAGCAGGAATTTCAGACAGGTGTAAGGCTGTCAGGGATTCCTGCTTCTTTGGGTTAGGCGGGAATTATTTAATGAAATTATTACTGTGACGGATGAGGATGCCTATGAGACGGCAAGACTTTCTGCAAAGACAGGAGGAATTTCGGTTGGAATTTCATCAGGAGCAGCGCTCTGGGCAGCGATCAAGGTGGCAAAGAGAGCTGAAAATGCAGGGAAGAATCTTTTTCTATTCTTCAATCACCTGGATTTCCAGAAAATCAAAATCAATCGAATCCACGAAACTGTCCTGATAGAATCTCGCTTTGGAATGCCGCTTGAATTCGTTGATATTCACATCCAGCCAGATCGGTTTGCTGAGATCAAATTCATAGCAGATCTCATCCAGAGCATTGAAAATCTTGTGGGTTCTTGTATCGTCACTGTCATCACAGATGGTGGTATCTTTGATCATATGATTGTCTTTAAATTCTTTTCCCCATAAGCGGAACATGGTAAAATCCTCCTTATAATAAATATGAAAAATGCCGGTCAGGCGAAGAATGTTTTTGTATCAAGTGATTTTCAGTATAGCGGATTTAGGGGAGAAAGTAAAGGAGACAGATTTTATTCTATGATTCTCTGATATGATGTGCTATATTGATACTAAAGTTTATGAAAGAAAGAGAATCATTCTCAATAACATGGAATAGAATAGAGAAAAAAGACAGGGAATTAGAAAAATGTCTGGAATAAAACGAGAAACTATAATCCGGGTTATATTGGGAATCTGTATGATAGTTGTATCGATTGGTATGATATATGGTAAGTCAAAAGCTGGGAATGCAAATGGAAACGACAGAACTTATATAGAAGAATCAGAAAAAAATGCAAAACAGAAGAAGGCAGAGAAAAGCGAAAACGACAGCACGGGATCAGCAAAACAGGACAGCACAGTAAAAACTAAGATGACAGAACAGAGGCAGGTATCGGGCACCGAAGCAAAAGCAATTGCCGAGGCAGAAGCTATCGAGGCATCCATCCAGCCGGGACAGTATCCGGTGATGGGGAGCAGCAGTATCCGCGCATGGCAATTGGTAAATTATTTTAAAGCGTATGGAAGCACTTATCCGGCAGAAGTTTTGACGCAGGGAGGTGCACCGGATATTGAGACATTTGCACAGATGTATTATGAAGAAGCCACGGCAGAAGGCGTCCGTCCGGAGGTTGCATTTGCACAGGCGATGAAGGAGACAGGCTGGCTGCAGTATGGTGGGGATATGCAGATCACCCAGTATAATTTTGCCGGGATCGGGACGACGGGAGGAGGCGTACCGGGGAATTCTTACCCGGATGTCAGAACCGGGATCCGGGCACAGATCCAGCATCTGAAAGCTTATGCGACAGACGAAGCACTTGCCGGGGAATGTGTAGATGACCGTTACTCTTACGTGACAAAGGGGAGCGCACCGTATGTAGAGTGGCTGGGGCAGAAAGAAAATCCGGAAGGGTATGGCTGGGCAACGGGTGAACGTTATGGATATGACATTGTAGAAATGATTCATGCAATGCGAAAATAAAAGAAATGTGTCAGATTGAGATTATCTAATTTATTAAAATACTATGAAGCTTGCCCGGGCTGTATAGATTTCAAAGAGAAAAAATGGTATACTGATTTTACTTTCGGGACGAAAAAGGGAGATAGATTCCGGAGGGAAGTATACATAAAAAGGGGAGATTACATGCAGTCAGCAATGAAGTATTACGATGACGTAGACAGCTGGAAGACCGTCATGTTTCTTTACAATTCCGCATTGAAAGAAGTAGGGACGAAGCTGGAGATACTGAACGATGAATTTCAACATGTACACAGATATAATCCGATCGAGCATATCAAGACCAGGATCAAATCCGCAGAAAGTATTGTGAAAAAGCTGAAGCGGTACGGATATGAGACAAGTATTGAGAACATGGTACGCTATGTCAATGATATCGCAGGAGTCCGTCTGATCTGTTCGTTTACATCCGATATTTACCGGCTTGCGGAGATGATCGGGAATCAGAGCGACTTAAAGGTTCTGTCGATCAAAGACTATATCAAGAATCCGAAGGAAAGTGGATACAAGAGCTACCACATGCTGGTGTCCGTTCCGATCTTTCTGTCGGACAGTGTGGTGGATACGAAGGTCGAGATCCAGATCAGGACAATTGCGATGGATTTCTGGGCGAGTCTGGAGCATAAGATTTATTACAAGTTTGAAGGACAGGCACCGGAGTATATCAGCCGGGAACTAAAGGAATGTGCGGATATGGTATCGGCACTGGATGACAAGATGCTGTCACTGAATGAAGCAATTCTGGAATGTCTGAAAGAAGGCGGTGAGAAGCCGGTTCCGGAGAAAACAGAAGAAGTGGATGCGGAGATCATTGAGAATCCTATGATCCGATAAAGAAACACAAGAAAGTAATTATAAGAAAGCAGGAGCAGTCAATTGATTGTTGAGGAGTATACTCAACGTTAACTGACTGCTCCTGCTTTTTTGACCCCGAACAGAAAAAAATCATATTTAACAAAAACTTTACACAGCCAGGATTTCAGATTTTACAACCATTTTATATGATAGAGACCGTGAAGAAAAGAAAAAATAAAAACACATAAAACGGAGGATTTTAGTATTATGAAATTCAGAAAATTAATGGCAGTAGCACTTGTAGCAGCAATGGCAGCAACAATGGCAGTTGGATGCGGAGGATCATCATCTGACAAGAGCGCAGAGGGCAGTACGAATAACAGCAGCGCAGATGGCGGAAGTGATTTTGATACATCAAATGATATTACAATTGTATCCCGTGAAGATGGATCCGGTACAAGAGGAGCTTTCATTGAGCTGTTCGGAATAGAAGAAAAACAGTCAGACGGAACGAAAGTAGATATGACAACAACAGATGCGCAGATTACAAATAATACATCGGTAATGCTTACAACTGTAGCAGGTGACGAATATGCAATCGGTTATGTATCACTCGGATCTTTAAATGACAGCGTAAAGGCTCTGAAGATTGACGGAGCAGAAGCCACAGCAGACAATATCGAAAATGGTTCTTACAAAGTGTCAAGACCTTTCAATATTGCAGTAAAGAAAGATCTTGATAATGAAGTTGCAAAAGATTTTATGGCATATATTATGAGTACAGAAGGACAGGAAATCGTATCAAATGAAAAATACATTCCGGTATCGGATGTAGAAGCTTATGCAGGATCAAAACCATCTGGAAAATGTGTAGTAGGTGGATCTTCTTCTGTATCACCGCTGATGGAAAAACTGATTGAAGCATATAAGAAAGTAAACCCAAATGCAGACATTGAGCTTCAGACTTCAGATTCTACAACAGGTATGACATCTACGATTGAAGGAAGCTATGACATCGGTATGGCATCCAGAGAACTGAAAGATGACGAAGCTTCAGAACTTGAAGCAACAGTAATCGCAACAGATGGTATTGCAGTGATCGTAAATAAAGCTAACACGGCAGATGAGCTTTCAGCAGATCAGGTAAAATCAATCTATGTTGGGGATGTTACAACATGGGATGAAGTTTCCAAATAAATAAAAGAGGAAATTAAAGAATGAAATCAAAAGCATGGACTGAAAAAGTCATGCAGGGAGTGTTCTTCATTGCCGCCTGCACTTCGGTGCTGGCGGTAGCTCTCATTTGCATCTTCTTGTTTGCAAATGGAATCCCTGCAATCAGACAGATAGGATTTGTAAAATTTATAACCGGTGATATCTGGCGTCCGGGAAATGAACTTTTTGGTATTTTTCCGATGATCATCGGAAGTATCTATGTGACGGCAGGAGCAATTATATTTGGTGTGCCGATCGGAATTCTGACTTCGGTATTTATGGCTATGTATTGCCCGAAGAAAATTTACAGACCGTTAAAAGCAGCAACTGAACTGCTTGCGGGAATTCCGTCAGTTGTATATGGTTTCTTCGGCATGGTGATCGTAGTTCCGATCATTCGGGACTTTGGAAGAACTTTAAAAATGATGGGACTGGTTGAAAAATCCGGAGATGGAAAAGGAATCCTGACTACATCAATTGTACTTGGTATGATGATCCTTCCAACGATCATCGGGACAACAGAAAGTGCAATGCGTGCAGTACCACCACAGTACTATGAAGGCTCGCTGGCACTTGGCGCAACCCAGGAAAGAAGTATTTTCAAAGTTGTGATTCCGGCGGCAAAGTCCGGTGTGATCACAGGAATCGTACTTGGAATCGGACGTGCGATCGGTGAGACCATGGCAGTTATTATGATCGCAGGAAACCAGCCTAGACTGGTCAATAATATTCTGCTCGGTGTCCGTACTCTGACTGGTAATATTGTAATTGAGATGGGATATGCGACCGGACTTCACAGGGAAGCGCTGATTGCTACAGGAGTTGTACTTTTTGTATTTATCCTGATCATCAATTTTAGTGTTGCGCTGCTTAAGAGGAGGGGTGAACATGAGTGATCAGACGAAAAAAACTGTTTATATCAACCGGGAAAATTTTACAGATAAGATAAAAAGCTATCTGAGACATCCGGGATCCATGATTTTGATGTTTCTTGTGATGCTTGCGACATTTATCACGTTTGCATTGCTCCTGTTCCTGATTTTTTATATTTTGATCAATGGAATTCCGCATATTAAATCGTCATTATTTTCATTACATTATACATCGGACAATGCATCTGTTATACCGGCATTGATCAATACGGTTGTTATGACACTGCTTTCGCTTTTGATCGCAGTACCATTTGGTATTTTTTCAGCAATCTTTCTTGTGGAATACGCAGGAAAGGGGAATAAATTTATCGAAGTGATCCGCCTGACGACGGAGACTCTTTCGGGCATTCCGTCTATCGTATATGGTCTGTTTGGTATGCTGTTCTTTGTAAATACGCTGAAATGGGGATTTTCCGTTCTGGCAGGTGCATTTACTTTATCGATCATGATTCTTCCGCTGATCATGCGCCAGACAGAAGAAGCACTTAAAGCAGTTCCGGATTCTTACAGAGAAGGAAGCTTTGGACTTGGAGCCGGAAAGCTCCGTACTGTATTCCGTATCGTGCTTCCATCGGCAGTTCCTGGAATCCTTGCGGGTGTGATCCTTGCCATTGGACGTATCGTAGGAGAGACGGCAGCACTGATTTATACAGCAGGAACGGTTGCACAGGTGCCAAAGAATGTACTTGGTTCCGGTCGGACACTGGCAATCCATATGTATATGCTGTCAAGCGAAGGGCTGTATATGAACCAGGCGTATGCGACAGCTGTTATTTTGCTTGTACTGGTTGTTGCGATCAACACCCTTTCCGGTGTGGTTGCGAAGAAACTGACGAAAGCATAGAGAGGAAAAGAAAATGTCAAAGATAAGTGTAAAAAATCTTGATTTATATTATGGCGATTTCAAGGCACTGAAAAACATTAACCTTGAGATCGAGCCAAATAAGATCACCGCGTTTATCGGACCGAGTGGTTGTGGTAAATCCACACTTCTCAAGTCGATCAACCGTATGAATGATCTGGTAGAAGGATGCCGGATTGACGGCGAAATCCTTCTGGACGGACAGAATATTTTTAAAGGAATGGACGTAAATGTCCTGAGAAAAAGAGTCGGAATGGTATTCCAGAAACCAAATCCATTCCCGATGAGCATTTATGATAATATTGCTTACGGACCGAGAACGCATGGAATCCGTTCAAAGGCAAAACTGGATGATATTGTAGAAAAATCACTGCGTAATGCAGCTATCTGGGACGAGTGTAAGGACCGTCTGAAAAAGAGTGCACTTGGCATGTCCGGTGGACAGCAGCAGAGACTTTGCATTGCACGTGCACTTGCAGTAGAACCGGAAGTACTTCTGATGGATGAACCGACTTCCGCACTGGATCCGATCTCAACATCCAAGATAGAAGACCTTGCGATGGAATTGAAAAAAGATTATACTATCGTTATGGTAACACATAATATGCAGCAGGCAGTCCGAGTGTCGGACAATACCGCATTTTTCCTTCTTGGAGAAGTTGTAGAATATAATGATACTGAAAAATTATTCTCGATCCCGTCCGATAAGAGGACAGAAGATTATATTACAGGGAGGTTTGGTTAAATGCGGAACAGATTTGACAGACAGCTGGAAGAACTTAATGAGATGCTTATTCATATGGGAGAACTTTGCGAGACGGCAATTGAGGAAGCAACAGGAGCCCTGGAAGGGCATGATATTGCCAGAGCAAAGGCTGTCATTACAGCAGACAGCGAGATCGATCAGATGGAAAAAGAAATTGAAAATCTCTGCCTGAAGCTTTTACTTCAGCAACAGCCGGTAGCGCGGGATCTGCGAAGGATCTCGGCATCACTTAAGATGATCACGGATATGGAACGTATCGGAGATCAGACTGCGGATATCGCAGATATTGTGATCGCAACAAAATCAACAGAGGAAAAGAATCTGAAGGATATTAACCGGATGGCAGAGGCGACTGTAAAGATGGTAAGAGACAGTGTATCTGCCTATGTACAGAAAGATCTGGAGCTTGCAAGAAAAGTCATGGATGCAGATGATGAAGTAGATGATATTTTTGATCTGGTAAAAGGAGATCTGGTAAAATTTATTTCCGATCACAAAGGAAGTGCCGGAGATGAGGCGATCGACCTGATCATGATCGCAAAATATCTGGAGAGGATCGGAGATCATGCAACAAATATTGCAGAGTGGGTTGAATTTTCAATTACAGGTATTCATGCAGGCGGAACTGCAATCTAAAAGAAATTAAAGGAGAACGAGAATGATTTTTTGTGTGGAGGATGAAGCGAACATCCGGGAATTAGTAGTATATACACTTGAGACTACGGGATTTGCGGCCCGTGGATTTGAAGAAGGCACATCATTCTTTGAAGCTCTGGCAGAGGAACTGCCAGAGCTGATTTTGCTTGATATCATGCTCCCTGGAGAAGATGGAATGGAGATCCTGAAGAAGCTGAAGACTTCCGGGAGAACCAAAGATATTCCGGTCATCATGGTTACGGCAAAGGGTGCAGAATATGACAAGGTCATGGGACTGGATGCGGGAGCAGATGATTATGTGACCAAACCATTTGGAATGATGGAACTGGTATCCAGAATCCGTGCAGTACTCAGACGGACATCAAAAAAAGAAGAGGATGATACCTATGTGCTGGGTGAGATCCGCATGGACCGTAAAAAGCATGAAGTAACGGTAGCGGGAGAACCGGTAGCATTAACATTGAAAGAATATGAGCTGTTGAGAAAACTTATGGAGAATCAGAATATTGTTCTGACAAGAGATAAATTACTGGAAGAAATCTGGGGATATGATTTTGACGGTGAGACCAGAACGGTAGATGTCCATGTAAGAACCCTGCGCCAGAAGCTGGGACAGGCAGGAGAATATATTGAGACTGTCCGGGGAGTGGGATACCGTATAGGAGAGATCGATGCGAAATAGAATCCAGAAAAGTATGATTTTTGTGGTTACGATGTCACTCCTGATCTCATATATTCTGGTTACTCTGGTTATTTACCGGCAGGCGCTGGATATCCGGCGCAGTGAACTGGTTCAGGAGGCAGAATATATCCGGGCGGCAATAGATATATCCGGAGAAGAATATTTTGGCACCATGGATAAGGTCAGTAAGAACACCCGGGTAACATGGATCGATAAAGACGGAAAAGTACTTTATGATACCGGAGATGATCAGGAAACGCTGGCAAACCACAAATCAAGAAAAGAATTCAAAGAGGCATTGGCAAATGGCAGTGGACAGGATATCCGTATGTCAGACAGCAAAGGACAGGAGATGTACTATTATGCGCTGAAGATGGATGATAGTTCTGTCCTGCGTGTGTCAAAAGGCATGGATACGGTCTGGAATACAGCATTCATGATCTTACCGTATATGATTGCGATCGGAGTCATGATGGCATGTGTTGCGTGGTTTATGACAAGGCATCAGGTGAAAAGACTGATTGCACCGATTAATAATCTGGATCTGGAAGAACCACTGGAAAATGATGTATATGAAGAGTTGCATCCGCTGCTTGAAAGAATTGACAGGCAGAATAAAGAAAAAGCAGCAATTGAACAGATGAGGAGAGAATTCTCTGCAAATGTTTCCCATGAGCTGAAGACGCCTCTGACCTCGATTTCGGGATATGCAGAAATTATGATGAACGGTCTTGTAAAATCGGAAGATATGCAGGGATTCAGTGAACGGATTTATAAAGAGGCGAGCAGGATGATCACCCTGGTCGGTGATATTATCAAGCTGTCAAAGCTGGATGAGGGCAGTGTGGAGCTTGAAAAAGAGAATGTGGATCTGTATCAGATGACAAGGGAGATTGTGAGCCGTCTGGCACTTCAGGCAGAAAAACGCAGAATACAGGTTGAAGTGGTAGGAGAACATGTGGAATGTTTTGGAATCCGTCAGATCCTGGATGAGATGATCTACAACATCTGTGAAAATGCGATCAAATACAATAAAGAAAATGGAAAAGTAAATATCTGGGTTGGAAATACACTGAATGGGAAAAAAGTCATTGTCCAGGATACCGGAATCGGAATCCCAAAAGAGCATCAGGATCGTATTTTTGAGCGTTTTTACCGGGTGGATAAGAGCCATTCCAGAGAGACCGGCGGAACAGGTCTGGGTCTTTCAATTGTAAAGCATGGAGCACTTTTGCATAACGCAGAAATCCATGTGGAAAGTGAAGAAGGAAAAGGTACAAAAATGGAGCTTATTTTTCATTGTTAAAAAACTGTTTACAATTGGGAAATTAAATGTATAATGTATAGAAAAAAGCTATGAAATATTATAGCTTTTTTCTATTTTATATCAAAAACAGAATCATGTATAATAAAGAGTAATATGACTAAAATTAAAAAATGGTTGAATTCGGTATGGAAGAGTGCCGGATACAATCTGTGTAGAGATTCACATGGAAAATGAGAGGCAACTATGGAAGAACAGAAGCAGAGTACGAGCAGCAATTATTTTAAAGGATTATCCAGAAGGGATTATATCCAGAAAGCACATGAGATCATTCAGCAAGAAGGGATTCAGGCAGTATCTATCCGCAGGATTGCTAAGGAGATGGGGTGCTCATCAGCAAGTCTGTACAGGTACTTTGATAATGTGTCTGAACTTTTATACTATGCAGAACTCAGAATTTTAACCGGTTACATAGACAGGCTGAATGAGGCTGAGAAATCCTGGAAGAATATGTGGCAGGTATATGTAGGTGTGTGGGATTGTTATGCAACGGAGGCATTTCATAATCCGGAAGCATATAATCTGTTATTTTTTGAGTATAACAATGTAAAACTCAAAGAAGCAATGCGGGAATATTATGAAATGTTTCCGGAAGATATTGTAAATGTTAACCGCTTTTTCTACAATATGCTTCAGACACCAAGCTTTCTGGCACGTGATTTTGAGATGTGCAAGCGGTGTATCAATGTTGGTGGTATTACATATGACAATGCAGTAAAATTAAACCGGATGGTGTGCATGCTCTTTGAAGGCTACTTCAAAGATGTATATGAAAACGGGATAGGGGAAGAGCAGATTCCGGAACGTGTAAAACTGATGGTAGATGATGTAGATACGATCGTTATGGCTCTTGCCAACAATCTGAAAGGCTATAAAGGATACCGTAAATAAGGAAAAAACGCCGGTTTTTGGTTATTTTTAAATACAATCCTTGTTAAAAATTTAATTAAATTGCAATCCCCAAAAAACGTGGTAAAGTATATGTGAAAGTATCGAACACACGAAATAAGGAGGCAATTTAATGGACAATATGAAAGGCTTCGGCATGATGATTCAAGAGCTGAAGAAAAATCCAAAAACGATCGTTTTTACAGAAGGAACAGATGAGAGAATTCTTGAGGCAGCTTCCCGTCTTTTAGCAGGAAGCTTCCTTACACCAATTCTTGTTGGAAATAAAGAAGCAGTATTAGAAGCAGCTGAAAAGTATGGATACAACATCCGTGGCGGAGAGATCATTGATCCGGATGATTATGAGAGATTTGACGAGATGGTAGAACTGTTCTGCGAACTTCGTAAGAGCAAAGGTGTTACACCGGAGCAGGCAGCAAAGACACTTAAGAAAAACAACTATTTTGGAACCATGCTGGTTAAGATGGGAGTTGCAGACGCACTTCTTGGAGGAGCTACTTACTCTACAGCAGATACCGTACGTCCGGCACTTCAGCTGATCAAGACCAAACCGGGATCAAGCTGTGTATCTTCCTGCTTCATTTTGGTTCGTCCGTCAGCTACAGGTGAGAACGAAGTTCTTGCTATGGGTGACTGCGCGATTAATCTCAAACCATCAGAGGATCAGCTTGCAGAAATCGCATGGGAAGTTGCAGAATGTGGTAAACACTTTGGTATCGATCCAAAGGTTGCATTCTTAAGCTACTCTACACTTGGATCTGGAAAGGGTGAAGATGTAGATAAGATGCGTAATGCAGCAGCAAAAGCAAAAGAACTGTATCCTTCACTTCCGATCGAAGGAGAGCTTCAGTTTGATGCAGCTGTATCTCCGCGTGTTGCAAGAACAAAATGCCCGAACAGTGAAGTAGCAGGTCAGGCAAATACATTTATCTTCCCGGATATCAACGCAGGTAACATCGGATATAAGATCGCACAGAGACTTGGTAACTTTGATGCATACGGACCGATCCTTCTTGGTCTTAATGCACCGATCAACGACCTGTCACGTGGATGCAATGCAGAAGAAGTTTATTCTATGGCAATCATCACAGCAGCACTCGTAGAAGACTAAGAGTATTGACAAATATTCAGACGAAAATTATAATATAACAAACAAGGGCGTTTTCAAAATGGATTGAGAACGCCCTTTTTGTGGATACGATGAGCCAAGTGCAGATTTGTGCTTGCACAACGGATCTGCATTTGGCGAATGTACATCACCTGATGTTGGAAAAGGTAAAAAATCCTCTTGCAAGCAAGCTTGCATCGGCTTTCTGACCTTTTGACCCTGGTATCATCATTTTATTTATGAGTAGTAAAAACGGGAGGATTTGTATGAATATGAAAAATTATACGAGAGAAGATATCCTGAATCTTGTCGAGGAAGAAGACGTGGGATTTATCAGGCTGCAGTTCACCGATATTTTCGGAACAATGAAGAATGTAGCGATTACAGTAAGCCAGCTTAAGAGAGCACTGGATAACAAATGTATGTTTGATGGATCTTCGATAGAAGGATTTGCCAGAATCGAAGAATCGGATATGTATCTGCACCCGGATCTGAATACATTTGAAATTTTTCCGTGGCGACCGCAGCAGGGAAAGGTTGCAAGATTTATCTGCGATATTTACAGACCGGATGGAACAGCTTACGAAAGCGATCCGAGATATGTTCTTAAGAAGGTACTTTCCAAGACAAAAGAGATGGGATATGACTTTAACGTAGGACCGGAATGCGAATTTTTCCTGTTTGAGACGGATGATGCGGGAAATCCGACGACGATTTCCAATGAACGTGCAGGATATTTTGATCTGGGACCTTTGGACCAGGGAGAGAATGCAAGACGTGATATTGTTCTTACAATGGAAGATATGGGGTACGGTGTGGAGGCATCTCATCACGAGATGGCACCGGCACAGCATGAGATCGATCTGGAATATACAGAGGCGCTGGATGCAGCAGACAATATTATGACATTTAAGCTTGTTACCAAAACAATCGCAAAAAGACACGGGCTTCATGCTACATTTATGCCAAAGCCAAAGGATGGTATCCATGGCTCGGGAATGCATCTGAATATGTCTCTGTCAAGAGATGGAAAGAATGTTTTTGCAGATGAAAAAGATCCGAATGGTCTGAGCAAGGAGGCTTACTATTTTATCGGTGGACTTATGAAACATATCAAAGCGATCAGCTTTATCACAAATCCGATCGTGAATTCCTATAAGAGACTGGTTCCCGGATATGAGGCACCGGTATATATTGCCTGGTCAGCGAATAACCGGACTCCTCTGATCCGTATTCCACGGGTATCAGGGGAAAGCACAAGAGTCGAACTCAGAAGTCCGGATGGGGCAGCAAATCCATATCTGGCACTTGCCGTATGTCTGGCTGCCGGAATGGAAGGAATTAAAAACAAGATCCTGCCTCCGGAGAGTGTAGATGAGAATATTTACGAAATGACAGATGTGGTGAAAAATGCACTTGGAATTGAGGAGCTTCCGGCAAGCTTAAGAGAAGCAATCACAGAATTCCAGAAAGATCAGTTTATGCAGGAAGTACTGGGAGAAGAACTGTCACAGAAGCTGATCGAGTCAAAGCGTGCAGAATACAGAGCATACCGCACTCAGGTTACAGAATGGGAAATTAATGAGTACTTACAGAAATTCTAAAGAAACTTTCCAATTCTAAAGGCAGGAGGCTGGTATTATGAGCAGTATTATTGTTGTATTTCCAAAAAAGGAGATTGCAACCAATATTCGCAATATACTGGTACGAAATGGATTTGACGTGATTGGTGTGGGGGTAACCGGAGCACAGGCGGTTCAATTGGCAGATAATCTGGATGATGGAATTGTAGTTTGTGGTTATAAAATGACAGATATGTTATATAATGAATTGAGAGATTATCTGCCGAGTACGATTGAGATGCTTTTGATCGCATCGCCGGAGAAATGCAGTGACAGGACGCCGGGAGTGATCAGCCTGTCGATGCCATTTAAGGTATTTGATCTGATGAACACGATCGAGATGATGGCACAATCGATTGGCAGGCGGAGAAAGAAAAGAAGAGCAGAGCTTAAGAACCGGAATCCGGAGCAGCAGGCACTTGTAAAAGAGGCAAAGAGTCTTCTGATGGAACGTAATAATATGACGGAGGAAGAAGCGCATCGCTATCTGCAGAAATGTAGTATGGAGAGCGGTGTCAATATGGTGGAGACAGCTCAGATGGTACTTAGTATTATGGCGGAATAAAGGAGATTAAAGAGGCAGGATATATGATCTTTACAAAAATGCATGGTCTTGGAAATGATTATGTGTGTATAAACTGCTTCAGAGAAAGGGTGGAAGATCCACCTGGATTTGCAAGAACACTTTGTGACAGGCATTACGGGATCGGAGCGGATGGTCTGATTCTGATATGTCCGTCAAAGGTGTCTGATTTTAAAATGGAGATATACAATTCGGATGGATCTGTTGCCGGGATGTGCGGCAATGGCATCCGATGCCTTGGAAAATATGTATATGATTACAGACTTACCGGAAAGGAAACTCTCAGTATCGAGACGAAATCCGGAATTCGTAACATGCACCTTCATATTCAGGATGGGAAAGCCTGCGGTGCTATGGTAGATATGGGTGTTCCAAGACTGAACGCACACAGCATTCCAATCCTGAGCGAAAAGGATCTGGTGATCAATGATCCGATTGAGGTACAGAAGAAGAACTACCGCATGACCGGAATTTCGATGGGAAATCCGCATGCGGTAATCTTTTCAGAAGAGATAAACGGGATTTCTCTGGAAGAGACAGGAAGGGAGTTAGAATTTCATCCGAGATTTCCGGAGAGGGCAAATATCGAGTTTTGTCATGTGACTGCGAGGGACCGGATGGAGATTCGTGTGTGGGAGAGGGGTGTTGGTGAAACGCTTGCCTGCGGAACCGGAGCATGTGCAGCAGTTGTGGCTTCCGTGCTGAATGACTTGACAGATGAGGAAGTAATCGTTAAATTATTAGGTGGAGAGTTATCTGTCAGATGGGACCGTAAGGTGAATCATGTATTTTTGGAGGGACCTGCGGTTAAAGTATTTGATGGTGTACTATAAAGATCAAATCACAAAGGAGACGACATATGTACAGTGTAAATGAAAACTACTTAAAGTTACCGGGAAGCTATTTGTTTTCCAATATTGCCAAAAAAGTTGCAGCGTTCTCAGCAGCGAATCCGGATGCACCGATCATCCGTTTGGGAATCGGTGATGTAACACAGCCGCTTGCACCTGCGATCATCGAAGCGCTTCACAGTGCAGTTGATGAGATGGCACACGCAGAGACATTCCACGGATATGCACCGGATCTTGGATATGAATTTTTAAGAAGCGCGATCGCAAAGAATGATTTCCAGGCAAGAGGATGTGATATTGCTGCAGATGAGATCTTTATTTCAGACGGAGCAAAGAGTGATTCTGGAAATATCCAGGAGATCTTTGGACCTGACTGCAGAATCGCAGTAGGAGATCCGGTATATCCTGTATATGTGGATACAAACGTAATGGCAGGACGTACAGGAACTTACGATCCAAAGACAGAAACATGGAGCAATGTAATCTACATGCCTTGTACAGCAGAAAATGGATTTGTACCGGAACTGCCAAAAGAAGTACCGGATATGATCTATTTATGTTTCCCGAACAATCCGACCGGAGCGGCTATCACAAAAGATGAACTCCAGAAATGGGTAGATTATGCAAATAAAAACGGGGCAGTGATCATTTATGATGCTGCATATGAAGCATATATCACAGAGGAAGATGTACCACACAGTATTTTTGAATGTGAAGGAGCAAGAACCTGTGCAATCGAACTTAGAAGTTTTTCTAAGAATGCCGGATTTACAGGAGTACGTCTTGGCGCAACAATCATTCCGAAAGACCTTAAGTGTGGAGATGTGATGCTTCATTCGCTGTGGGCAAGACGTCACGGAACAAAATACAATGGAGCACCTTATATTGTACAGAAAGCCGGAGCTGCTGTTTATACAGAGGCCGGAAAAGCACAGATAAAAGAGCAGATCGCATACTATCAGAAGAATGCAAGAACGATTTATGAAGGTCTGAAGAATGCCGGATACACAGTATCCGGAGCAGTGAACTCACCATATGTATGGTTAAAGACGCCGGATAACATGACTTCATGGGGATTCTTTGATTTCCTTCTTGAAAAAGCAAATGTAGTTGGAACTCCGGGATCAGGATTTGGACCGAGCGGGGAAGGATACTTCCGCCTGACAGCATTTGGAAGTTACGAGAATACGTTGGAAGCGATCAAGAGAATTGAGAATATTTAATTGAAAATCTGGCTGCAGGGACGGGCGTTGGATCACGGTGTAGATTTGACGGTGGACTCTGGCGTGAACAGCCTGTAACATGAAAAGAAAGAGAAAAGTGTGATACCAGACTCATTCGACGGAAAATCTGATGATTTTCCATCTCAGGAGTCTTCGGAATTTCGTACTTGGGGTACGAAATCCGATCACACTTTTCTCTTTTTTTCATTAACAGGCTGTAACACGCCGCCATATACCGCCAAATCCACACCGTGATCCGACGCCCTGGGCGCTGCAGCCAATTTAAAATGATACCTGGCTTTAAGCTTTATTCAACCGTTATGTGTGTCTATACCAAAACAAAATCACTCATAACATATAAGTCAGAACAAAAGTAAATATAATAAGAATGGATTTCAATTCTGAACAAACAATCCTTCCATCCACAGCGAGGCGCATCTATGATGCGCCAATGCGGAAGCTTTGAATAACGTAAGGGTGAAGTGGGGACGAGGTGACGGTTTCACGCCATTCGTAAGAGCCGTGCAGTCTGTTCATTTAATCGGGACGGAAATTGTGACCAGATTTCGTACTACAAGTACGGAATCTGAGGACTGCCTGAGCCGGAAAATCATCAGATTTTCCAGCGAATCAGTCCGGTGTCGCAACTTCCGTCCCGATTAAATTTTACAGAATGCAGGCGATGAAGACCGGCGTGAAACCGTCACCTCGTCCTTGCTTCGCCCGTAGCCTTATTCCAAACTTCCTCTAACCGGTATGAGACTCCGCTCCAATACCCCTTTCAGGTGAGCAATAGCGGTTCCGTAGTTCGTGATCGGTACGCCCTGATCTTCGGCGCATTTGAGGCGATACTGCATTTCGCGTTCGTTCAGGGTGCAGCCACCACAGTGAATAATGAGTTTATAAGGTGAGAGATCTACCGGGAATTCGGTTCCGCTTGTGAATTCAAAGTGCAGGTCTTTATTTCCGGTATGCTGGCGGATCCAGCGAGGAAGCTTCACTGTTCCAATGTCATCACATTGCCTGTGATGGGTGCAGCCTTCACAGACGAGAATTTTGTCACCATCTTCCAACTTGTCCAGCATCTGTGCGCCTTCGACCTGAAGCTTCAGATTTCCTTTGTATCTGGAAAGCAGGATGGAAAAAGAGGTCAGTGGAATATCTTCCGGTGTATCGACAGACACTTTGGCAAATGCCTGGCTGTCGGTGATGACAAGGCGTGGCTTTTTGCCAAGAGACGAAAGTGTTTCCTTCAATTCTGTGTCACGGGTTACAATAGAGATTGCACCAGCCTCCAGTACATCGCGGATGGTCTGCTGCTGCGGGAGGATCAGACGTCCTTTTGGGGCGGCAGAGTCGATCGGGACGACCAGAACGACAAAATCATTTGGATTTAAAAGATCGCGGACGAGATATTTATCCTGATCTTCTTCCGGAGCCTGGCTTGCAATCAGTTCTTTTAATTCATGAACATGGTATCCGGTTACTGTGCTGACTTCGATACTGTTGGAAGCATCTATATGAAAAGAAGCATCCGACATAGAATCCAGATTCGGACAGACTGCGCCATTTTCAGCAGAAGAGCAGAGGTCAGATTTATTTTTTACCACAACGTAAGGGATCTTCTTATCCTGTATTTTCTTTAAGATGGATAAATCTTCTGGTGTCATGCCAAGAGAGGCATCGATTACCAGAACAGCGATATCTGTTTTGTTTAAAATCTGGTAGGCTTTTTTGACACGCAGTTCACCGAGTTCTCCGATGTCGTCAAGCCCCGGGGTGTCAATGATCACGACAGGTCCGAGGGGAAGAAGTTCCATTGCCTTTGGAACCGGATCGGTAGTTGTTCCGAGAACATCAGATACAATGGCAAGATTCTGTCCGGTGATAGCGTTGATGATGCTGGATTTTCCGGCATTTCTGCGACCGAAGATACCGATATGTACACGATCTGCAGAAGGGGTGCTGTTAAGACTCATATTTTTTGTAATCTCCTTTTTTGTATTCTTTTTGCGCAGGAATTCCTTTGCAGTCAGTTTGGATCTGAAAATAGTGTATCACATATACTATAGAAAATCAATTTTGTGAAAATTTACTTAAAAGAAACATATAAAACTGGCAATTTTGGATAAAAGTTTCATTGACTAAAGTGCGAAAGAATAATCACAAGTTCATAAAGAACCGAACAGACAAGGGGCTGTGAAAAAAGAATAGTCCCGAAAAAAAAGAAAGACCAAGAGTTTATAATGAACTCAAGGTCTTTCTTTCTGTTATAATTAATTTGTGAAAAAAATTAATAACATAATCTATTCTAACCCAAAACAGGCAGTTTTGCCAATGCTAATTCAAGATTATTTGGACATCTGTGATCCAGTGCTGACTTTTGATAGATTTATGGGAGAAATCGAACTGGAGAAATATCTGAAAAATATTCCTCAACATTATACAGGAAGACTCAGATATGACCCGGTCAGCATGCTGAAAACAGTTTTGTTTGGATTTATGGCGAATGGCTATATATCATTGCGTGAACTGGAGGATCAGTGTAAAGTCAATCTCCGCTTCATGTATCTTATGGATCATCAAGCACCTTCTTACCGTACTTTCGGCTACTTCATCAACGAAGTGCTTGCTGATTCCATTGAGGAAATATTTCAAGATATAAACAAAAAAATCTTCGAGACAGAGCATGTAGATCTTCAACATCTATACATTGATGGATCCAAGTTTGAAGCAAATGCGAATAAATACTCCTGGGTATGGAAAAAAGCAACCGAAAAATCCAGATACCGTCTCTTTGGTAAGATAACTACACTCTTTGAGGAAATCAATGAGGAACTTTCATGTACAGGTATGAAACTTTGTATCAATAGTGAGTACGCACCAGAGTATCTGAAGGAAGCTGCTGAACAGTATGCAGAAGTCTGGCAGATTAATGAAGCAATGTTTGTTCATGGCAGGGGACATCGCAAAACTACACAACAACGTCATTATGAGAAACTCAAAGAGTATGCTGCTAAGTTGGAAGAATACGTGGAAAAAATCAAAATCTGTGGAGAAGATCGCAACAGTTACTCGAAAACAGACCATTCAGCCACTTTTATGCGAATCAAGACAGACTACATGGGCAATGACCAGTTGCTTCCAGCTTATAATGTACAGGTCGGTATTGCAGATGAATATATTGCTGTTGTTGATGTAAATCAGTATCGCTCAGATATGGATTGTTTTATTCCATTAATGAACAAGTTTTATACTACATATGGCTTCTATCCGAAGTACCCAGTAGCAGATGCTGGATATGGTTCTTACAACAATTACATCTTCTGTGGGCAGCATGGAATGGAAAAATATATGAAATTTACCATGTTCAAGAAAGAGACTACAGACAAGAAGTATCATGAAGATCCATTTCGTGCAGTAAATTTTCCAATCGGGGAAGGCGGAATCATGCGTTGTCCAAACGGGAAAAGCTTTTATCTTCAGTATCGAAAAAACGTAAAAGGGAACAAGTATGGGCGTCAGGAAGAAGTGTATCAGTGTGAAGATTGCTCCGGCTGTCCATATGCAGAACAATGTAAAAAGACAGATAAAAACCGTACTGTACGGATCAACCGCGAACTTACAGCGATGCATCAGGAAGTGATAGAAAATCTCGAAAGCATCCAGGGAGCGCTTCTAAGGATGAACAGATCCATTCAGGCAGAAGGTACCTTTGGTATCATGAAAAACGACCGGTGGTACAAAAGAATTGTCCGAAGAGGAATAAAATCTGTATTGCTTGAAGTATTTCTCGTTTCTATCGGACACAATCTTTATAAATATCACAACAAGCAGAAAAAAGTTGCAACTGCCACATAGGATTCATAATGGCATTCTCATGGGGGAAGGGGGATTATACGCTTTTTTGTGAAATATAATTACTGTTGTATTTATAAGAAAAAGGACGCATGAAAAAACTTTCGTTTTTTCACACGCCCTTTTTGTATTTCAGAAAAGAAAGTAATCAGAAGTGCAAAGTAATTTCTCAAACAATCCCGGGAACGAGAGAGTGTCTGCGGACGGAAAGACGCTGATCGGATATGATGTTGATCTGTTAAATGATCTGCAGGAGCTTCTGGGATTCGAAATCGATGGTGGCCTCCAGGCAATGGATTATTCGGCACTTACTACTTCACTTGCTGAAAATAAACTGGACATCGGAGCAGCAGCACTTTGTGCAACAGATGAAAGAAAAGAAGTTATGGACTTCAGTGATATCTATTGTGATTCCGGTCAGGTCGTTATGGTAAATAAAAATGACGATAAAGGAATTAAGAGTGTTGATGATCTGAAGGATAAAAAAATAGCCGTTGAAAAGGGAACCGCATCTCATACTTATGCAAGCAAGAACCTTACAAGTGCAACTCTCGAAGTACATGACACGATCACAACTGCATATGAATCTTTGGAGCAGGGAAAAGTAGATGCTGTTATTCAGGATGGACCTGGAGCATATTTCTATATTAAGACAACATCGGACAGCAACCTGGAGGTAGTCGGGGATGAGTTTAATCAGGGCCAGGCACCGTATTGCGTAGCAATTTCTAAAGAATGCAAATATTATGATGAAATCAATGCAGCTGTAAAGGTACTGATTGATAATGGCACAACAGATGAACTCTATGCGAAATGGTGTGAATAATCAAAGAACAGACAGCAACTAAAAAGAAGATAGGATGAGATAGTATATGGATATGACTTTTTTGAATGTTTTACTTCCAATGATGTTTGAGGGATTAAAACTTACGATTTTAATTGCTGTTGTCGGTATCACAATTGGCTTCCTGATCGAAAGCCTCTGTGGATACCTGCTTCAGTCGAAATATAAAATAGGGAAAGCAATTGCAGAAGTTTACATCTGGATCATTCGTGCGACACCGCTTATGGTGCAGGCTTTATACGGATATTTTGTAATTCCGAAGCTTTTGGGTGTCGATATTGGAAGCACTGCAGTGGGAATTGGCGTTATCGCACTGAATTCCAGTGCATTTATTTCAGAAATTGTAAAAGGTGCGTTGATGAGCATTGATCCGGGACAGAAAGAAGCAGGTGCATCACTTGGACTTACAAGTGCACAGACGATGATCCATCTGGTTATCCCACCGGCATTTAAAGCGGCACTTCCGGCATTATTTAACCAGTTTATCATTTCTGTTAAGGATACCGCACTTTTATCTGCGATTGCGGTTAATGAGATCACGCATCATGCACAGGCGTATGCAGCGTTGAGCTTTAAAGCAATTCCTACATACACAGCACTGGCAGCGTTTTATCTGGTGATACTTTCGGTACTGATAATTGTCCAGAAACAGATAGAAAGGAAAATGAGGTGATTGGTATGATTAAAGTAAATCATTTGTCGAAGAAATTTGGGAACCTGGAGGTATTAAAGGATATCAATCTTAATATCAATGAAGGTGAAGTGATCTGTATCATCGGACCTTCCGGATCGGGAAAGAGTACTTTCTTAAGATGCATCAATCAGCTTGAAAGACCGACAGGCGGAACCGTACAGTTTGAGGGAAAGAATCTTCTCGATAAGAATTGTGACATCCGCAAATTCCGTGAGGAAGTCGGAATGGTTTTCCAGAAATTCAATCTGTTTCCGCTTAAGACCGTTGTTAAGAATGTTATGATGGCACCAATCCTTACCAAACACATGAATAAGGAAGAAGCGCATGCAAAAGCACTGGAACTTCTGGATAAGGTAGGATTAAAGGATAAAGCGGATGTATATCCGAGTACACTTTCAGGTGGACAGCAGCAGAGAGTTGCCATTGCAAGAGCACTGGCAATGGAACCGAAAGCGTTGTTGTTTGATGAGCCGACATCGGCGCTGGACCCGGAACTGGTAGGAGATGTACTTGATGTTATGAAATCTCTTGCGAAAGAAGGAATGACGATGATCGTTGTAACACATGAAATGGGCTTTGCACGTGATGTGGCAGACCGGGTCATCTTTATGGCAGACGGATATGTTGTTGAAGAAGGCAGACCGGATGCAATTTTTACAGCACCAAGAGAGAGAAGGACGCAGTCATTCTTATCCCGTGTTCTTCCGGCAACTGCATAAATAAGACGTTTTGTAAAAATTATTGATATACTACTCATAAAGGGGCAGGTGAGAGCCTGCCCCAGTGTAAAAAAGATCAAGAAAATGAGTAAAATACTTCCATTGACTTTCCCATATCCGATTGTTAAAATAAGAAGAAAGCTAAAGAAGGGACCTTCGCCATACGGCGGAGGTGTTTTTGGCTTATAGAAAAATATAATTTCTATATTATGATGTAAGTGTCAAAAGTATCAATTGCGTTTGTGCTTGCACAAATAAGCAATTGATACTTATTGACACTCACATCATATTATTAAAAAGCTGGAGATGGTGTGTACGGAGGCACCACTGTAAAAGGAGTGTAGAAAAGATGGAAAAGAAGAGGAGTAATTTTACCGGCTCGATCGGATTCGTGCTGGCGGCTGCGGGAAGTGCAGTCGGGCTGGGGAACATCTGGAGATTCCCGTATCTGGCAGCAAAAGGTGGAGGCGGAGTGTTTATTCTGTGCTATGTGGTACTGGCACTTACCTTTGGGTTTACGTTGCTGACAACAGAGATCGCGATCGGACGTAAGACAGGACAGAGTCCGCTTACTGCATATGAACAGATGCATAAAGGATGGGGAGGAATCGGTGTGCTTGCATGTGCAGTACCGGTTATCATTCTTCCATATTATTGCTCGATTGGTGGATGGGTACTCAAATATTTGTCGGCATTTCTCACAGGTCATGGGGCGCAGGCAGCAGAAGACGGATATTTTACAGGCTATATTACGCAGGTCGGACAGCCGATCATATGGATGCTGATCTATGTGTTTATTACGGCAATGGTTGTTTATAAAGGAGTAAATAAAGGAATTGAAAAATACAGTAAGATTCTGATGCCGATCCTGTTTGTACTGATTGCGGGAATTTCTGTATTTTCCCTTACCCTGAAACATACAAATGCAGATGGAGTGACAAGAACCGGTATGCAGGGACTGGCGATTTACCTGATCCCGAATTTTAGAGGGATGACGGTTAAAAGTTTCCTTTCGGTTGTGATGGATGCATTGGGACAGCTTTTCTTCTCAATCAGCGTGGCGATGGGAATTATGGTTACTTACGGATCCTATGCGAAGAAAGAGACCAATCTGATGAAGTCGATCAACCAGATTGAGTTTTTTGATACGCTTGTAGCGCTTCTGGCAGGACTTATGATCATTCCGGCTGTTTATACTTTTATGGGAACCGAAGGAATGTCTGCAGGACCGGGACTGATGTTTGTATCTCTGCCAAAAGTATTTAAAGCAATGGGGGCAGCAGGAGTGTTGGTAGGAATTGTATTCTTTCTGATGGTATCTTTTGCAGCGGTTACTTCTTCTGTATCTGTTATGGAGGCAATCGTATCAAGCATGATGGATAAATTCCATGTATCCAGAAAAAAAGGAACGATCCTGACTACTTTATATGGAATGATCGTTGGTGTGATCGTATGTCTTGGATACAACAAGCTTTATTTCGAACTGAAACTTCCGAACGGCACGGTAGCGCAGATTCTGGACGTGATGGATTATATCAGCAATAACTGTCTGATGCCGATGGTGGCACTGCTTACCTGTATTCTGATCGGATGGGTTGTAAAACCAAAAGTGATCATCGATGAAGTGACACTTGGCGGATACAGGTTTGGCAGAGAAAAGCTTTATGTTGCAATGATCAAGGTAATTGCACCGTTGATGCTTCTGATTCTTTTAGTGCAGTCCGTAGGATTATAAAAAGAAAATTTCAGAAAAGGCTTGACATTTAGTGGAAAATAAATTATTGTAAGTTACAGATTTTGGTGTGTAACTGTACGGCAGGCATTAACCATACATAGATATTATTTTGATATTTGTGTGGGGTTAGTGCCTTTTTTGCGTCAAAAATTCGGATAAAAGGCTTCCACGAAAGAAAATAATATCATAGGCATAAGCCAGGTAATTAAAATTTCTTGAGGAAAAGGAGTACATGCAATGAAAGACAAAATTTTTGGCGTATTGCAGCGAGTAGGAAGATCCTTCATGCTTCCAATCGCGATTCTTCCGGTAGCGGGTCTGCTGCTGGGATTCGGTAGCTCGTTTACCAATGCTACCACAATCCAGACTTATGGTCTGGAGAAAATTTTAGGAGACGGAACCATCCTGAATTCGTTACTCATTATCATGAACAAAGTAGGAAGTGCTGTATTTGACAACCTGCCACTGATTTTCGCGGTTGGAGTTGCAATCGGTATGGCAAAGAAAGAAAAAGAAGTAGCGGCACTTTCTGCATTGATCGCATTCTTTGTTATGAATGTTGCAATCAATGCAATGCTTGTGATCACAGGAGAGATTACCGCAGATGGAACGATCGCTTCGAATGTACTGGAAGGAACCATCACTTCTGTTTGCGGAATCCAGTCCTTACAGATGGGTGTGTTTGGTGGTATTATTGTAGGACTTGGTGTTGCTGCTCTGCATAACCGTTTTCACAAAATCGTTCTTCCAAATGCGTTATCATTCTTCGGAGGGTCCAGATTTGTTCCGATCATTTCTACACTGGTGTACATGTTTGTTGGGATTGGAATGTATTTTGCCTGGCCGGTTGTACAGAATGGAATTTATGCACTTGGCGGACTGGTAACCGGAAGCGGATATCTGGGAACCCTGATTTTTGGTATTATTAAGAGAGCTTTGATTCCGTTCGGACTTCATCACGTATTTTACATGCCATTCTGGCAGACAGCAGTCGGTGGAACAATGGAAGTTGCGGGACAGATGGTACAGGGAGGACAGAACATCTTCTTTGCACAGCTTGCTGATTCTGCAAATATCGCACATTTCAGCGCAGATGCGACCAGATATTTCTCAGGTGAATTTATCTTTATGATCTTCGGACTTCCGGGAGCGGCACTTGCGATGTACCGCTGTGCAAAACCGGAAAAGAAAAAACAGGCAGGAGGACTTCTCCTTTCTGCAACACTTGCCTGCATGATGACGGGTATTACAGAGCCACTGGAATTCTCATTTCTTTTTGTTGCACCGGCACTTTTTGCTGTACAGGTAGTGCTTGCAGGTTCTGCTTACATGATCGCGCATATCCTGAATATAGCAGTAGGACTTACCTTCTCTGGTGGTTTTCTGGATCTGTTCCTTTTCGGTATCCTGCAGGGAAATGCAAAGACAAGCTGGCTTCGGATCATTCCGGTTGGAATTATTTATTTCTTCCTGTATTACTTTATCTTCAGTTTCCTGATCAAAAAGTTTAACTTCAAGACACCGGGACGTGAAGATGATGATACAGAGACAAAATTATATACAAAGGCAGATGTAAATGCCAGAAAAGAAGCAGGAAAAGAAACAGCAGGGAATACAGGGACCGCAGATCCGGTAAGTGAGGCAATCACACAGGGACTTGGCGGAAAGAAAAATATCAGTGATGTGGATTGTTGTGCAACAAGACTTCGTATCACAGTTCATGACGCAGCCCGCGTAAATGATGAGATCATCAAGACAACAGGTTCCAGAGGAATCGTGAAAAAGGGACAGGGTGTCCAGATCATTTATGGTCCGCAGGTAACTGTGATTAAGTCTAAACTGGAAGATTATTTGGAAACAGCTCCGGATGAATATTATGAGAGCGCTGCTGTGTCAGAAGAGAATTCAGCTGAAGAAAATACAGATACTGTAAATGAAAATAATGAAACCCAGGAAAAAGTGGTAAATACAATTGTTGTATCCAGTCCGATCACCGGTATGGCAGGCGATATTACAACCTGTCCGGATGAAGGATTTGCAGGAAAAATGATGGGTGACGGAGCTGTTGTTACACCGGAAGATGCTGTGATCTGCGCACCGGAAGATGGAGAAGTGCTTTTCGTATTTGAAACAAAGCATGCACTTGGGTTCCAGACAGAAAGCGGACTTGGCATGCTGCTTCACATCGGTATTGATACCGTATCTCTGAACGGTGAAGGATTTGAAGTATTTGTAGAAAATGGTCAGAAAGTGAAGAAGGGGGATCCGCTTATGAAGATCGATATTCCATTCCTGACTTCGCATGCACCGTCTCTTTGTTCACCGGTACTTTGTACAGAATTGGAAGAGAATCAGAGAGTACGTCTCCTTGCGACGGGAGAAGTTAAAGCTGGCGATCCACTATTTGCCGTAGATACAGTAGAATAGAACAGCGAAAGCTGTTTTAATAATGGCGGCGCTTTGGCAAGCAAAACGCTGTCAAAAAAGTAAACTAAAAATGAAAGAAAAAGACGAGGAGAATTTATCATGAAAGAATTTAAGTATGTAGTAACAGATGCACAGGGAATCCACGCAAGAC
>ENA-UONQ01000731-UONQ01000731.1-human-gut-metagenome-genome-assembly--contig:-CS26-NODE-731-length-37364-cov-11.112841_pt1 | contig 37364 bp, 33 predicted proteins | sample MGYA00242460_ERZ724007 | MGnify/ENA metagenome assembly ERZ724007
GACGGTTTGGGGCCTCGGTTTCAAAATGCAGGGCTAATCCTTAGAGAAATCTTATAAAGTTTGCACACCGATCTGCTACAATAAGACGATATGGAAAGGGGATGATTGTTTGGAGGCTGCTTTGGAAACAGCCGGGTTGACCTATGTTTTCCCGGACGGAAACGGGATTAAAAATATCACATTTCAGGTAAAGCGTGGAGAAATCTATGCACTGTATGGCGGTCATAACGCCGGAAAATCTGTACTGTTGCAGGCCATTATTGGCACACTTCGACCTCAATCTGGTACGCTCAAATTATTTGGCAATATAGACTATCAGCAGGAGCGCCGCCGTATTGGATTTGTACCCCAAAAGCCTGTGACAATCGGCTCTCTGTCACCGGCTGATATGCTGCACTATTTTTCTTCTGCTTTCGGAAGCACAGAAAGCCGTTTTTTAGATATATTGCATCTGAACCTGAAAGAAAAAAAGGCGGTGCGGCGATTGCCATTATCGACCCAGCGTTTAGTGAATTTGGCGGTTGCCCTTTTGGGAAATCCAGATATGATAATTCTGGACGACCCTTTTTCCGGGCTGGATAAGGGGGAATGTGAACACCTGCTTTCTGTTCTGACCTATCTGCATGAAATGAACCATACCACGCTTCTCATCTCTGGACAGGACTATACGCTGCTTTCCCGGCTTGCATCTAAATATGGTGTGATGGCAGATGGCAAGCTGCTTTGTGAGCTTACGACTGGGGAATTGAAAGAGAGCTGCCAGAGGTGCATAAAGATAAGAACCCCGCAATTAGAACGGGTTATTACGATTTTAAGCCAGCGGTTCCCGGATTTTGAAGTGTTGGGCCATGACCTGATTAGAATTTTTCATTGCAATGAGCAATCCGGGGAAATCAATACGCTGCTGGTTCGTTCCGGGATAGAGGTATCGGAAATCTGGCTTGCCGGTATGGAGCCGACCGACTATCTTTTGAAAATGACAGGAGGTGCAAAGAGTGATCCAGACGATGCAAAGTGAGTTATTTCGTATCCGCAAAAACCGCCTGTTTTGGGTCTGCCTCGCACTGGCTGCTTTTTTTGTCTTTGCGCTTGCCCTGACATTTTATCATAATTCGGTAGATGCTATGCTTCCGGCTATATCACTGGTTTCGTTCACGGAGTTTCTATTTTCAGATTACAGCCTGATCTTTCCGTTGACGCTTTTTTTGTGCCTGTACTTTACAGAAGATTTTCATACCGGCACATACAGTATCGCACTTTCTAAAGGAACAAGCAGAGTACATCTATTTTTTGGAAAACTACTGGCCTCATGGATTGGCGTTTTGTTTTTTCTGTTTGTATGTTTTGGTGTTGCATATTTGTCCATTTTGATAATGGGAGCATCCCGGTATGACATAGACTATTCGTTTTCTGCAATCGGAGCCTTTCTTCTGCTTCAATGTCTGTGCTTTTTAGGGTACACCGCATTTCTCAATCTGCTAAGTTACCTGCTCCGGCATCGGATAATTGTCACGATTGCCGCATTTTTTCTGCTGGGGGTTTTGTATCTATACCTCACAAAGATAAGCACAGCATTGGATATGGATTATTCGCTCTACAAGTATTGGGTGGTAGGGCTTTCCCATAGCTTGCAGATCAATACCTTTGGGGAGAATTTAATGCCCATTTTGATTACGCTGGTAGTATATTTGTTTTTACCGACAGCCGTTTCGTTCTCCTTGTTTCAAAGGCTGGATTTGCGCGGTTTGGAAAGGCGGTGATGGCCGCATGATTGTGTTATGTATCTTGCTGGCAATGCTTTCCCTGTTTTTGTTCCTGAAACTGATTTATCAGCGGAAACTTGTTCGGAAAATCAAAAAGCAGATTGATTTTTTGACAGACCGGGATACACAAACAGAAATCATGGTGGAAAAAACGGATGGGCCAATACAGGATTTGGCTACAAGTATCAATCATCTTCTCGAAAAATATCGCGGTATGAGGCAGGAAATCGAACGGAGCGACGCCCTGTTCCGGGATACTATTACCAGTCTGTCCCACGACTTGCGAACGCCGCTGGCAACAGCAAACGGCTATATCCAGCTCTTACAGGAACAGGATTTAACCGGGGAGCAAAAAGAATATGTAACGATTGCGGGAGAACGAATTTCCGCTGTAAAGCTGCTTCTCGACCAACTGTTTGAATTTGCAAGGATTGAGGCCGACGAGCTGAAATTGAATTGCAGGAATACAGATATACACAGTGTACTTCGGGATGTTGTTGCCTCATACTATGGCGATTTTGAACAGAAAAAATGCGTCCCCAATATCGTTATCCCAAATTCACCGGCTATCATTTGGGGCGATCCAGATGCCTTGACCCGGATTTTCTCAAATGTAGTTTATAATGCGCTTGTTCACGGGGAGGGAAATTATCAGATCACCGCAGTGTTAGAAGAAGCTCAAACGGTTATAACCGTTAAAAATGCGTCGAGCAGTATTCAGCAGGAAGATATTCCCCATTTGTTTGACCGTTTTTACACCACCGACCAGTCACGGGCAAAAAAGACAACCGGGCTGGGGCTGGCAATCGCGCAAAGACTTGTGACCCGTATGGGCGGGCAAATCTCGGCTTCTCTGCAAAACGGTATCTTTGCAATTCAAATCGTGTTTCCCATTGTCAATTTCTAAAGGGCTGCTTCGGCAGCTCTTTTTTCATCCTTAGACTTTCCTTAGACTTTTCTCAAACAAATCCTAAACCTCTTTGGTAAAGTATGAGCCATAGGAGGTACAAACAATGGTTAAGGTAGCTTTAGTAATTTCACTCATCGCTTTGGCAGTGTGCCTGCTCATGGCCTTGCATGGTATATTGAGCGATGGCCTAAAAGGGTTAAAACAGAGATCAAAACCCATCGGGATTTCATTTTTGATTTATGCTGTGGCCTTTTTGCTTTTCATCTTTTTTCAATAACGGAGGAATTTCATGCTGGAAATCAAAAATGTAAATCTGAATGTTGGAAATACCGCCTTGCTGTCCAACATCCACCTGACTTTAGAGCAAGGAAAAATCTATGGTGTTCTGGGGCCAAACGGGGCCGGTAAAACAACACTGTTTAAGTCCATGCTGGGACTGACCGCTTTTTCGGGAGAAATCCTCTCGGATGGACAACCCGTTTCCAGTAGATGTTTTGGAAGTTTGATTGAATACCCGGCTTTTTACCCCCGGCTCACCGTAGAGGAAAATTTGAAGCTCCACGCACAGTATTTAGGTCTGAAACGGCCAAACATCGAAACGGCGCTCAAACAAGTAAACCTGCTGGATGCCCGGAAAAAGCTGTTCTCTCAACTTTCTTTGGGAATGCGCCAACGGCTGGGAATTGCCCGCGCCTTTTTAGGCAATGTTCAATATTTACTGCTGGATGAACCTACCAATGGCCTTGATCCGATGGGGATAAAGGAAATCCGGCTGCTTCTGAAAGAACGCCTGAAATCTCCCCAACACTGTATTTTGGTATCAAGCCATAATCTGACGGAGATTGCCGCTGTCACAGATGTTCTTATTTTCATTCGTGGCGGAAAAATCATCAAGGTTGTAGAAAACGACTATAACGAAAAGGAACTGGAAGCACTGTATGAGGATATTATGACTTCCGGCCAGAGGGAGGAAGCATAATGGGAGTGTTGATTAAAAATGAGTTTTACAAGTTGAAGCGGGAATGGTTTATGGTGTTTCTTCTGCTGTTGTCGCTTCTTCCCATCCTTACCGGCGGAGCAGGAGCAGTTTTTAACAACAGCACAAAATCACTTGCTGACCTGTTCTTCTTTATGAATAACCAGTTTTCCATGTTCTTCCCAATGGTGATCTTCATTTTGATAGGTTCGCTATTTTATCAGGAATACAAGAACAAAACTTACATCAACTGGATTACCTACGGTTTTTCAAAGAAGAAGCTCTTTCTATCGAAAGTCGCTGTCAGCATCGTTATCGGCTTCGGCTTCGCGGCCGTCTTATTTATCGCTTTTGGTCTGCTTGTGGCGGTACTCAATGGAGCTGGCAGGTTGACCGGGGGTGTTTCCCTGTTCCTCAATCTGGCAATCGGGTTTGGAATTGAAGCTGGTGTTGTCGTTTTGATAACTACCTGTTTAGGGGCAATCGTTATCAACCTGAGCCGCAATATCATTGTAACAAGCGTCGTAGGGGTTATATATGGCTTTGCATCCTGCCTGTTCATCGGTTCAGAAAGTGGTTTTATCATTCCGGGCAGCTTCGCATATCGTGTGTCCATGTTCTTCTCGGATAAATCTACTTACTATGAAGCCCCTGTACCGGCCACCATCGGCGGATGTATCAGCATTGTACTTTGCATTATCGTGATGTTTCTGGTTGGATTGATTGTCTTTTCCCACAAGAAAAAAATTGAAAACTAACTGTTGCCGAACGACGGCAAAAGAAAAAAGCCGTCGTGCAGCAGTTCTTTTCCTATGCCTGATTAGAAAACGGCGGCTTTGAACAAATCAAGGCCGCCGTTCTCTTATCCCTCAAAGGAAAGACGACGACCACACGCTAAAGATTACGGCGGCTTTAGGAGGGAGCCGCCGTGAAGCGAGAACATCTTCGACATAATCCGGCAGAAAACTACCTGCCAAAAAAAGCCTGTCCCCAGTATTGGGGACTAATGCCCAAGAAGATGAACTATACCATGTAGGTAAACAGCAAAGCACACCAGATAGCGTCTGGCTGGCGTATGACCAGTCAGGCGTTTTTTGTCATATCCTGCGGCTCTCCGTAGGCTGCCGGTCCCCGCCATTCCCATTTCAATTCACCATTCACCCGCTAACCCCTGAATTGAAATGGAGGACAAGTATGTTCAATAAGAAAAGTGAATACGCGCAGAATAAGCGCGAGAAAGACAGCATCATCTACATAAGCGTGAATGGACACATCCGGCTCACCCGCGCAGACTTTTCCAGTGAGGAAGAATTTCTTCGCTGGAAACAATGGTCTGATGAGGATTATTATGAGACGGAACGCCAGGGGCGTGGCTACTACGACAATGGGGTTCCTCTGGACGAAAACATAAGCGAGGCAGGTGCGGTGGAGTCTGCGGAAGATGCGTATTTCCGTGAGCAGATGGCTGATGAAATTGAAGCCGCTCGGAAGGCTCTGTGCCAGGAGCGCATGGCCAGGGTGAAGGCCCTTCTGACCGCCAAGCAGTACCGCCGGATCTGGATGTATTTGGCCGAAGGAAAATCCATCACAGAGATCGCCAGAGATGAAGGATTGTCTAAAGCCAGCGTGTCCAACTCTATCGCTGCGGCGCTCCGTAAGCTCCGCAAACTGCGTTAAGACAGAATAAGTAACTATCAACAGGGCGGCTTGCGGATGCAGGCCGCCCTCATCATGGAAGGAGGTTATTTCATGGCAACCACGCGGCTCATGCCCCTGCACACCGGCAAAGGCCGGACGGTGGGGACAGCCATCAGAGACATCATTGACTATGTTCAAAATCCGCAGAAAACAGACAACGGCAGGCTCATTACCAGCTTTCAATGCGACAGCCGGATTGCGGATGCGGAGTTCCTTTTCAATAAGCGTCAGTACATCGCCGCCACCGGCCGGGTACGGGGGGAGGACGATGTGATTGCCTATCATCTCCGGCAGTCCTTTGTCCCTGGTGAGATCACGCCGGAAGAAGCAAACCGGCTGGGCTGTGAACTGGCGCGGCGCTTCACCAAGGGGAAACACGCCTTCATTGTCTGCACCCATATAGACAAGAAACACATCCATAATCACATCATTTTCGATGCCACCGCTCTGGACTACCAGAGGAAGTTTCGGAACTTTTGGGGCAGCACCCGCGCGGTCCGGCGGCTCAATGACACCATCTGCATTGAGAACGGATACTCTATTGTGGAGAACCCGAAGCCACATGGAAAGAGCTATAACAAGTGGCTGGGGGATCGGGCCAAACAGTCCCAGCGGGAGACGCTGCGTGTGATGATCGACCAGGCCCTGGAGCAGAAGCCCGCCGATTTTGATACCCTGCTGAAACTGTTGGAAGGGATGGGATGCGAGGTGTCCCACCGTGGGCAGTCGTACAGCCTCAAAGCGCCTGGCTGGGACAATGCTGCCCGCATGAGTAAGAAGCTGGGCAAAGGGTACAGTGAAGCAGAGCTTCGTGCGGTTCTGGCCGGAGAAAAGGAACATACCCCCACCAAGGCAACGCCCCAGCCGGAGCCGAAACAGGCTGTGAGCCTGATGGTCGATATTCAGGAAAAGCTCCGCGCTGGCAAGGGGGCCGGTTATCAGCGATGGGCTACCGGCTTCAATCTGAAGCAGATGGCGCAGACCATGAATTACCTTTCCGAGCATAAGCTGCTCGATTACAAAGTGCTGTCTGAAAAAACAGCGGCAGCCACCGCCCGGTACAATGAATTGTCCGCACAGATCAAGGCGGCGGAAAAGCGAATGACAGAGATCGCGGTTCTCCGCACCCACATCATCAACTACGCCAAAACGCGGGAGGTCTATGTTGCCTATCGCAAAGCCGGATATTCAAAAAAGTTCCGCGCCGAGCATGAGGCGGACATCCTTTTACACCAGACCGCAAAGAAAGCATTTGATGAGTTGGGGATGAAAAAACTCCCTACTGTCAAGAGCTTGCAGGCAGAATATGCGGAGCTGATGGCACAAAAAAAGGCAGCCTATTCCGGCTACCGGCAGGCCCGTGATGAGATGAAGGAACTTTTGACCGTCAAGGCCAATGTGGACCGCATTATGGGCTATGAGGAAGAAAAGCAGACAGAGAAAGACCATGCCCAGGAGCAGAGCCAGGGACGATGACCGGCTCATGGATTTAGGCTTTTCGGGAGGGAAAGCCTGCGGCGGCTTTCCCTCTTGTCTGCTCACTGGCGCAGGACGGAAACCGGGTCAAGAGTGCGAAGCACCACCCACCGGCGGCTTGCTCTTGATGCGGTTTCTGTCTTGTGCTATCCATCGCCCAGGCGATGGAAAAAGCGTTCCATCGGAACGCGCAGCCAGCTCCAGAATGGAGCTGTTTATGGGGGCTTGGGGGCAGCGCCCTCAACAAGCAACCTGGGATCTTCGCGCCAGCGGAAATCCCAGGTTTGGCCTCTGTGGGTCCCACGAGGCATTGCTTGCCGGTTTCTCGTACCCCGTATTTATGCCCTTTCGGGCGTTATTTCTTCAAATGAGAAAAGAGGACGCTTACACATCCTCCTTCTCATCATCCGCATCTTTCAATTTGATGGCTCCGTCAATGACACCTTCCACAATGGGCAGATACTTCTCCGGGCAAAGCTGTAATTTGTGGCTTGTCCGCTGGCGCTGCTCACTGTCCTCCCGAAGTAGCTCCGGGTTGAAGTAGCGTTCTGCGGGCAGCTTGCAAATACGGATGAGCTGCATCACAACCGGCACGCTTGGAATTGTGCCGCACAGCTCGATATTGGCAAGATAGCGCGGGTCGATACCGACCTTTTCGGCCAGCTCCCGGCGGGACATTTTCACAGCTTCACGCGCCTGCTGAACATCTGCTCCGAAGGTTTCAAATCCAGGGCAATCTTTTACATTCGGCATATCACATCACCCTATTACATTCTATTGTTCATAGGATGTGCTGGGAATGATGTGATATGTGTTTTAGGTTCATTTTATAATTCCGCCAATGTAAAGAATTTTATGCTGAAAGTCAGCGGATTACACTGAGGATACCGATAGAGAAAACTCAACCTGTTAATGCGTTGTTAGCTTTGACTACTCAAAGTTAGAATGATCTATTGACACCGGTTACTCGATATGATATATTAAGACCGATGGATTGAAACTGGTGGTCTTGAATGAAGGGAGGCGAATTATGGCAAAGAGAGTTGCGGGAGTGACTGAAAAGCTCATGGAATGTGCTAAAGAAGAGTTTTTGGCAAATGGATATGAAAACGCTTCTCTCCGGATAATTGCAGAAAAGGCTGGATCAAGTAAAGGCGCGATTTATATTCGCTACCCCGATAAAGAAAGCCTATATCGGTCCCTGGTTCAACCGGCGGCGGATGGCTTTTGTGAATTGTTACAATCCGTATTATCCGGGTTTACCACGATGCCAGGTAATGAGCAGACACAGCAAATGCTTCGATATTCCAATGATGGTTTTCCTAAAGTAGTGGACTATCTTTACGATCATTTCGATGAATTTAAGCTGTTGCTTACCAGTGGAGAGAATAGTGTCTATCAAGAGTTTATTCATCGTGTTGTTGAGCTGGATACAGAATGTACCGCAAAGTATATTGAGGCATCTGGAAATGATGCAATAACAAGTGGCCGACTCACGCCGGAACTAAATCATCTTCTTTCCAGTGCTTTCTATACGGGAATGTTTGAGGTTATCATTCACGATATGCCAAAAGCCCAGGCATTGGAGCATATCCGCAAAATGCGGCGCTTCTATACCGCTGGATGGCAGACCATCTTTTCCACGGATGGAGGTGATGTCGTATGAGTGGTTGGATTGACCGCAACGGTTGGATTCACTGTCCTACCTGCGGCAACAAAACCCGCACGAAAGTAAATCCAGATACTGTTCTCAAACACTTTCCGCTATTTTGTCCTAAATGCGGAAAAGAACACATCGTAGATGTGCAGGGACAAAGCATCATATTATCAGAGCCAGACGCCAAGACGCAGAGCCGATAATTTACAGGATAAATCCTGTGGATTGTCGGCTTTTACTTTTGACCTATGGTTAGGTTCTGCTAACTAAAAGGAGGAAATTGTATGCAGCGACAAAAAGATTCTGTAAATTTGATGACATTCATTAAACCGCATCAATCAGGCTTTTTGCTCTCTATCATTCTTGCTGTTATCAGCGTCACAAGTGGTATCGTGCCATATTTCGCTGTGGCAAGGATTGTAAATTTGCTGATCGGAGGTGAAACGAATTTTTCTACTTATTTGACTTGGGGGATTGTTGCCCTTATTGCTTACCTGATGAAGTCTGTTTTTCACGGCTTCTCAACCAGATGTTCCCATGAAGCGACATTCCATGTGCTTTCAGAAATACGACAGGCGGTTGCGGATAAATTAACGCGTGTTTCTATGGGATATTTGACGGATACACCTTCGGGACGGCTGAAAACCACAATGGTAGAGCGTGTGGAGCAAATGGAAGTCCCTCTGGCACATATCATCCCGGAAATGACTTCTAACCTGCTTGTCCCCATCGCCATCATTATTTACCTGTTTGTGTTGGATTGGAGAATGGCACTGGTATCCCTGATTACGATACCTATCGGGATGCTCTGTTACATGGCCCAGATGAAGGAATACCCTAAAAAATACGGTGCTGTTGTTCAGGCAAGTAAGTATATGAGTGCCACCACTGTGGAGTACATCAATGGGATTGAGGTCATCAAGGCGTTCAATCAAAGTGCTGCCTCCTATGGAAAGTTTACACAGGCTGTCCGTCAGAGCGTGGATCTCATGCTGGACTGGATGAAATCCACCCAGGGCTATTCTGCTCTGATGATGACGATTTGGCCGGCCGTATTGATTGGTGTGCTGCCTGTGGGATGCCTGTTCTATATGAACGGCTCTTTGTCTGCTCCGGACTTTATCACCATTGCCATTCTTTCTCTTGGCATTATGGGGCCACTGGTTGCAGCTATCTTTCTGACGGATGATTTTTCTAAAATTGCTACTATCACCGGAGAAATTACTGCCGTACTGTCCGAGCCTGATCTGGATCGTCCGTCCCAGCGGAAAAATCTCAAAGGATTGGATATTTCCCTGCGGGATGTGACTTTTGCTTATAAGGATACGCAAGTTCTGAACGGCATCACCCTGGACATCAAGCAAGGAACCACAACGGCATTGGTAGGACCGTCCGGCTCTGGTAAATCCACGATTGCGAAACTTATCGCCTCTTATTGGGATGTTGGAGGCGGGCATATCACCATTGGAGGTGTTGACGCAAAAGAACTTCCTCCAGAGCAGGTAATGGATCTGATTGGCTATGTATCCCAGGATAATTTTCTGTTCAACTTGTCTGTCCGCGAGAATATCCGCATGGGAAGGCCGGATGCAACGGATACCGAAGTCGAAGCGGTGGCAAAGGCTGCGGGCTGTCATGAGTTTATCATGGGACTGGAACATGGCTATGACACGATTGTGGGAGGTGCTGGCGGACATCTTTCCGGCGGCGAGCGGCAACGAGTAGCTATTGCACGCGCCATGATGAAAAATGCCCCCATTGTTATCTTGGATGAGGCCACTTCTTACACGGACCCGGAAAACGAGGCGGTCATTCAGGACGCCATAGGACGGCTGACTCACGGAAAGACACTCATTGTGATTGCCCATCGCCTGTCTACCATTACCGGAGCGGAACAAATTGCTGTAGTAGATCATGGAAAGATTTTGGATGCCGGGACGCATAGAGAACTGTTGAAGCGGTGTCCGCTCTATCAGCAAATGTGGGCAGCCCACACGCAGGCGCGAGACAACGATCAGATGGAAGGAGGTGCGGCGTATGTTTGACGCATATAAACGATTCTTTCGCTTCTCCGGGGCAGAGAAAGGCACTTGGTATAAAGGTATGGCCTTTGAACTGCTGCGGAGCATCTTTGAGGCTTTACAATTTGTCGCTCTATTGATAGTGCTGCGGGCGTTGGTAGAACAGAACATGACCGGGGCCATCGCATGGACAGCTTTGGGAATTATGGCGGTTAGTGTGGCTGGCGCTGCGCTCTGCTGGTATCTGGCCCACAATAGCGAAGGACACGCCAACTACCGAATGTGCGGAGAAAAGCGTATTCACATCGGTGAACGGATGAAATATATGCCGATGGGTTATTTCAACGCACAAAGCCTTGGCAGTCTTACTGCGGCAGCAACCTCTACAATGGCTGATTTGGAGAGTATGTCTTTTGCAGTGATTGCCCGGACAGTTGTGGGCATGATCCGGACTACAATTTTTTCTCTGGCAATCATGTGCTTTGACTGGAGAATCGGTCTTGTGTTCTTTGTTGGGATGCTGCTGTTCCTTTGGGTCAATTCCCGACTGCTCAAGAAATCCCGTGAGCTTTCACCGGGTCGATTGGCCGCACAGACTAAATTGGTGGATGCTGTGCTGGAATACATACAGGGCATGAGTGTGGTGCGCGCTTTCCACGGGGATAAAGCGGCAAAACAAACTCTAAACAATACCATTAAAGAAACAGAAAATCAAAACTTCAAATTGGAGCGCAAACGCATCCCCTACAATGTGCTGGAGCAGGTTGTTTTGCGTGTTACTTCTGTATTGGCAATCCTGCTTTCCATCTGGCTTTTCCTGCAAGGGAATATGTCGCTGTTCACTTGCTTGATGATGGTGGTATCTGCGTTCCTGGTATACAGTGAATTGGAATCGGCTGGTGAGATGTTCTTTATGCTGCCGATGATTGATGCTTCCATTGACCGGGTAGAGGAAATTGACCGGGCACCCAGGATGGATGAGGGCGGCTCTGTTCAGGTGCCGAAAAGCCATGACATTTCATTTGAGCATGTGGACTTCTCCTATGGAGATCGGAAAATCATTGATGATGTGAGCTTCACAATTCCAGAAGGCACGACTACCGCTATTGTGGGACCCTCCGGTTCCGGCAAAACAACGCTTACCAGCCTTATGGCCCGGTTCTGGGATGTGAACAAAGGCTCCGTGAAATTGGGCGGCATTGATGTAAAAGACTATTCGCTGGACAGCTTGATGAGCAATTTCAGTATGGTCTTTCAGAATGTGTATTTGTTCAACGACAGTATTGAAAATAACATCAAGTTTGGTAAGCCGGGAGCCAGCCATGAAGAAGTGGTGGCTGCGGCAAAAGCCGCCCGGTGCCATGATTTCATTATGGCGCTGCCTGACGGCTATGACACGGTGATTGGTGAAGGAGGAGCCACAATATCCGGCGGTGAGCGTCAGCGGCTTTCCATAGCCAGAGCCATGCTGAAGGATGCTCCCATCGTAATTTTAGACGAGGCAACCGCAAATGTTGACCCGGAGAATGAGGCGGAACTTCAAGCGGCCATTGAAGCATTAACCGGAGGCAAGACCATTATTATGATCGCCCATCGACTGAAAACGGTGCGCCATGCAAACCAGATTTTAGTGGTGGATCACGGAAGGATTGTTCAACACGGCACCCACGACCAACTCATCCAGCAAAAGGGCATTTACGCTGATTTCATTTTGAATCGTAAAGCTGCGATTGACTGGAAAATCAACGCATAGTGCAGGGAGGCGGAGGTGTGAGTACAAAAAGATTTCTACTCCAAAAAATTTTACAACTTTTTTTAACCTTATTTCTGGTAACGGCGATCACTTTTATCCTGATGCAACTTTCGCCCATTGATGCCGCCGAAGCCTATTCGCGCCGTATATTCACGGTCGATGAGACGCGTATTGAAGCAGTGCGTGAGCAGATGGGATTGAATCGCCCGATTGTCGTACAGTATCTGGACTGGCTGAATGACTTGCTTCATTTTGACTTGGGAAATTCGTATGTGGATAATCGGGATGTTTTCCTTATCGTTGGATCGGCCTTAAAGGAAACAGGCTGCATTGTTCTGCTATCTGCGGTTCTTCAGGCAGTCGGGGCACTGGTATTAGGGGTTCTTCTCTACCTGACGCGAAAGAATGTGATGGGGAAAATCTTGGCATTTGCGTCCATCGCAGCAATATCCATCCCGGCGTTTTATTTGGCAACTTCATTTATTGATGTGGTGGCCGTGAGATGGAACCTGATTAGTGTATCCGGCAATACAGGTTTAATGAGATACCTTCCAGCGGCACTCTGTTTGGCGGTGGGCGGGATTGCTTTTTTCGGGCAAATGCTTTCAAAGGCGATTCAGCAGGCCATGAGCGAGGACAGTGTTCTCTACGCCCGTTGCAGGGGGTTAAGCGATCCTTACATTGTAGTGCGGTACGCTATGCCCCAGGCTATCATCTCTACGGTTCCGACATTTATGCAGATGATGGGAATGTGTATGGCGGGGTCCGCCATAGTAGAAAACATTTTTTCTCTGCCAGGATTGGGGTATCGGATTGTAAACAGCCTGACAAATCGTGATCTGCCCGTGATTTACGCAACGGTGCTGTTCCTTGCTTTTGCACTGGTGATTTTCAACATTCTGGCAGACATTATCCAACGACTGCTCCAAACACGAAAGGGGGGCCTGTAATGAAACATTTGAAATGGATCATCCCGGTCCTCATCATTATTTTTTGTTTCCTCGGATTTCTTATCGCACCACATGACCCGGAGGCGATGGATATTGCCAACAAGTATGCGCCATTCAGTGCAGAGTTCCCTTTGGGGACCGATCAGTTCGGGCGCTGCGAATTATCCCGGCTTTTGTATGGCGGATATGTGACCCTCGGTATTGTGTTGCTGGGCGGAGGTATTGTGCTTGTTCTTGGTACGCTGATCGGATTATGGCTGGGCAGAGCAAATGCTGCCAGAAGTTTGGTATTTAGCAGCCTGCTGGACGCTGTGACAGCGATCCCGCCTTTAGCTTACCTTATCATTTTTGTCGGAATATGGGGAAACAGCATCCCTACGATGCTGGTGGCGCTGACCGTTTCCCTGATTTTGAGGATGATTAAACTGGTCAAAACACAGACAGAGATTGAACTGGATAAGGCTTATGTATTGTGCGCGGTGTCCTCCGGGGCCTCCCGCAGCAGGGTGTTATTTGTCCATATCTTGCCGAACATTATCCGACCCTTGGTACATTTCCTCTGCCTATCCTGCGCGGAAATGATTATGAATATCTCGGCGTTTTCCTTTATCGGGCTAACCTTGGGCGATGATGTGATTGACTGGGGTTCGATGCTCTCCGAGGGGCGCAGTATGCTGATGACCCATCCATCGTTGCTTTTCCTGCCGATACTATTTATTTTCCTGTGTACCTTGGCCTTTAATTTGTTGGCAAAACAGTTGGAGGGAGGTGACGCGGCATGATAGAGGTCAAAAACCTGTCTATTCAAACATCAAAAGGAGTCGTTCTGCTGGATCATGTGGAGTTTACTTTGCCCCCCGGTGTCTGTACTGGATTGACCGGTGCCAGCGGCTCCGGCAAAACCACCCTCTTAAAGGCGCTGATGGGGGTATCGGATGGGGATGTATCCATTAACTCTGGACAAATATTGCTGGATGGAGAGGACCTGCTAAAAAAGCCGGAAAAAGTGCGGAGGGATCTCTGCGGGACAACTTTGGGATTTATTCCGCAAAACCCTATGACTGCTTTCAATCTCCATGTGCCAGTTGGGACACAGATGTCAGAGACATTTCGGAAACGGCTTCGATTAGACAAAAATGCTGCCCGTAAACTTAGTGTGGATGTTTTGCAAAAGGTCAATCTTCTTGATACGGATCGGGTTTATCGTTCCTATCCTGGCCAGCTATCCGGAGGTATGCTTCAGCGGGCAACTATGGCGATTTTAATTGGCCTTTCCCCTCGGTACATCTTTGCAGATGAACCGACCTCCGCTTTGGATGAGGAAAACAAGGCGTATCTGATCCAGGTGTTGATGCGGATGAAACAGCAGGCAGCAATTCTGTTTGTGTCCCATGATGATGCAGCTATTCGCACTCTCTGTGATGATCTGCTTGTGATGCAGAGCGGCACCATTGTGGAGTATGGCGCAACAGTAGATTTATTTGCCGCCCCTCATAAGGAGTGGACAAAAGAGTTCGTGCGTTTGGCTATGGCTGAGGAAGGAGGTGGCTGGACATGGCAGAAATCCAAGTCCGAAATGTGAGTAAAGAGTTTCTGGATGCCTCCGGCAAGCCCTTTCGTGCGCTAAGAGACATTTCATTTACATGGGTAAAAGGGGAAAATATCAGTTTTACCGGGGAAAGCGGCAGTGGAAAAAGCACAATGGCCCGCCTCTTAATCGGTTTGGAACGACCCACCAGTGGAGAGATTTTGCTTGATGGCGAGAACATTGCCAGATGGAGTTATGGACAGTGGCGTAACCATCGCACAAAGATACAGGCCGTTTTCCAGGATGCCACTGGCAGTCTGAACCGCAGGCTCTCCGTAGGGCATAACTTGGAGGAAGCATTACGCAATTTGACCAAATTATCTTCCGGGGAGCGTAAACAGAGAATTTTAGAACTGATGGATTTGACGGCCACCAGCAGAAAACTGTTGGATACGCCAACCAAAAACCTATCCGGGGGTGAGCAGCGGCGCGTTGCACTGCTGCGGGCACTGGCTGTGCGGCCTGACTATCTTATTTTGGATGAGTTAACCAGCGGACTTGATCTGATTTCCCAAAAGGCGATTCGGGAGGTTCTGGAGGCATACCATCGGGAATACCGGTGCAGTTATTTCCTTATCACCCACGATATGAAATTCGCCTATCGCCTGTCCCAGCGCATTTATGAGCTGGAAAGCGGTCAAATCGTTAATATCGGTCAATCTAATATTGACATAAATTCACAAGAAAGGAAGTAAACCATGAAAAAATCGAAACTTGCTCGTCTCATTGCGGCCATTTGTTGTTTCGCCATGCTCCTTACTGCTTGCAGCAGTAATCAGACACCTGCGGAGACTGGCGGCGATGGATCAACTACGGCAGACTCTGAAAAGAAAGTGCTGACCTACGCTATTGGAGCAGAAACCACAGACCTCTCCACCCTTTACATGAATAACTCTCTTTATTGCACCTCCAAGCTGGTGTATGAAAACCTGGTGGACTTTGACAATGGTGAGATTGTCCCCGGCCTGGCAGAGAGCTGGGAGTATAACGATGACCAGACGGAGCTTACATTCCATCTGCGCCAGGGCGTCACCTTCCACAATGGGGAACCCTTCAATGCCGAGGCAGTCAAGACAAATCTGGAACATAAGCAGTCTAACCCGTCCTTTTACAGTTTGAAGGGCATTACTGACATTCAAGAGATTGAGGTTGTCGATGAGTACACCATCACGCTCCATTACGACCATCCTTTCTATGCCTACCTTCAGGATTTTTGCTGGCCGGATGTAAACCCCATGAGCGCGCCAGAGTATATCATCCCCGGTGACTTCCAGACGATCTCTGGCGTGGCAGGCACAGGCCCTTATATCTATGACGAGTATGTGGCAGGCGAGTACACTCGCTTTGTCCGGAACGAGGACTATTGGGGAGAAACACCCTATTGGGATGAGATTATCGTCAAGTACATTCCTGACTCGACCTCCCGCCTCCAGGCTCTCCAGACCGGTGAGATTGACATGATCTACGGGAGCACGCTTCTGACCTATGAGGAATACGACCAGGCTCTTGCTATGGATGGTATCGATGGGCAGATGGCCGAAAAAGATACCCGTGTACAAGTAATCACGACCAATGCCACCAGCCCCTATTTGTCTGATATTCGTGTACGGCAGGCTATAGCCTATGCCATTGATAAAGAGGAAATGTCCGTAGCTATTTCTAACGGTTATGAACCTCCGGCAGACATCCCGGCCACCCGTGATACTCCCTATGCGGATGTGGAGTTAGAAACAACTTATGATTATGACCCGGATATGGCAAATCAGCTTCTGGATGAGGCTGGCTGGTTGATGAACGAAAGCACCGGTATCCGCGAAAAAGATGGAGAACCGTTGAGTCTCTTACTTACACTGGAGACTGGCAGCACATCCGTTAGTATGCCTACTGCCGAAGTCATCAAGAGCCAGCTTGCAGAAGTGGGAATTGATATTACGATCTATGGAACTGAGCAGATGCAGTGGTATGCCGATTACCTGGAAGGCAAGTTTGACCTGACCTTGTGGCATTGCCAGTACGCCTTTGCGTCTCCCCATTGCTGGTTTACTCCTATGGACAGCATGGTGCCGCAGACGCCCTCGCTGCCCGGCATTGAAGGATCTGATGAGTTCCTTGCTACCATCAAAGAATTGACTAATATGTCCGATGACCAAGAAGTTCGGGATACCTACACCTACTTATTTAACTATGATGTAGGTAATGTGTTGGATATTCCTCTTACTTATCAAAAGGATATGCTCGTTTATAACACTGATAAGATTGCAGGCTATACCTTCACAGGAACACCTTGCTTCTTTGACATTTTGTCTCTGGAACCTGCGGAATAAGGGAGGCAATATAATGAAACTCCATGCGTCGGGAGAAGATTACCTGGAGGCTATCCTTGTTCTCCATAAGAAGATAGGCATGGTACGCTCCGTAGATGTGGCCCGGCACATGGAGGTGTCAAAGCCAAGCGTGTGCCATGCGGTGGCTACCTTGCGGGACGGCGGCTTTCTCACAATGGACGAAGATCACTTTCTCCATCTGACCGATGTGGGCCGCGAGGTTGCCGAAAAAATCTATGAGCGCCATTGCTTTTTTACCGAGCAGCTTATCGCAGCAGGCGTTGACCCCAAGACTGCGGAGGCCGATGCCTGCCGGATTGAACACATCATCAGCGATGAGAGCTTTTCGCGGCTGAAAGAGGCAGCCGCACAAGAGCAAGAATAAACCAAATAAGACAAGCTATCCTGCCCCGCTAAACGGGGAAAGAAAAAAACCGTTGCGGGGCAGGTGGCTTTGTGCGCGCAATTTACATTTTCACCCCGGCGGCGGTTTTGAAATACATTTCAAGGCCGCCGTTCTCCATGCCCCTATGAGGATGACGACCCTGTGCTGAATGTTACGGCGGCTTTAGGAGGGAGCCGCCGTGAAGCACAGAGGGTTTCGACATAATCCGGCAGGAATTTACCTGCCAAAAAAAGCCTGTCCCCGGCAACGGGGACATATACCCAAGAAGATGAACTATACGATGTAGGACAGCATCAAAATACACCAGATAGCGTCTGGCTGGATTATATCCAGTCAGGCGTTTTTTGTCGTATCCTGCGGTTCTCCGTAGGGTGCCGCTCTCCACCGCCCCCATTTCAATTCACCCCTCAACCCCTGAATTGAAATGGAGGACAAGTATGTTTGATAAGAAAAGCGAATACGCCCTGAACAAATACGATCAGGACAGCATTATATACATAAGTGTAAGCGGCCGCATCCGGCTCACCCGCGCAGACTTTTCCAGCGAGGAAGAATTTCTGAAATGGAAAGCCTGGTCTGATGCAGACTACCACCAGACAGAAAAGGAAGGCCGGAGCTTCAACGATAATCGTGTGGCTCTGGATGATTACCTGGATGTGGTCGGAGCGGTTCGGTCTGCCGAGGATGAATTTTTCTCCGAGCTTCTGAAGGCGGATGTCCAGGCAGAGGAAAAGGCTTTGCGGGAGAAACGGCTGGCCGCATTAAAAGCCATTCTGAACGCAAAGCAGTATCGCCGGGTCTGGCTGTACCTCGCTGAGAAGAAGTCCATCACCGAGATTGCCAGGCTCGAAGGAGTGACGAAGGCCAGCATCTCCCTCTCCCTTGATGGGGCGATGAAAAAAATTTCAAAAAAGTTTGCGAAAGCTCTTAAAAATACCTAACAAACGGCCTTAAAAAATGTGATAGGTGAAGGACACATTTTCCTCACCCTTCACAGAACCATGACAACTGAATATACGGTATTGCAGGTACGAAACCCGCGTGATGAGCGACATAAGGTGCGCCGCCAGGACGATAGCTTCAAGGAGGTGATGGGACAAGCTATCTGAGCGATCAACGCATACCTTAGACCCGGACAGGCACTCCGGGCGCGATGACAGCGCGGGGGTTAAAGATACTTTCTCACGACCTCCCACAGACTTGAGGGGGAACCCTGCGGCACACGCTTTGAACGATGCTGCGGAGTTATGACAGCCCTGCCAGGGGCGGCCTGTAATATCCCCACCGCTGGGGATGCGTGGCAAATACAGCGGGCTTGAAGTTACTGAAAAGTCAAGGCAGCCGCGCCGAAGTGCGCCATATGTTACAACGGCTCCAACCAGATCGGCGCGGCTGCTTTTTTGTTCTCGAAGGAGGCGAACAATTATGACTTCAAATTCGCCTGTTTGTTATGCGAATATTCCGTCCGGGACTTCCGGGCGTACTCATACAGAAAGATACTCCACTGTTCAGCCTGCGGGCTTTGGTAAGATCGGCATGACGATTGAAGAAGCTGCCGACTATACCGGCATTGGACGCAACACCCTCCGCCGCCTTGTGGATTGGGGAAAAATCCCGGTCCTGCGGATTGGGCGTAAGTCCATAGTCCGTGTGGATGTGATTTGCTGCTTCATGCAGATCAACGAGGGCCGCGACCTTCTGGACCGCAATCAGGTCCTTGCGGTGAAGTAAATATAGAAACCTTGAAATTTAGCAAGCGGTATGTTTGATAGATTGGCCACCCTTTGCTATAATCAGGGTGACACATCACTACGGTTCCGTTTGCCAGCATAGAAAGGAGTTTGCTATGGCAAAAGGATCTGTAAGAAAGAAAGGAAAGAAGTGGTACTATCGCTTTTATGTAGAGGATGCCAGCGGCAATCGTGTTCAGAAGGAATTTCCGGGAACGGAAAGCAAGAGTGAAACCGAGTCTCTGCTCCGCAAGGCGATGGAAGACTATGAAACGAAGATGTTTCTGGCACAGGCCAAGAACATCACTTTGGGAGATATGCTGGATATGTGGGTGGAGGAAGAACTGAAACCTGGCTCGTTGAGCGATGGGACGGTGACAGCCTACATCAACACTGTTTCCCGCATCAAGAAGCACCCCATTGGTAAGCGCAAGCTCAAGACGGTAACTTCCGACCATCTGCAAAGCTATATGGATTTGTTGAGCTTCGGAGGGACAAGTCCCGATGGAAAAACTGTTGAGGCTTTGAGCAAAGGCTCGCTGGGCCAGTATTCGGCAGTGCTTCAAAACTCCTTCCGGTTTGCGGTTTTCCCCAAAAGGCTGATTACCTTCAACCCGATGCAGTATGTGGTGAAACGGATCAAAGATGATGAATATGAGCTGTTTACCGAGGATGGCACAGGCGACCTTCCCATTGAAACGCCGACAATCTCCCATGAGCAGTATTTAGCTCTGAATGAGCTTTTGAAGAAAAAGCACAATCCCGCGTTACTGCCTATCCAGATCGCCTATTTCGCCGGGCTTCGTATCGGCGAGGTGTGCGGGCTGACTTGGCAGGACATCGACTTGAAGGAACAGTGCCTCACCATTCGCCGGAGTATGCGGTATGACTCCGTAAGGAAGAAAACGCAGATCGGCCCCACCAAGCGTAAGAAAATCCGTACTGTGGATTTCTGCGACACCCTGGCGGCTATCCTGCGGGAAGCCAAAAAGGAGCAAATGCTGAACAGCATCAAATACGGGCCGTTGTACTCCCAAAACTACTATCGCATCGTCAAGGAAAAGAACCGCACCTACTATGAGGTCTATTCCTTGCCCCGGACAGAGACACCGCCGGAAGATTATACCCAGGTTTCCTTCGTCTGCCTGCGGCCTGATGGAGCCTATGAAGCTCCTGCAACGGTCAGCAGCGTATGCCGATACTCCCGAAAAAAGATCGGGGATATGGATGATTTTCATTTCCATCTGTTGAGGCATACATATACGACCAACCTTCTCTCTCACGGGGCAGCACCCAAGGATGTACAGGAGCTGCTGGGACATTCTGATGTAAGTACCACGATGAACATTTACGCCCATGCCACCAGAGAGGCCAAGCGAACTTCCGCAAGGCTTCTGGATAAGGTTGTAGGGACGGCCTGAAAAAAGTTTCCCTCATTTCTTCTCGCAAGGGAAAAAATGAGGGAAAAGGGCCAAACCGAGGCGGCGAAAACGCTGGAAACGCCAGTGTTTTCAAGGGGTATAGAAATTTTAACTGAGAAATGTTGATTACTTGAAATTTTCTTTTCAAAAAGGATATATGTTACCAGAAGTAGAGAAGCCAAAATGATAAACATAAAAATGTTAGATTCATTTTGGCTTTTTGTATCTTAGTTTTTTGGGGGGATAAACTAAATATTTTTATATATTAACCTCCAAATACAATCTTAGAATGAGGTTTTAAGTGATAAATAAAAAATCAAGAATGAATATAGTGGATTATATGAGAATTGAGAGAAAGAAGTTTGCGGCTATTGATGTATATATATCTATATGCTAATAGTATACTTCCATATTCATAATACAGTTTATGTTTTTAAGAGTGTACATTGTTATTTGATGCTAATATGGAAATGGTTTCACATTCGTTAGAGATAGATCTTGAAAAAATTCGTCAAAAAGCACAAAATCTGTTCGCAGTAGAGTTGAGAATATCCGTGATTTTTTGCAACAAGATCTTAATATGGAAAGTTTTAGAAATATTTGAAGGAAGTGCTTACTAATGATGGTGTTGAAGAAATCCAGTTATCTGAAGAATCCTTGCGCGAAATTAAAAGGATAAAAGAGGAAAAATATGATACATGGGAATGGAATTTTGGTAAATCTCCGGTGTACACATTTTCAAACAAAAAATATTTTCCGGGAGGGAGTGTTGAAGTTCGTTTGTCTGTTGAGAAAGGCATTATACAAGAAATTATATTTTATGGGAATTTTTTATCTAAAAGATCTTTAAGACCTCTTTGTGAAAATTTAAAAGGAGTACTTTACGAGAAAAAATACATTCAAAAAATACTAGAGTCTTTTCCTTTAAATGAATATTTTGGAAATATTACAGAGCAAGAAATCCTAACGGTTTTTTTGATTAAAATAATTTATGCTTTTGAATAAAACAAAGAAAACCCCAAATGGTGAGATAAGTGATCAAAACAGATGGCATAGTTGATAAGTTAGTAAAATGAATACTTTCACCAGTTTTTAAGTGCAATTTTTAAAGATTTCACAAATTTGAATTTTATAGAATGCGTAACGTTTGTGGAGTCAAAAATACTTTTTAGGCAGTGTGATGAAAAATCGCGCTGCCTTTTTTGATAGACGTAGATCAATACTAAATTAATTCTTTAAAGAACAAAAAAATATTCCGAAAGATTATAGTATCAATTATGAAAATATTTTTTGGAGTTCTATGTTTTAAGTATTGGAGTTAGGGTATGCGCAGGAGATAAATATATTAATTTTAAATGAATGGGGAATGTTTATAAGATTTAGAGATTATAGCAAACATATTTTAATAGCTATATTTATGGATAATTTCTGAATCTAGATAGAGTTCAAGAATAGAGTCCAGATTAAAAATAAGAGAAAGGTTGAAAAAGAAGTAGACATTTATTAGTATAAAATGAGGGGGTGTTTATATGGATTTTTGTACTGATGAAAAAGAAGAATTTTTTCCTTACATAAATAATATTGGGGAAACTCTAAAGGATGCAGACAAAAAAGAATTAGAAGATTTAATTGATGAAATTTCAAAATATGATGTTTTTGACTTTATTTCACGGGTGGCCTCTTTGAATTTATTGATTGAAAATCAGAATAAGAGTATTTTGATCGATGCACTTATAGCAGGAATTTTAATGAGAGAACGAGGGTCTTATCCAAGTTCAATTCAGATGAGCAGTGGGAGATTTAGAAAAATCATTGAGAGACTTGATTCTTTAAATATACATAGATTGGTGGATCCTGTTGAAAATACATTTATAGAAAGAGTTTGCTATTATGGAAACTATTGGATATTTCCTGGAATTAATTATTCTCCTGCTTATTGTTTGCAAGGGTTTTTGGATGTTATTTGTTCGAACAATTTAGAATTATTTTTTGAATTCAAACAAAAAGCACATCAGTTAATTTGCTTTATATTAAAAATATCTGATGATATCGTAAAGATAATGGGGTATGGAGTAAATTCTATAAAAAGTGTAGAGCAAAGTAATTTGCGAATACCGGAGGCAGTTTTAGCAGAAAAAATGAGGGATTGTATGTACTTAGATTATTCTATAGTAGAATCTATGATAGATCAATCAATTAGGCAAAAATTGTTTACTGATTTTGGTAGTGGTGAAATTTCAGATATCATCGAAGGAAAAAAATTAGATTTTTTTGAACATCCATTTCTGGTATCAGAAAAAGGAGAAATAATTATTCTTAATCCATCTATACTTATATCATTTTTAATTCATCAGCTGATTTTATTAGCAGATTCTTTTGGCATTAAAGAAAAATTTGTTGATTCTTATAATGATAGAATTTGGAGAAAGTGTAAAAATGATATTTTTAAGCTTGGGCATAAAAAAATAAATGAAAGACAATATGGAATTGATTTAATTAATAATAGATGTAAAAAGGAATTGATAGTATCAGTTGGAAATGATAGACTAATGTTTATTCAATTTATATGTGATTCAGGGAAAAATTATGGAAAAGATTCCATGTTTGGTACATATTTAATAGATGATAATACTCTGTCTACGTATGAAAGAGCGCACTATTTTATTAGTAAATTGCCAACAGTAAATTTGGAAAATATTAGCCAGGTTATTATTTTAAATTCTTTTGGACGAACGGTTCAATTTCATATTAAAAAAGATGAATCTAGATATTCTATACATTTATCTCCATTTGAATTGCATTGTGTTGCTGTAAATGAAAGAGAACATAAGGAGTTTATACCCCGATATATTAGTGCGAAAAAGAATTTGAATTTAGTACCAGGGGTAATGAGCAGTGAGTTAAATAGTATACAAATATATACAGACAACAATTATACATTTTATATTTCTGACGATTTTAATCGGAAAAATACTACTATTTTTTTTGGATTGGATTCTTCTATAGATTATATAATTAAATCATTTAAAAAAGAAGATAGGCATTTTGTTAAATCATATGATGGAATGTATTTACAGGAAGTTATATTAAGTGATCTTAAGAGAAGAATATATTGCACAGATGGAAGGAAAGATAAATTTTTAGAATTTGTGATTAAATTTGATAACGTTAATATTTGGGTGACTTCGGATTCAGTTAAAAATAAACAAGAAGTAGATGTATATTATTCTATTATTGATACTATATCGTATTGGTTAGCTGAAGTAAAAATAATAATTGAAAGCATGAATTTTTTAGACGATTCAATTTGTATTCTGATATCACTAGATGGCTCTATCGGAGAATATTATAAGGACCCTGAGATCGACAAAGAATTTAATGATTATATTAAATATGAAGTTTATGGAAATACAGTTAGAATGATATGGCAACCAATAGCATATAAGTTATTGGGAAATAAAACTAAGAACATGGAAAGTGTAATGATGTGCTCTGTATTAGAGCGGCTTGTAAATTTAAATAATGAAGTTGTTGATCTAACAAAATTACAAGAATTTTTTTCTAATCCTTTAAAGAAAAAGATATGTGAAATTAATATTACTGACAACCCATGTCTAAAACCGTTGGAAGATGAGGTGCGATTTATATCTAAAGAGGAGGAAAATAAACTTTTAGACGAAATTGGAGAACACTTTCTCGCAATGCCAGAATATAATTATGGAAAAGTTCCAGATGATAAACGTGCAGAACTTGCTAATAAAGTTGTGGGATATCTGTATACATTATTACAAACAGAAGTTGCGTCTATGATGCCCACAGAAGTATATAAAATAGTTTGTTATGATCTTGAGAATATTATGTATAATACAATGTTATCACAATATAGATTTGTATACGACATTACTTGTTATCCTGAAAAAGAGGCTGAACTTATGGAAAGAAGTAATGAGATAAATCGCTCATCTATATCATTAAAGTTTCTGGCAGAGTATATAGCAGCAATTCCACCTAAAGGAGATAGACATATTGGTTCGATGCAGTATGATAGGATTTTAGCTATATGTAGTCTTATTGTTGATTGGGCATATAAGAATGACCTGTTTATTTATAATATTTTCAATACGCCAATATATTTTCTTAAATCTGATAGAATTGGAATGGATAGAGTTGAACATGACAATCTTTTGAGGATTAATTTAGCTGCAAGGTATAGGTATTTAAAAAATGTTTCTAATCCTAGAATTGAAAACTATTTTCCTATTAATTTGTTGGTTGACTTCCAGTTGAAAATCAATGATGCTTTTTTTGATGAATATGGTTTTACGTTTGAGCAATTTACACGATGTATACAAACGATAATTGATTATGGCAATGGAACTATGGATGAGGTAAAAAGATTTAAGCGTGATGATGTTACTAAATTTGTGATTACACAAACTAAATTTGATAAAGAAGTAGTAAACAAAATTATTAATCAGATTGTGTTGTGTCAGCGTCCCAATTTTCTTATACCACCAGAGCCATATAAACCATATGATATATATCCTTGGAGATTTAATAGAGAGTTATCATTTACTCGCAGACCAATTATTCAGTATGAAGAAGTTTTAATTTGGGGAAATCGTCAATTATATCATTTATGGATATTTGTAGTTGATTTGATTATGACGGGAAAATATAAAGCGTATAAATCTAAATTAAAAAAACTAATGGGTGAACTTAGTCATAAGAGAGGGAATGAATTCAATGATGAGGTTGTAAAAAAACTTTCTGCCATAAAGGATTTGATTGTTGTTGCTAGATTATCAAAGGTAAATGGTAAGAAGATAACTGATGAGAATAATAATGTACTGGGGGATATAGATGTTTTTTGTATTGTGCCAGAACAAAGAAAAATTATTGTGGGAGAAGTTAAAGATTTTTCATTTGCAAAGAATCCATATGAAATGAATCAAGAGTATAAGCGTATTTTTGTTGATGATAAAAAGCCTTGTTATATGACTAAGCATAAAAAAAGAACTGATTGGATTAAAAAGCATATGGAGGATGTAAAAATACATTTTGGATTGAAGGGGGAAAAATGGGTAGTAAAACCAGCGATGTTTGTTAGCGAAGAGATAATAAGTAATGCATTTTATCATAAAAATATAAAAATAATTGTATATTCTAATATTACTGAGGAAGCAGTAAAAAATATTTGACAATTTTATTGGCAAAAATACTTTTTGGGTAGTGAGATAGAAAAAATCTCACTGCCTTTTTTATTTCTAAACTTCAAGTATACCGAAAAGAAGGAAACACCTATTAATATATGAAAAAGGAGAATAAATCAAATGTAAAAAATATCATAAAGTAAATGGGTTTATAGTCATCCATTAGATAACTTAAATAATATATAAGGAGAAGTCAAGGTGCAAAACTAGGAAAACTGAGGGAAAAGTAAAAAAACTTGAAAAAAGCTGAGTAAGATGTCAAGGCTGAAAATCTGGAGTCTAGATGCCGTGTGAGAGAGAATGCCTAGACTTACGTGTGCTAATTTGACTCCTACTCAGTATTCTGAATTGTTTTGCATCGGTTACCAGAATTGGTACTAGATTCAATCTAAGTGACCTCGTGTAGTCTGTAAGACGCTGATTTTATGTTTTTATCATGGTATTTATTTATGCCAGCGAAACTGAGAAAAAGTGGGTTCACCTCCTATCGAGTGAGTGTAGTATGAATCTACCTTCAAACTAGAAATTTCAAAGACGAAATACAAACCGGATCAAAAGTGAATTTCCTGTCGGTTGTGCTTTTGATGTTGCTTTTCGTTGGTTTTTAGATTCTTCCTCTACAAGAAGTTGTAGGAAAAGAAGCTCAAAAAGATCAAGAAAGAGACTAATTCAGTTCTGATTTCGCCTATGATGATAGGGAGGAAGATGAGTATTATCATTGTTAATTATTTTGCAAATCTTGTCTTGTATCAGATTAAGAAATATGTTTTTTGTTGCTTCATTTCAGAAGAAAAATTGCCATATAGGTAAAAAATAATAGAGGCAATTTCAAAGGAAAATTAACTAAAGCGAAGCGATGTTTGTAGGAAAGTTTGTAATAAGAATAATAACATGGCCAAAAAGAGCTTTGAACAAAGTATGTAATTAAGAAAAGAACATGATAATATAGTATTGTTTTATAAAAGAAAAAAATAAAATAAATTCATTTATCAGTATTCTGCTTAAATCAGATAAAAAGTGTTTCCTGTTTTCAAGGAGAGACTTTTTTTTGTTTTCATTTTATGTTATATTATTCTATGAATGCTTTCTAATTAGAATTAAGGCGGTGGAGAATTGGAATCAAGTAGAAATGATCAAGATACGGCATTAAGATATAAGGGTCCATATCAAATTACTAATACAGAAATTAACGAAAGAGAGCGAATACAAGAGAATATACAGTATGTTCGAGAACTTGTAAGACAAAAGAGCAAAAAATTAGGAAGACCACTTTTTGCGAAAGTTGTCACTCTTGGGTGTCAGATGAACGCCCATGACTCGGAAAAACTGGAAGGTATGCTGGATGAAATGGGTTACGAACGTACCCAGGAAGAAACAGAAGCGGATTTCATCATTTATAATACTTGCTGTGTCCGTGAAAATGCGGAACTGAAGGTATACGGCAAACTGGGATGGTTGAAACATTACAAAAAAGAAAATCCCGATGCGGTGGTAGCACTTTGCGGCTGTATGATGCAGCAGGATACGGTGTTGGAAACCATCCGTCAGAAATACCGTCACGTGGATTTGGTTTTCGGCACTTTCAATCTGTATAAGCTGCCGGAACTGATGAAAACCAGAGAAGAAAGCGGCTGCACCGTTTTCGATATCTGGCAGGAAAATCAGGAAGTGGTGGAAGACCTGCCCAGCATCAGACATTTCCCTTACAAGGCAAGTGTCAACATTATGTTCGGGTGTAACAATTTCTGCTCTTACTGCATTGTGCCCTATGTGCGCGGCAGAGAGCGCAGCAGAACACCTGAAGACATTCTGGCAGAAGTACGCAAACTTGCGGCAGATGGCGTCAAAGAAGTCATGCTGCTGGGTCAGAATGTAAACTCTTATGGTAAAAATCTGGAAAATCCCGTTTCCTTCGCAGAACTGCTGCGTATGGTAAATGAGGTGGAAGGCATTGAACGTATTCGTTTTATGACTTCTCATCCCAAAGATATGTCCGATGAACTGATTCTGGCAATGAAGGAATGTGATAAGGTTTGCAAAAACCTGCATCTGCCTTTCCAGTCCGGCAGTACGGAAATCCTCAAGAAAATGAATCGTCATTACACCAAGGAAGGTTATCTGGAACTGGTGCGGAAAGTACGGGAAGCAATGCCGGAAATCACACTGAGTACAGATATCATCGTTGGTTTCCCTGGTGAAACAGAAGAAGATTTCCAGGAAACACTGGATGTCATCCGTCAGGCACGTTACTGCACTGCTTTTACATTCATTTATTCCAAACGGACAGGCACTCCTGCGGCGAAGATGGAAAATCAGGTGCCGGAAGATGTGGTGAAAGACCGTTTCGACCGTATGTTACAGGTGTTGAACCCCATCGTTCACGAAGTAACGGAAGAACAGGTTGGCAAAGTCCTGCCTGTATTGGTGGAAGAAGTCAGCAAGCATGATGAAAACATTCTGACAGGCAGAACCGAGCAGAATACACTGGTGCATTTTTCAGGCAGCAAAGACCTTATCGGTCAGATGGTGCCTGTGAAGATTATAGAAAATAAAACATTTTATGTAATTGGAGAAAGGATTTAAGGTGAAATAACATGGCAAGCGTATTTGAATTAGCAAGAACATTGGGCGAAGAACTGCAGAAAACTCCTCAGGTAGAAGCACTTCTGGCTGCAAAAATAGCTTATGAACAAGACCCTGAAATTTCCAAAGCAGTCGCAGAATATACACAGATGCATGACGAATTCCAGGCGAAAATGCAGGCTGGCGGCATCGCTCCCGAAGAACAGAAAAAATTCGCTGAAGAAATGAAAGCGCGCGGCGAAATCATTAAAAACAATAAACTGGCAGCAGATCTGTATACAGCAGAAATGAACTTCAACAACTTCATGAACTCTGTATTCAACATCATCACAGCAACACTGGCTGGCGAAGATCCTGAACAGAGTGGTGGCTGCAGCCCCAGTGCCTGCGCATCCTGTGGCGGTGGCTGCCACTAATGGTGCAGTAAGTAAAAAAGATTGTGTGACAGTACCCGAACTCCTGCAAAACAGGGGTTCGGGTTTGCTTGTAAAATAGCATAGGAAAGGAGGAAGATGGATGGCGAAAATAACACCCATGATGGAGCAGTACTTTGCGATCAAAGAACAGTATAAGCATTGTCTGCTTTTTTTCCGCTTGGGCGATTTTTATGAGATGTTTTTTGAAGATGCCGTCATCGCCTCAAAAGAACTGGAAATTACATTGACGGGAAAAGACTGGGGGCAGGAGGAGCGCGCGCCTATGTGCGGTGTGCCTTTCCACAGCGCCGATGGATACATTGCCCGTCTTGTGGAAAAAGGCTACCATGTAGCCATTTGTGAACAGGTGGAAGACCCCAAACAGGCAAAAGGCATTGTAAAACGGGAAGTCATCCGCGTCATTACCCCCGGTACTGTGTTAGACCATACAGTGCTGGATGAAAGCAAGAACAATTACATCATGTCTATTTTTGGCGGGAAAAACGGCTATGGCTTAAGTGTTTGCGACGTTTCTACAGGGGAATTCCAGACAACAGAATTCCCGACTATTTTGGCAGCTTCTCGTATTCTGGATGAAGTGGCGCGTTTTTCTCCGGCGGAAGTGGTGTGCAACGAAGCTTTTTTGGAACACCCTGTGGCAAAAGACCTGAAAGAACGTTTCCGCATTGCTTTCAGTGATGTGGATAACCACATGTTTGCCTACGCGACAGCCAAAGATACGCTGGAACATCATTTCCATGTATCTTCTCTGGATGGCTTTGGACTGGCGAAAAAAGAAATTGCTGTTTCCGCGGCAGGGGGGCTGCTGTGGTACTTGCTGGAAACCCAGAAAAATGATTTGGAGCATATTTCTGTACTGAAATATTACACCATTGGCGATTTTATGCCATTGGATGTTGCCAGCCGGAGAAATCTGGAATTGACAGAAACCATGCGGGAGAAAAACAAGAAAGGCTCTCTACTGAGTGTGCTGGATGAAACCAAAACAGCCATGGGCGCCAGAACTCTGAGAAAATGGGTGGAACAGCCTTTGCTTTCCGCAGCGGAAATCTGCAAACGTCTGGATGCGGTGGAAGAACTGAAAAACGATTTGTTCCTGCGGGAAGAAATCAAGGATATTCTCCGTACTATGTTTGACTTTGAACGTATTATGGGGCGTGTGGTATATCAAACAGCCAATGCCAGAGAATTGTCCATGCTGAAAAATTCCATTGAAAATCTGCCTTTGTTAAAACGGACACTGGGCAGATGCAAAAGCGGATATTTGCAGGAAATCTATGAAAAACTGGACCCTCTGGAAAATATTCATGACCTGATTGATCAGGCAATTGTGGAAGACCCTCCGTTTTCTGTAAGAGAAGGCGGCATGATCAAGCCTGGGTATTCCGATGAACTGGATACCTATACCAAAGCTAAAACAGAAGGCAAGGCATGGATCGAACAGATGGAAGAAGAAGAACGGGAAAAAACAGGCATCAAAAACCTGAAAATCCGTTTCAATAAAGTTTTCGGTTATTATTTGGAAGTGACAAAGTCCAATCTGGAAGATGTGCCGGAAAACTATATCCGTAAACAGACCCTTGCCAACTGCGAGCGTTTCATTACACCGGAACTGAATGATCTGGCAGAGTTGATTCTGGGTTCCGAAGAAAAAATAGTGGATTTGGAATACCAGCTCTTTACGGAAATCCGTAACGCCGTTGCGGCAGAAGTGGAACGGATTCAGCTTTGCGCCCACATCATTTCTGTCATTGACGCATTGCAGTCTTTGGCAGAGGTTGCGGAAAAACAGAATTACACCAAACCTGTGGTGGATGAAGGCGACATCATCGACATCAAAGAAGGTCGTCATCCTGTGGTGGAAAAAGCCATGGCAGGACAGTTTATTTCCAATGATACCTATTTGGACAGCGGCGATACCCGTTTGGCAATTATTACTGGTCCCAATATGGCGGGGAAATCTACGTATATGCGGCAGACAGCCCTCATTGTGCTTATGGCGCAGATTGGCAGTTTTGTGCCTGCGTCTTCTGCCCATATCGGTGTTGTTGATCGTATTTTCACCCGTGTAGGGGCTTCTGACGACCTGAGTGCCGGACAGAGTACCTTTATGGTGGAAATGACGGAAGTGGCAAACATCCTGCACCATGCCACACCCAAAAGTCTGCTGATTCTGGATGAAATCGGCAGAGGTACCAGTACATTTGATGGTTTGAGTATTGCATGGGCAGTGCTGGAATATATTGCGGATACAAAACATGTGGGAGCGAAAACCCTCTTTGCCACACATTATCACGAATTGACAGAGCTGGAAGGCAAGCTGGCAGGGGTGAAAAACTACTGCATTGCCGTACAGGAACAGGGAGAGGATATCATCTTCCTGCGTAAAATCCAGCGGGGCGGCGCAGACCATAGCTATGGTGTGCAGGTTGCCCGTCTGGCAGGATTGCCGCCGAAAGTCATCAAACGCAGTAACCAGATTTTGAAACAGCTGAACGCGGCAGATATTACGAAAAAAGCGAAAAAGATCGCGGTGGAATCTCAGGAACAGCAGGAAGAAACCGTACAGCAGGTGAATATGTTCAACATGGGCGAAATGCAGCTGACAGAAGAACTGAAACAGCTGGATGTCATGGCAATGACGCCCATTGAAGCCCTGCAGAAACTCTTTGACCTTCAGAAAAAGGCAAAGGGCATGTGATAGAAAGGAGGACTGTATTTGCAAAAGATACAACTTCTTGACCAAAAAACAATCAATAAAATCGCGGCAGGGGAAGTGGTAGAATCCCCTAAGTCTGTAGTCAAAGAACTGACGGAAAACGCCATGGACGCCGGCGCAAGCACCGTGACGGTGGAAATTAAGGAAGGCGGCATTTCGTATATTCGTGTGACAGATAACGGCTGCGGCATTCCTAAGGAACAGGTAAAAGAAGCCTTCCTCCGCCATGCCACCAGCAAATTGTCCCAGATTGAGGATTTGGAACACCTCTATACCATGGGGTTCCGTGGGGAAGCATTGGCATCCATTGCCGCTGTTTCTCAGGTGGAAATGACTACCCGCACCAAAGACGAGGAAACAGGCACCCGTATTGAAATCAGCGCCGGAGAGGTAAAATCTTTTCAGGATGTGGCGTGCACCGAAGGGACAACAGTCATTGTCCGCAATCTCTTTTATAACGTGCCTGCAAGACGAAAATTCCTGAAAAAACCGGCAACGGAAAGCGGTTATGTTTCTGACCTCATGAACAAACTGGCATTGGGACATCCAGAACTATCTTTCCGTTATATCAATAACGGCTCTACTATGCTCCACACAGCAGGAAATGGTGACGCAAAAGCTTCCGTATTTTATGTTTACGGCAAAGAAGCGGCAACTTCCATGATGGAAATTTCCTTTGAAAGAGGAGATTATCGCTTGTCTGGACTGATTGGAAAACCGGAATTGTCTAGAGGCAATCGCAATTATGAAAATTTGTTCATCAACGGCCGTTTTATCAAAAACCGCATCGTTTCCTCTGCTGTGGAAGACGCTTATAAAACCAGAATTATGATCGGGAAATTCCCTGTTTATGTGCTGAATCTGGAAGTGGACGCGGCACAGGTGGATGTGAACGTTCATCCGGCAAAACTGGAAGTACGGTTCAAAAATGATGATGAGGTCTATGACTTTTTCTATGACGCCATTTCTTCTGCTTTTCAGGATCAGGTGCTGATTCCCAGAAGCAGTTGGGAAAAGAAACCGGCGGCAGAACCGAAACCCAAGGTGGAACAGCAGAGCCTTGTGGATATGATTCTTCAGCGGAAAGCGGAATTGCCGGAAATGCCTGCGGAAGAAGAACAGGTTGAGCCGGAAAAGACTGTTGTCACAGAAAAATCTGTTTTTATAGAGAAACCGACAACAGAAAAAACATATCATACACCACTTACAGACCTGCCAAAGGCAGGCAGCGGTCCCAGTGTAGACCAGCTTTTGAAGCGGAAACAGCCGGAACGGTCTGTGGTACGGGAAGATGTGGCTTCCTATACAGCGAAAACCCCTGTGGTTCCGGCAGATTTTGCGGTGGATGGCATTTCTGAAGAAAAGCCTGTGGAAAAAGTGGAGGCACCTCTACAAAAACAGGCGTTTTTCCATAATTATAAAATCATTGGGCAGATTTTCCGCACATACTGGATGGTGGAACAGGGAGATTGTGTGTACCTCATCGACCAGCATGCAGCCCATGAGCGGATACTCTATGAAAATCTCATGAACCAGTTCCGTCAGGAGTCTGTCATTTCTCAGCGTCTGGTAAGCCCTGTGATGCTGCGGCTCACACCTATGGAAACACAGATTTTGAAAGACAATCGGGAATTGTTGGAACGCTTCGGTTTTGGCTTTGAAGTTTTCGGCAATGATACTTTTGGGCTGAACGCCGTTCCTGTACTGCTGAAAGAGCCCAGCGGCGTAGGATTTTTTACGGAAATACTGGATGCCATCAGTGATGGAACCGTTTCCAATGTATATGACACAAAAATTTTAGCGGTGGCAACCATGGCATGCAAAGCGGCGGTGAAAGGTCATGACCGTTTGAGCATCCAAGAGGCAGAATCTCTCATTTCTCAGCTGTTGAAGCTGGAAAACCCCTTTACCTGTCCCCATGGACGCCCGACCATCATCGAACTGACCCGCTATGAACTGGAAAAGAAATTCAAACGCATACAGAATTGAGGGATGTCCATGAAAAAACCGCTTATTATCATTGGCGGGCCTACGGCCTGCGGCAAAACCGCCATGTCCATTCTGCTGGCAAAGAAAATCGGTGGTGAGATCATTTCTGCCGATTCCATGCAGGTTTATCGTTATATGGATATTGGCACAGCGAAAGTGACGAAAGAAGAAGCAGACGGCGTACCCCATTATCTCATTGATGAATTTGATCCCGATGAGGAATATAATGTCATGATCTTCCAGCAGAAAGCCAAGGCTTATATGGAAGAAATCTGGGCAAAAGGAAAAATCCCCATTGTGGTAGGGGGCACCGGCTTTTATATCAATGCATTGCTCTACGACAATGCTTTTACAGAAACAGATGGAGACGACAGTTTCCGTCAGGCATGTTACAAACAGGCGGAAACAGAAGGACCGGAAGTGCTTTTTCAGAAACTTTTGGAAATTGACCCGGAATACGCTGCAACGACCCACGCGAATAATGTGAAGCGTGTGACTCGTGCGCTGGAATATCACCATATGACAGGGCAGAAATTTTCTGACCACAACGCCGAACAGAAACAGAAAGAATCCCCCTATGCGGCGGCAGTCATCATACTGACCATGGAACGCCAGAAGCTCTATGAACGCATCGAACAGCGTGTAGATCTGATGATGGAAGCGGGTCTGCTGGATGAAGTGAAGGGGCTTCTGGACAAAGGCTATGATGGCAGTCTGGTTTCTATGCAGGGACTTGGTTATAAAGAATTCCTGCCGTACTTTGCCGGAGAGATTTCTCTGGAGGATGCGGTAACCGAACTGAAAACAGGCACAAGACGCTTTGCCAAACGTCAGCTGACCTGGTTCCGCAGACAAATCGACGGTCTGTGGATTGATCTTTCCCTGACAGACAAAGAAACGGCTCTTGCAGATATGGTGGATTATGTGAAACAGTGCGGCATTTCCTTGCCGGAAGAAAGTGGGGAGGCGTAAAATATGTGGTCATCGGAGCTTTTTGGGTTTACTTTTTTTCAGCTCTTTTACTATTTTATGCTTTACAGCTTTCTGGGCTGGGCAATGGAATCGGCTTTTGTTTCCATTACTACCAAAGAATGGGTGAACCGCGGATTTATCAATGGACCTCTTTGCCCTATTTATGGCACAGGCGCGTTACTCATTCTGGTATTGCTCTCACCAGTGCAGGAAAATCTGCTGCTTTTGTTTTGCGGCGGTTTTCTGGTGGCAACGGTGGTGGAATACGCCATTGCGGTGCTGTTGGAAAAATTGTTTCACGCTTCGTGGTGGGATTACAGCAAGAAAAAGTTTAATATCAAAGGACGCGTCTGCCTGGAACGCTCTGTGGAGTGGGGGCTTTTGACCGTATTTGTCATGCGGCTCATTCAGCCGGCAGTGGCGGATTTTTTGGCAAAGATTCCTCTTGTGCTGGGGGAATGCGTGGGCACAGCGCTGATGATCTATCTTTTCGCAGATGCAGGCGTTACCGTACAGCAGATTCTGCATTTGAACGAAAAACTGGCTCATTTGAGCGAAGCAAGAGAAGAACTCCGTGCCAAACTGGAAAGCACAAAATTGTATACTGCCCGTCAGGAACTGGCGGAATATTTTGAAAATCGTCCAACAGCAGAATTCCTGCGGGAATGGAAAGCCCGTATGGACGAAACTTTTGGAGATATCGAACAGATGCAGCTGGAAGAAAGACTGCGTGGGGAATATATTTTCAATGAAATTCGGGAACGTCTGGAATACAAAGCCCGTGCACTGGAACAGGAAACACGTGTACAGCGCCGTTTGATGAAGGCTTTCCCGGGACTGCGTTCCAAACGCTTTGACAAGGAACTGCAGGAAATGCGTGCACAGATGGAAGCACGCAAAAGAAAAAGAAAACAACAGAAAGGAGAACGAAAATGAAAAAGCGGTGGCATAAAGTCCTTGCTTTGACACTGGCAGCAGCCCTTTGTCTGGGTGCCGTCGGATGCGGAAAAGATGAAGGTACGACCGAAGAACAACAGGTAACCACGGAAACAGAAGGTACCGAAGGACAGGAAAATACAGAAAATCAGGAAAATCAGGAAGATGCATCTGCCGATCAGGCAGCAAGCGGAGAAGATCAGGCGGAAGGTGCAAAAGAACCGGAAACAGAGGGAGAAACATCTGAAACAGAAGGTGCTGCTGCGGCAAGTCCTATGGCGTTGCAGGAAGTTTGGCTGCAGGCAGATGGTGCGCCTACCATTACAGCAGAATCTGTATTGCTCATCGATCAGGAAAGTGGCACCATTCTTTATGAAAAAAATGCCAAAGAAAAAATCTATCCTGCCAGCGTAACAAAAATTATTACTGCATTGGTTGTGATGGATTATTTGCAGCCTGATGAAATCATCACCGTTGGTACAGAAATCAATGAAGTGACACTGGATTCCAGTAAAGCTGGTCATGTGCTGAATGAAAAGCTGACGGTAGAAAATGCCTTGAGAGGTCTGCTGATTCCCTCCGGCAATGACTCTGCCAACGTACTGGCAGCAGCTACAGCTAGAAAAGCGGAAAATGATGAGGATATGTCCTTTGCAAAATGCGAAGCAGTATTTACCGATCTGATGAACAAAAAAGCGGAAGAATTGGGTGCAGTCAACAGCCATTTTACAAATGCCCATGGCTACCATGACGAAAACCATTATTCCTGCGCTTATGATATGGCACTGTTTGCTATGGCGTTTATGCAGAATGAAACACTGGCGGAAATCATTTCCGAAAAGAGTTTCTCCGGCAATGGGGCAGACGGACAGTTTGCCGATGATCCTGAAGTGATTACACAGGATTATAACTGGGTGAGCCACAACTATCTCATTACCGATAATGAATATCAGTATGCTTATGCAACAGGTATCAAAACCGGTTTTACAGATGAAGCAGGAGAATGCCTGACAGCATCTGCGGAAAAAGGCGATATGAAACTGATTTCTGTCATGTTCAAAGGCAGCGATCCTGCTCGTTGGACAGAAAGCGCAAGCCTGCTGGATTATGGCTTCAACAATTATACTCGTGTAGAACTGACAGCAGCAGGTGCAGCCATCGAAGAAGTGCCTCTGACCAAACATAATAAACTGCAGGGCGACACCGTACCTCTGGTTTATCAGAATGCGCTGGTAACCTATCTGCCTACAGATGCAGTGAACAGCGTGGAAACAACTGTTACCATTCTGGATGATTACAAAGTGGAAGAAAAAGACGGCACTGTGAAAGTGAAAGCGCCTTTGACAAAAGGTGAAGAAATTGCTACCGTAACATACACCATCGACGGCAAAGAAGTGGCGCAGATGCCTGCTTACGCTGGTGCAGATATTGAAAAGGGTACCATCTTCAACAATATCTGGTATGGACTGAAAACTTTCTTCTCTCACCTGTTCTCCCTGAAGGGTCTGATCACGGTTGTTGTAATTGTGGTCATTCTGGTTATCATTTATCTGATTCTGAAACGGATGCGCTATGGTGGACATCGCAGAAGAGGTGCTTACACACTGAAGAGTCCTTCCCGCCGCAGAGGCAGAAGACGCTGGTAAGCATTGAAAATCAAATAAAAAGACCAACAGAAATACAAATTCCCCTTAAGAAATATTCTTTTTGTTTCTTAAGGGAATCTGTGAAGGCAGAACATGCCTGATGAAATATTTTCAAAAAAAGAAAGCTGAAATCTTTTGCATAGTGAACTGCACCCCATTTGTTAGACAGTATGATATACTGAATAACAAGTGGGGT
>ENA-UONQ01000733-UONQ01000733.1-human-gut-metagenome-genome-assembly--contig:-CS26-NODE-733-length-37321-cov-22.293351_pt1 | contig 37321 bp, 27 predicted proteins | sample MGYA00242460_ERZ724007 | MGnify/ENA metagenome assembly ERZ724007
CCGCGAGGGTCTGCGAATCAAGAAGCTCCGGCCTTCAGGCCGGGGAGTGATCACTGTACCCAATGACAGTGAATGGCTTGGAGGGTGCGCCCTTGATCCATATCTCGACCCCATTAGCGATATCGCACGCACCGCCAGAGCCTTTAAGAACTTGCTCATCTCCTACGAATGGGTGATATTCAATCGCAGCGGAGCAGCCTGAGATGAGCGCAACAAGAATCCATGTCAAAAGTGATCGTTTCAAATCAATCTCCCTCCGAATAATGCCGGTCATGCAAGCATTGCCGGCGAAGCGTCCCTTTTCACAGAGCTCGCAGAAAACGAATCAGCCGAATTTCTGAGAGAACAAAGCAGCGAAACAAAGTACCAGAGATCACCGCGACCGTTTTCTGCTCCATCAGCATGCCCCGAGTTGACACAGCCCAGAGTGCATACAATCTCCGCCATTATTGGCTAAAGTCGACTCTGACAGTGCATTTGTGTAGCAATCTTTGGGTGCTAACCTTGATGGAACATCCATGACACATATCTTCGGTTACTTCCGCGTCAGCTCAGATCAAAACCCCGGCCGGCCTGAGCCCGACAAACGCCTCGACGAAGTTCAGTACGGCGACACAATCGTCCGCTGCAGCCTCGACCGCCTCGATCGAAGTCTTGCCGATTTTCTCCGCTTGGTCGAAGAATTGACGCATCACGGTGTTACGCTCCAATTTATGAAAGAAGGTTTGCGCTTTGAGGACGGGGAGAACGTCTCCAGCACATCGAAATTTATGCTGACGCTCGTCAGTGCGTTTAACGAGTTCGAACGCAGCATCGTCAAAGAGCGGCAGCGCGAAGGTATCGAACTTGCCAAGAAGCGCGGAGCTTTCAAGGGCGGCGTGTGCCGAATCTCCGACGAAAAGGTATCGCATATGAAGCATCTCCTCAAAGAAAGAGTGCTACTTGCCAAAGTTTCCCGAATCATTGGCATCAGTCGAACGAGTGCATATCGCTATTTGGAATGCGGCAAGTCCAAAGAATAAGAAGGAAAAGGTCATGACCAATTTGAAACCCGAAGAAAGAGCGCGGGAGTGGATTGACCGCAAGCTGGAAGATGCAGGTTGGAAAGTCATCAACCGTGATGAGTACGCCCCCGGCATGAGCGCCGTCGCGGTCCGTGAGGCCGCCATGCGCGGCGGTCTCGAAGCGGATTACCTGTTGTTGATTAACGGGAAGGCGGCTGCCGTTCTCGAAGCCAAACGCGAAGAGATTTCGCTCAGCAACCCGCACCTGATTGCTCAAGCCGAGAATTACACGAAGCAAGTGAAGCCTTGGTACCCGACATGGGTTTTGCCGCTGCCGTTCGTTTATCTCTCAAACGGCAGGGAGATCGCCTTCAAGGATTGCCGCAAGCCGAACGCGAAGTACGAAATCATCACGAAGTTCCCGCGTCCGTGGGATTTAGTTCGGCGGCTTCATCTCGGAGAGTTTGACGGATTGCCGTACTTGTCCCCGAAGGGACTTCGCAAGTGTCAATACGAAGCAGTTAATAATCTGGAAGCGTCCTTCAAAGAGGGCAAGCGCCGCGCAGTCATGGTTTTAGCGACCGGCTCAGGAAAGACCTTTACAGCGTGCATGATGACATACCGAATGCTGTCCTTCACGCCGATGAAGCACGTGCTCTTTCTCGTGGACCGCAACAATCTTGGAACCGCGGCCGCTACGGAACTCAAGACCTTCAAGTTGACGGAAAGCGGTAAGCCCCTCTCCGAAATCTTCTGGGTCGAGCAGCTGACGAATAGACCGATCGATCCTCGCACGCGCATCGTCGTCAGTACGATCCAGCGGCTCTACTCTCTGTTGACAGGAAACACCGATGCGTATTCCGAAGAAGACGAAGATACCGGTATGGGTCATCGCGAAGGGGATGTGGTGGAATTGCCGTCCAACCCTACATTGCCCCCCGATTTCTTCGATCTCATCATCATTGACGAATGCCACCGTTCGATATACAGCGACTGGCAGAAAGTGCTGACCTACTTCAATAGAGCGAGACTTGTCGGGATGACCGCCACGCCAATCCCGGAAACGCTGGCGTTTTTTGACAATAACCGCGTGGCGAACTACACCTACGAGCAGTCCGTTCTCGATGATGTGAACGTATCCTTTCGTATATACCGAATCAAAACTGAACTCACCGAAGAGGGAGGAACGATTGAAACGGGGGACAAGCTCGAAGTGACAAATCGCCTTGATGCCAAGAGGCATCAGCAAGTTGCGATCGAAGAGCGTGCGTTCTCAAAGGCCGACCTCAACCGAAGCGTTGTCGTTCGCGACCAGATCCGAAAAGTACTTCAGGAATATAAAGATGCGGTCTACACGCAGTTTTATCCGGAGCGTGAACCAAATTTCGACTATCTGCCGAAAACGCTGATTTTTGCCGTGTCGGACGCTCACGCCCAGTTGATTGTGGATGTGGCAAAAGAAGTCTTCAATCGGACGGACGATCACTTTGTTCAGAAGATCACCTATTCGATTGGGAACTCCAACGAACGCATCAAGCAATTTCGCTACGACGTGAACTTTCGCATTGCCGTGACAGTGACGCTGGTGGCGACCGGGACTGACGTGCGTCCGCTCGAAGTGCTGATTTTCTTTAACGACGTGCACTCTGATACGCTTTACGCGCAGATGAAGGGACGCGGCTGCCGCACCATTACGCCGTCGCAGCTGCAGGCTGTCACGCCGAACGCCAAGAGCAAGGAACTTTTTTATATCGTTGACGCGGTCGGTGTGACGGAGAGCGAGAAGTACGTCCCCAGCTTGGACGGTAACGACGGACCGCATCCGATCAATCCGACGCTTGAGGCGCTCTTTGAACAGATGGCATTAGGTCATCTGCCGGACGATTACTTCCATTTGTTGGCTTCAAAACTTAGTTGTATTGGCAACCGAGCGGATCCTGAAGACTTGCAGGAGTACGCAGAATTCTCGCCAATTTCGCCGCTGACGTGGGCGAAGACCATTATGGATGCGTTGGACAAAGGCAATTTGCCGCCATTTGTCTCGGCATCACATGAGAACCGCGAACGCATGGCGGTTGTTCGTGACTTGCTCACGAATATCCCGGCCAGAAAGAAGTTGGTCGAAATTGCCAAGGGTTACGTCAAGGAAATTTTGGGCAAGACCGACTCAGTTGTCTCCGCTGGGTTCTCGATGGAAAACGCAAAGGCTTCAACGACGGCGTTCGAAGAATACGTGCGTGCACACCGCGACGATATCGAGGCCCTGCGACTGATTTACAACCAGGAGTCCGGGAAGATCACACGAGCCGCCATTGATGATTTGGCAAAACACCTTTCGATGTCGTTGCCTGGGTTCCATGTCGGACGACTCTGGAACGACTATGCCCTCATCTGCCCAGACAAAGTGACGCCCTTGCGAAGTGACCAACAAGCAGTAACCGACCTGATTCAGTTGGTGCGCTATGCCTTCAACATGATTGATTCGCTCTATACACTCACGTCGCTTACCGCCCAACGCTTTGAACTTTGGTGCGGTCAGGTTCAGCGTTCAATCACAACAGAGCAAAAAGAACTATTCCGTAAAATCGCCTTCTACATTGCACAGAACGGCAGCTGCGAACTTAAAGGTCTGATCCGAATCATGCCGGAGCTGGCGGGCGGTCTCCTTCGCATCTGCCGTTCGCCGGACGCAGCAAATAAAGAACTCTTCTCTCTTAACGAATTCATCCTCAAGGCAGCATAAGAAAAATGGCCCAAACCAAAGTCACCGAAGCATCCCTCATCAAAAAGGTCTGGAAATTGGCCGACATCATGGCCGGTGCTGGAGTCGGGTTCACCGACTACCTGACACAGCTGACCTACATGCTCTTTCTCAAGATGGATCGCGAACGTGTTGACTTCTTTATGGAAAAATCTGCCGTTCCGGAAGGCTACCGTTGGGAAACTTACTCAAGGAAACCGGTGAAGACCTGCTCTACCAATACGAACGTACGCTCGATGTGCTGAGCCGTCGTTCCGGCCTCGTCGGTACGATCTTCACGAAAGCGGCCAACCGAATCGAAAGCGCTGTGTATCTTGAGAAGCTTGTGTCCTTTATCGATCAGCAGCAGTGGCTCTTGATGGACGGTGACTTGAAGGGGGCACTCTACGAAAGCATCCTTCAGAAAAACGGTCAGGATAAGAAGAGCGGGGCGGGACAGTACTTCACACCGCGTCCGCTCGTCGATGCCATTGTGGATGTCGTCCGACCACGCATCGGTGAGACAGTGACCGACCCGGCTTGCGGGACCGGCGGTTTTTTGCTTTCGGCCTTCTCGCACATGAAAGACCAGTCCATGGACGAAAAACTGCAGACGTTCCTGAGAAACAATGCTCTGCATGGCAGTGACATCACCCCGCTCGTCGTCACGATGGGCTCGATGAACATGTACCTCCACGGCGTTGGTATGAACAGCAGCCCAATCAAGTGCGAAGACTCGCTGTTGCGGGAACCGTCGGAACTTTCACGGGTGGTCCTTGCAAATCCGCCTTTTGGTGCGCGTCCTTCCGGTTCTGTTGAGATCAATCGTCCGGACTTCATCATCGAAACGAAGAACAACCAATTGAATTTCGTTCAGCACATCATGTCGATGCTGGAGCGCGGAGGGCGTGCCGGTGTGGTGTTGCCGGACAATGTTCTGTTTGAACGTGAAGGTGCGCCGATCCGTAAGAAGCTCCTGACGGATTTCAATCTGCACACGATCCTTCGCTTGCCGACCGGCCTCTTCTATGCGCAAGGGGTTCAGACGAACGTGCTCTTCTTTACGAAGGGCGAACCGACGAAGGATGTTTGGTACTACGACTACCGAACAGATGTGAAGCACACGCTCGTTTCCAACCCGCTGACCCGCAAGCACCTTGACGATTTCGTGACGTGTTACCACGCTGAGGATCTCTCAAAGCGAAAAGAGACGTTTGATGCGGACTCGAATCCGAACGGCCGTTGGCGCAAGTACGCCGCGGCAGATTTGCTGAAGCGCGATCAGGTCAACCTTGATATCCAGTGGATGACCGAAGCGAAGAGCGAAGAAGAAATGCTCACAATGGATGAGGTATTTGAGCGTATGGCCGAACGGGTAGCCATCATTCAGGATGCGTTCAGCAAGCTCAAGAAGGAACTTCATCATGAACTTTGACCAAATGAGAGATTTGCTATTAGAGCAAGCTTTTCAAGGGAATCTTGTTCCGCAGTTAAAAGAAGAGCCGACCATCGAGCCTGATAGTAAAGTTTCAGGGGATGTAGCGTTCGAGATTCCCCAAAAGTGGAAATGGGCTACGTTGGATGATTGCGTCGTGTTCAATCCAAAAATACAGAGCGACGACGATGCGGACGTTTCCTTTATACCGATGCAAGCCTGTGAGGCAGGCTATGTTAGTAAGCTTGATGTGACTGATGTAAGGAAATGGAATACAGTAAAAAAAGGATTTTCAAAATTCCAAGATCAAGATGTTTTGATGGCAAAAATTACACCTTGCTTCCAAAATAGAAAGTCAGCAATTGCGGAGAATCTCAAAGGCGGGATAGGTGCAGGCACAACAGAGTTTCATGTGCTACGGTGCAATAAAAATCTTCTTCCTAAGTATCTTTTATTCTTCTTGAAAAGTTCATATCTCATCTGTTATGGCGTTGGGCATTTCAAAGGAACCGCAGGTCAGCAACGTATTGGAACATCAGAACTAAAAAATTGTGCAGTGCCGATTCCCTCTTTGAATGAACAACGCCGCATCGTTGCCAAGCTCGAAGAATCCTTTGCCGAGATTGACCGTGCTGAGAAGGCCTATCGGGAGTTGCAAACACTCACCGCTATACTGAGAAAGAAGATCCTTCAGGAAGCGGTGATGGGGAAGCTCGTCCCGCAGCTAGATGGAGAACCGGCAGTGGAACAGATCGGTGACGCACCGGAGGTTATCCCGTTTGAGATTCCCAAAAAGTGGAAATGGGCTACGTTGGATGATTGCGTCGTGTTCAATCCAAAAATACAGAGCGACGACGATGCGGACGTTTCCTTTATACCGATGCAAGCCTGTGAGGCAGGCTATGTTAGTAAGCTTGATGTGACTGATGTAAGGAAATGGAATACAGTAAAAAAAGGATTTTCAAAATTCCAAGATCAAGATGTTTTGATGGCAAAAATTACACCTTGCTTCCAAAATAGAAAGTCAGCAATTGCGGAGAATCTCAAAGGCGGGATAGGTGCAGGCACAACAGAGTTTCATGTTTTACGGTGCAATAAAAACCTTCTTCCGAAGTATCTTTTATTCTTCTTGAAAAGTTCATATCTCATCCGTTATGGTGTTGAGAATTTCAAAGGAACCGCAGGTCAGCAACGTATTGGAACTTCAGAACTAAAGAATTGTGCAGTGCCGGTTCCCTCTTTGAATGAACAACGCCGCATCGTTGCCAAAGTCGAAGAACTAATGGCGCAAGTCGATAGGTTAGCAACCTAAGTGCGTTCGAAGAATGGAGCGGAGAATGAAGAGAACGGTTCAGCTTCTTTTGATCGATGGTGACGGCGCTGGTCGTATTCAAGCGCAGCTCGACAATTGGACGGGGGTTGCTTACAAAATTCCAAAGCTGTTGCTTTCGGAATGCAAAGAGCGATCGGAGTTGAAGCACTGCGGCGTCTATTTCCTATTTGGCGAGGACGAATTGACTGGAACGCCGATCGCATACGTTGGTCAGGTCAGAGAAAGAAAGAACGGCGAATCCCTTCTTGCTAGGTTCTCTGAACACACCAAGAGCGGCTCGAAGAGTTTCGTCAATGAAGTGATTTTCTTCACGACCTCGACGAATGTCTTTGGGCCGACAGAACTATGTTATTTGGAAAACCGTTTCTATGAGTTGGCTAAAAATGCCGGTCGGTACCGATTGACGAACGGGAATGCACCCAGTGCGGGCACTGTGACGGAAGCCAAGGAAGCAGAGCTTGACCTCTATATCGAGAATGCCAAAATTCTCATGAGTGCTCTTGGACACAAGTTATTTATCCCAAAGGTACCCGAGAAACGCACCGTTGTGGTTGAGAAGCCTCGATCCGTGCCGCTGTCATTCGACAGGAAGGTGAAGGCCTACGGACACATTCATGCGGATGGCTTGTGGACTACGGATGGTGTTGTCGTGCTCAAGGGAAGCCAGATCTACTTGCAGAAACGGAAAGGAATAAGTCGATTGCTGGTCAAGCGCAAAGCTGAGGATTTGAAGTCCGGGCTGTTGAAGCGAGTCGATGAGTCAACGGCGGAATTGACAGAAGATGTGCTGTTTGCCAGTCCTTCTGCGGCAGGAATCTATGTGTTGAACGGCTCTGTCAATGGACGCACCGCATGGAAGGATGCAGACGGTACGCCGCTTGGCGAGCTGGAAGAAAAGGACGAATAAGCTTCCTGCTATTGGGCGCAATGCGAAAAAATCTCGCAGATGGAAACATCTGTAGCCTCAGACATTCAAAGGCTACCTTTATTGATGCGGTAACACACACTCAATCTGAATGCGTTGGACAACACAGTGATTTCGTCATATTCCGCCGCTATCGCACATGCCAACCACGATCCGGAATTGCTGGTATTCAATTTCACCTTTGCTTGTGACCAAGACTCTGTGGACATTGTCTTCGCCATGCCTTTGAAGGCTCAACCCCTGATGTCACGGCCATACACCCGTCGAACTCCTCACTGTGAGCCGAAAAAACGTAAAAAACGAACATCAACAGGTAGGTCAATTTGTCGTTCGTTTAGATAGGTCAATTTATCGTTCGCCTGACATCTTGCGTTGAAGAGGGGTCAGGAAATGTCCGCACGGGGGTATCTTATGCTGTCCGCTAACACCTTCGCGAACACGAATGTACAGCCCCACTGCTTGACTGTCCTTGTGGCATCCGGGCGGCAAGCTAGCAAAATTTGAAACTGTTATTTGTTCCTGCACATCACTAAACACTCAGAAAGTGGTTCCTAACGGTTCCGTAGCGTCGTTTTTCTGGGTTGGTAGTGCGGTTTCGTTCGTCTTCAAGGCTAAATAAAGACTAATCGCAGAACGCATGATGCAATAAAAAAGCCTGAGGCAGTAGGAGCTTCAGGCTGATCGTATGCATTCGTTTTTATTCGCACGACAATGTTTCTTATCGTGCGTGGCGGAAGGAGAGAGATTCGAACTCTCGGGAGTTATTAGCTCCGCCGGTTTTCAAGACCGGTGCATTAAACCGCTCTGCCATCCTTCCTGAATTCAACTTCGCGGTGAATCGAACGTTGAATTCTACATATCCTCTGCCAGAACCGCAAATCTTATTGACTACTTCGCGGCATTGACCTCATGAGCATCCTCAACTTCATCAGACTTGGCTGCCGTTGCGGGCTCCCCAACCACCTCGAAATCTCCCATGCGGCGCAGACGTTCAGAGCGACGCTCCATCAGCGTATTGAGCGGAAGTTTCAGGAGTGCCCGCAGTTCGTCGATTAAAACCTGACGCAGGCTCGTAGCCATCAATTTCGGATCACGATGAGCGCCGCCCAGCGGCTCAGAAATGACTCGGTCAACCAGTCCGAATTGGCTTAACCGGTCTGCTGTCAGCGCGAGCGCTTCAGCCGCGCGCGGCGCCTGTGCAGCATCCTTCCAGAGAATGGACGCGCAGCCTTCCGGAGAAATCACCGAATAGGTGGCGTACTGCAGCATCATCACCATGTCCGCGACAGCCAGTGCCAGCGCACCGCCGGAGCCGCCTTCACCGATGATGCAGGTCAGCACCGGAACCTTCAGCCCGGCCATTTCAAAGAGATTGCGGCCAATGGCTTCAGACTGTCCGCGCTGCTCGGCGTCGATGCCTGGGTAAGCACCCGGGGTATCAACGAAGGTTACGACCGGGAGATCAAACTTCTCGGCAAGCTTCATGAGACGCAGAGCCTTGCGGTAGCCCTCGGGCTTAGCCATGCCGAAATTGCGGCGGCTGCGCTCTTTGAGCGTGCGGCCCTTTTGGTTGCCGATCACCACAACGTTGATGTCGGCCAGACGGGCCAGACCGCCCACGATCGCTTCATCATCGGCAAAAGCACGGTCTCCGTGGAGTTCATGGAAGTCCGTAAAGATCGCATCGATATAGTCGAGCGTGTAAGGGCGCTGAGGATGGCGAGCCACAAGCGAGCACTGCCAGGGGGTCAGCTCAGCGTAGATCTTCTTGACAAGCTCGTCTTCCTTGGCTTGAAGCGAAGCGATTTCACTTGCTACGGAAACCGCATGCCCTGCTTCGCTTTCGTCAAGCTCACGAAGGTCGTCGATCTTCTTTTCAAGCGCTTCAATATCATGCTCAAATTCGAGAAAAACCTTCTTGGCCATCCCACTCTTCTCCGTCATCTTTGTTGGGTTTGTATCTCAGCGGCGCAGGCTTCAAATGCGGCGCCAGGTCGTTCCTGCTGCCCCGTCCTGGAGCTCGATGCCCTCTGCGAGGAGCGACTTGCGGATTTCATCCGCACGCGCAAAATTCTTCGCCTTCTTTGCTTGAGCACGCTCTTCAATGAGACCCTCAATGCGGGAAGCGTCGTCAGAGGCTTCAGCGCCGCCCTGAAGGAACTTCTCCGGGTCCATGCCGAGAATATTGAGAATGCGGCCGAGGCCGAGGAGCTGCCGAACCAGTTCAGGCGACCCCGTGCGGTTGATTTCAGTTGCGAGCTCAAAGAGCACGGATACGGCCAAGGCCGTATTGAAATCGTCGTCCATTGCAGCCTTGAAGCGCGCTGCGAAGGGTTCATTCCAATCGAGCGCAGCCCGGTCAGCCGCGCGCCCCTTGAGCGCCGTATAAAGGCGAACAAGCGCCTTATGCGCCTCTTCAATGAGAACGGACGAGAACGTAATGGGGCTGCGGTACTGACTGCGGAGCAGGAAGAAACGCAGCACTTCAGCGCCGCACCCTTCGCCGTAGGCCGCATTGGTTTCCTTGAGCGCATCCCGGATCGTCCAGAAGTTGCCGAGCGACTTGCTCATCTTTTCTTCTTTGCCGTCGGCCGAACGCACGCGCAGCGGCCCCGAATGCATCCAAGTGCGCGCGAACTGATGGCCCGTCGCCGCTTCGCTTTGGGCAATTTCATTCTCATGATGCGGGAACACCAGATCCGGGCCGCCGCCGTGGATATCAATGGTTTCGCCAAGGAGATCCATCGCCATGGCTGAGCATTCGATATGCCATCCCGGGCGCCCGCACCCCCATTTGGAATCCCACTGCGGTTCACCGGGCTTAGCGCTCTTCCAGAGCACAAAGTCGAGCGGATCATGCTTGCCTTCGCGCTCCTGCACCCGAGCGCCGGACTGCAGATCGTCAATGGACTTCCCGGAAAGTCTTCCGTAATTGGGGAACTTGCGCACGGCGTAGTCAACATCACCGTCAGCAGCGTGGTAGGCAAAGCCCTTTTCCTCGAGCTTGCCGATCAGATTAAGCATCTGCGGGATGTACTGAGTCGCACGCGGCTCGAATGTCGGCGCAAGGCAGCCCAGTGCCAGCATGTCTTCCTGCATGGCGCGGGCAAATTCATCGGTAAGCTCATCGGTCGTGACGCCGCGTTCCGCAGCGCGGCGGATGATCTTATCGTCAACGTCGGTGATGTTGCGCACAAAAGTGACTTTGTAGCCCGACGCCTCAAGCCAGCGGCGCACAACGTCAAAAGCAACGAAGGTTCGGCCGTGGCCGATATGGCAGTAGTCATAGACCGTCACGCCGCAGACATACATACGTACGCGGCCGGGTTCAAGAGACTCGAAAGGGCGCTGCTCGCGCGTGAGGGTCGAATAAATCGAAAGCATGGTGCTCGAACGAAAAAATCACGGGACACTCAGCGCCGTCCCATATCTCGATACAAGTCCTAAAAGACCAAGTGAGATGTGGATGAGCTGAGAGCCGCTAAAATCAACAGTTGACTAATCTTCGAGAGTATAGCGGCTGCCTTGGGCTCTCTAACCTCTGGAAAAGACCGCTTCAGGCCGATGCGCCCCGCAAGTGCGTATCAGCCGAACGATCGAAGACGCTGCATTGAGGAGCTTCCAAGCTCCCTCATTTGCTGCGCAAACATTTTTATTCAAGCGATCTGCGATGCCCATTTTCCGTCTCCGCCGCCCGCTGCGCGGTTACATTTTCTCCGCGCTTATCTGCTCCGCCCTCGCGGCAGGTCTCGCCTCCGCTTCCGGCTCCGCGATGGCCGCTTCTGAAATGCAGGAACTCGCCGCAACGCTGCACGCTGCGGAATTCTCTCCCCGCGTTGATCAGCTTCTCAAGGCCGGACACCCTGCACAAGCGCTTGAACTTGCCGACCTTGGCCTGGAAAAAAATCCCCGCAGCGCCCAGCTTCGCTTCAGCCGAACCGTCGCGCTCGAACGGCTCGGCCGCACGGAGGAAGCCGCCAAAGCCCTTCGTTCGCTCATTGCCGAATATCCCGAAATTCCGGAGCCATACAACAATCTGGCGGTGATTGAAGCCGGCATGGGCAGTCTTGAAGAGGCCGTGAAGCTCCTTGACCGCGCCCTGCTCCTCAATCCCAACTTTGCTACGGCTCAGAAAAACCGCGGCGACGTGTACCTCGCGCTGGCGCTCGAGAGCTATGAAGCTGCCGCACCGAGCCTCTCCTCCAACACCGAACTGCAGCAGCGCCTGAAGACGCTGCGCCGTCTCACTGCACACTGACGATGCAATTCGTCATTCACCCCGCTTCGAGGATTCCAATCAGGATCCGCCGTTTTCCCTTTTGACATTTCCCAATCAACATGAAGAATCGTTTCCGCATCCTGCTGCCGCTTGCTTCTTTTGCTGCCGCCCTGACTTCGCTCCCTGCCGCTGCCGCCGGCAAAGAAGAGCTTGTTGAAATCGACACCACTCTGGGCAATATCGTTGTGCGCCTCGCGCCCGACCGCGCCCCCATCACGGTCAAGAACTTCCTCACTTATGTGCGCGAAGGCTTTTACAAAGACACCATCTTTCATCGAGTGATTCCGGGATTCATGATTCAGGGGGGCGGCTTTACCGAGCAGCTTCGTGAGAAGCCCACCCATGATCCCATTCCGCTCGAAGCCCGCGGCGGCATGAAAAACGAACGCTATACGATCGCCATGGCCCGCACGAGCTATCCGCACTCGGCTACGTCTCAGTTCTACATCAACGTTGCTGACAATGACTTCCTCAACGCTGATCAGGCAAGCGACGGCAACGGCTACTGTGTTTTCGGCACGGTCGTCAAAGGCGCCGACGTCGTTGACAAGATTGCCGCTGTGCGCACAACCACTCGCCGCGGCATGAACGATGTACCCGTTGACGTCGTTAAGATCCTTGACGTCAAAGTGCTGCCTTAATTCCGATAGCACTTCGCTCAGCATCCATGGGCTGTGCGAAAATGTTGGATTTACCTTAAAGCAGTCATGCTGAAGCATCCCGACTCGGAGCGTTAGCCCGACTGCATATGAATCATTAATTGGAACAACAAATCTCATGATCCGCTTCACCACAAATCTCGGCGTCATTGATATTGAACTCGACCCGGAACACGCTCCCATTACCTGCGCCAACTTTGAAAACTATGTGAAGTCGGGCTTTTACAACGGCACGATCTTCCACCGCGTTATCCGCGGCTTCATGATTCAGGGCGGCGGCTTTGAAAAAGGCATGAAGCAAAAGCCCACCAATGCCCCGATCGAAAGCGAAGCGGCCAACGGTCTGAAAAACAACAAGTACACGATCGCCATGGCTCGTACGCAGGATCCGCACTCTGCAACGGCTCAGTTCTTCATCAACGTGGCCAACAATGACTTCCTCAACCACACCGCTCCCACGCCGCAGGGCTGGGGCTATGCCGTCTTCGGCAAGGTTGTGGCCGGTCAGGATGTGGTCGACCAGATCGCCAAGGTCCGTACGGGCATGGTCTCCTTCTACGGCGACGTTCCTGTTGAAGATGTTGTGATCGAAAAGGCCGAGATCATCTAAAGAGCGGCGAATGCACGGTCGGACGACATTTCGCTCCGGCCGGCTCCCGCCTCCCGCATACGCACGAGAACCGTCATGGACACCCAGAATCAGCTTCCTCCGCCCGCACTAGCCGGACTTACCGAGATCGCTCCGCTAACGAACCCGATCATCATTTCCGACCTTCATCTTGCCCCTACGAAGCCCAAAACCATCATGGCCTTCGTACGCTTCATGAAGACCATTGCGCCGCGCTACCCGGAGCTCGTCATTCTGGGCGACCTTTTTGACTACTGGATCGGCGACGACGCACATCCCGAAGCACAGCCCGTGATCGCGCTGCTGAAGCTCCACGCGGCTACCGGCCGACGCGTCATTGTGATGCCCGGCAACCGTGACGTCATGCTGGGCGCCGCATTTGCCCGCGCCGCGGGCGCCGAATTGATCCGTGACCCTATCGTCGCAGACATTTGCGGCCGCAAAACGCTGCTCGCGCACGGCGACCAGTGGTGCCTGCGCGATGTGGCCTATCAAAAGTTCCGCGCCCTCACTCACGATCCTCGCTGGCAGGCCATGATGCTCATGAAGTCTGTTGAGGAACGACTGGCCATTGCCAAACAGGCCCGAGCGCAGTCCGAGTCCGAAAAGGGCGAAAAGAGCATGGCTGACATGGATGTTGTCGAATCAGCTGTTGCCGAAGCCGTCAAAGCCGCAGGCGTTGATCTGGTCATTCACGGTCACACCCATAAGCCTGCCGCGCACATGCAGAACGGCTATGAACGCTGGGTGATTCCCGACTGGGAGCTCGACGGCCCGGACGGCACCGCCAAGAGCGGCGCCATCACCTTCCTCGAGGGCGCCAGACCCCAGATTCAGATGTTCTAAAAACGTCAGCCGATTCATTTTGAATCACCCGCGGGACCGTTGACCTTTTGAGTCGGCGGTCTTTTCTTTTGCGTCAACAGGGAACCGCCGCCCCTTGCTTTTAAAGTTCTTCTCTAAGACAAATGCCTGAGGAATAAAGCATCAATCCGTTGAAAAATAGAACCTATTCTCTGCAGTAAATCCGTTTTGGAGATTTTGACAGATGGACGCAGCATCTCTTACACAGGCGCTCTACAACGCCTTTTGCACCAACAAGCCGCTTGACATGAAGGCCTGTTCGGGTGTTTTGAATGACTATGAAAGCGCTTACGCCGTTCAGCGCAAATTTGCCGAATTAAAGGGCGAACCGACTGGCGGCTACAAGATCTCGCTCACGAGCAAAACGACGCAGGACATGTTCGGCACCACCGAACCGCTCTTTGGCGAACAAACCAAGTCGCATATCTTTGCAGCGCCCTGCACGCTCGAACTTGACCACATGAATGAACCGCTCATTGAGGTTGAACTCTCGATGATCCCCAAGGTGGATCTGACGAGCAGCATGAGCGACGAAGAACTGCTGGAAAACATCACCGTCGCCGGCGGCATTGAAGTTCCGGACGCCCGCTTTGAAGCTTGGTTCCCGACGCTCAACAAATACTTGGTGGTTGCCGACTGCGCCGTCGGCGGCTGCATCATTCACGGCACGCCCGTAGACGGCAAGACGCTCACCGTTGCCGGCCTCAATGCCATCCGCTGCGAACTCTTCAAGGACGGCAAACTCATCAAGGCAGGCAACTCGACGGAAGTGCTCGACAATCCGATCCATGCGCTCAAGTGGCTCGTCGCCGCGCTCGAAAAACGCGGCCGTCAGCTCAAGGCCGGTCAGGTCGTGTCGAGCGGCACCTTCTTTGTTCCGCCGCACCTTGAACGCGGCGAATATATCGCCCGCTACACCGGCACGATTACGGAAGACGTGAAGCTGACCGTCAAATAATTCGCGCCTGAATTCGAAAAGAGCCTCCGCAAACTTCATTGTTTCCGGAGGCTCTTTCATTTGCGCAGAATGGAATATCCCTCGCCCAAGCTTCACGCGTCAGACCCGGTCGGCGGCTTCACGAGCTTCGTTGCGGCACCGGCGGGCGAAGAGAAGCATTTCTCCCAAGAAAAGCGCCACGGCTGCCCAAATGATCAGGAAACCCACGAGCATGCCCTTTGAAAAAGGCTCGCCGAACGCAAAAACACCGATCAGAAAAACCATCGTCGGACTGACGTACTGAATAACAGCCGACGTGGAATAAGGGATGCGGCGCACGCCGGAAGCAAAAAAGAGGAGCGGCACAGCGGTAACCGGACCGGACGCGACAAGCAGAATCTGCGTCGTCAGATCGGCCGAAATGAAGGCGAGCTCATGGTCAGACCACAGAAACCATAACCAAGCCGCAGCCGCCGGCGTGAGGAGCAGACTTTCAAGCACCATGCCCTCAAGACTGCCGAGCGGAGCGATCTTGCGGATAAGCCCGTAAAGCCCGAAGGTTACGGCAAGCATCAGCCCGAGCCAGGGAGCAACACCTGTGGTCCAGGTTATCCAAAGCACCCCAACGCCCGCGAGCACAACGGCTGCCTGCTGAGGCCGGCGCAGCCGCTCGCGCAGAAATAAGCTCCCTAAAGCAATCGACACCAGCGGGTTGATAAAGTAGCCAAGCGAGGCCTCAATGGTGCGGCCGGAAACAATGGCGTAAACATAGATGCCCCAATTGGCGCCGATGATGAGCGCGGAGAGACAGAATACACCGAGCACCTTCGGCGTCATGAGTGCGCCTTTGAGCCACGCCGTACGGCGCATTGCGACAACCACGATCGTGATGAATACGAGCGACCAAATGATGCGGTGGGCAAGAATTTCCAGGGCTCCGATGCCCTGCAAGGCATGGAAGTAAAACGGAAAAAGACCCCAGAGAAAATACGCGGCGAAGGTGGCTAAGATACCGAAAGGCATAAGGAATGTGCGCTTGAAATACAGAATGCGGCCGAGGGCGCAGAGGCTCTCGGCCGCATGATTTTCAGAGTTTATGAAAGCGCCGCCAGACGTTCAAGCACGGTTCCGGCGAGAACAGTGGCCGTGGCGGGAATCACTTCGTCGTTAAAGTCGAAGGTCGGGTGGTGAAGAGCGGCTTTATGGCTGTCATCGCGAATACCGGCGCGGATGATGCAGCCGGGCACCTTAAACGTATATTCAGCGAAATCCTCTCCGCCCATTGAGATGGGCATCTCTTCGGCATGCTCCGCACCGAACTGATGCGTGATGAAGCTGCGAATGTGCTCGACGGCTTCGGGAGTATTGAAAAGCGACGGCACCAAACGATCGTAGCGGAATTCGCCTGTGCAGTTTTCAGCTTCTGCCACACGCTCCACCATGCGTGCCATCTCGGCTTCAATCTGATTGCGGACATCTTCATTGAAGGTGCGCACCGTGCCCGAAAGCGTGACGGTTTCAGGGATGACGTTGGGGGTATGGAAGTTCCCGCCGTTAACCGACGAAATGGAAAGCACGGCCGTCTCAATGGGATTGACCTTGCGCGAAACGATCGTCTGCAGGGCGCCGATGAGTACGCCGGCAGTAGTGATGGGATCGACGCCGAGGTGCGGGCGAGCCGCATGAACACCCCGCCCCTTCACCGTGATGTAGAAGAAGTCAGTTGAGGCCTGAGCGGGGCCCGCGCACAAACCGTACTGTCCCTTGGCGACCGTCGGTTCATCGTGGGCACCGTAGATTTCCTGAATGCCCCAATGCTCAAAAACGCCGGACTGGACCACCCGGAGCGCCCCGCGGCCGATTTCTTCAGCGGGCTGAAAAATGCCGACAACGCGGCCTTTGAAACTTGCGCGCTTTTCGTGCAGATAGCGCAGCGCCCCCAAAAGCCAGGCAGCGTGACCGTCGTGACCGCAGGCGTGGCAGCGCATTTCCGTCTGACTTTTCCACGGATTGGCCGAATTGTCAGGCATCGGAAGCGCATCAATGTCGGCGCGCAGCGCCACTGTTGCTCCGGGCGCCGCACCATTGATGACAACCACTACGCCGCCCTTGACCTCATCGGGATCGACATGTTCAAGTCCCCAGCCTTTGAGGGTTTTGACTATCAGATCAACCGTACGGGGCGTCTCGAAACCGAGTTCCGGATGAGCATGAATGTCACGGCGCAGAGCGGCAAGCTCGTCCGCCCACTGAACCAATTCAGGAAATGCCTTGTCGGCAAGAATGGGCTGCATGGATGTATCTCCAACTTATATTTGTATTCCTTGCGGTGCACCCGAAGACCTGCATGCCTCTCAAGGCTCTGTCGACAGGGATCTCCGAATGCACGGCATTGGAGCATTATGCCGCCGACTTCTGAAGAGCTGACTTCTACAAATTCCCTATGCGGCAGTCCTCCGGCACATATATTGAGCATGAATGCAGCCCTTGCTGCCGCCCAACCGACTGGTTCGAGAGGGCTGCAAACGGCCTCACGCCAGAGAGCGCCTCACTGCGGACCACAATGCATCCATTCAGTGCGCCGAGCACGCTTTTGCTGCATCTTGGTCCGCCGCAGGGCGTCTTATCGTAAACAATGAGTACTTTGCCTTACACCACGTCGAACAAATCAAGAATCGAGTGAATCTGCCGATCGTTGTGCGTGCTGAAAAAGCCGCCGGCAAAACGAGGCGCTATGGTACGAACTCAACAATGCGCGAAGCGTCCGGCGGTATTGCGCTCACCGAATGCAAGGGTTTTCTGCATGACGCGGCGAGCGCTCGTGGCACGTGCTTTGCTTAAAGCCCATAACGAGTGATCGACGCAGGATATCCCTGTCCCAACCGGGCAGTTTGGCTGTCCCAAACCCCGCAAGGGATCATCACGGCCGCAACGCATTCAATCCGCTTGAGCCAACCAATTTACAAGAACAATGATGGAAGCTAAAGAAACAAACATCACGCCGCAGGCAGAGCTCCCCATATTGGAGGTTGAACACCTCCGCGTGCAGTTCACTTCAGACTCGGGCACTACCACGGCAGTAGTCGATGAATCCTTCTCCATCCGCCCCGGCGAGACCCTTGCGCTGGTGGGTGAATCGGGGTCCGGCAAGTCCGTTACCTCCCTCTCTGTAATGCGTCTTGTCGAACACGGCGGCGGCAAGATCGTCAACGGCTCCATCAAACTGCGCTGCCGCGACGGCCGCGTGGTTGACCTGCGTCATGCCAATAAGTCTGAACTGCAGCATCTGCGCGGCTCTGAAGTGGCCATGATCTTTCAGGAGCCGATGACTTCCCTGAACCCGGTGTTCACGGTCGGCGCGCAGATTGCCGAAAGTCTGATCCTGCACCGCGGCATGGATGAAAAGGAAGCGCTTAAGGAAGCCGTTCATCTGCTCGAACTCGTGCGCATTCCAGATGCGGAACGCATCTCTTTAAGATTCCCGCACCAGCTCTCAGGCGGCATGCGTCAGCGCGTCATGATTGCCATGGCGCTTGCCTGTAAGCCGCAGCTCTTGATCGCAGACGAACCGACAACGGCGCTTGACGTCACGGTTCAGGCACAGATTCTGGCCCTGATTTCCGAACTGCAGAAAGAAATCGGCATGGCGGTGCTCTTCATCACCCACGACATGGGCGTTGTGGCGCAGATCGCCGACCGCGTCGCTGTCATGCGCTACGGTGAGATCGTGGAGTCCGGCACTGCTCAGGCCATCTTTGCGCATCCGCAGCACCCCTATACGCAGGCGCTGCTCTCCGCCGTACCCCGTCTCGGTGCCTTGAAAGACATCGAGCATCCGTGCTTCTTCCGGCTGATTGATCCGGACAACGGCAAAGTCATCGAACCGCCCTCGGACAAGCTCCCGCCGCCGGGTGAAAAGATTCTTGAAGTGAAGAATCTGGTGAAGACCTTCCCGGTCCGCACCGATTTCTGGGGGCGCCCGACCTACGTTGTACGCGCCTGCGACCATGTGAGCTTTGATCTGCGCGCAGGCGAAACGCTCTCGATCGTGGGCGAATCGGGCTGCGGCAAGTCAACCACTGGGCGCGCCGTTCTGCGGCTGCTCGACGTCGACAGCGGTGAAGTCCTCCACCGCGGCAAGTCGCTCCTGCGCATGACCCGGCACGAACTTCAGGAAGAGCGCCGCAATCTGCAGATGATCTTTCAGGATCCTTACGCCTCGCTCGACCCGCGGCAGACCGTGGGCTACTCGATTGCCGAGCCGATGATGATCCACAACTACTGCTCCAAAAAGGAGATGTACGACCGCGTAGCGATGCTCCTTAAGCGCGTAGGCCTCTCTCCGGACATGGCTAACCGCTACCCGCATGAATTCTCCGGCGGTCAGCGTCAGCGCATCTGCATTGCCCGTGCGCTTTCGCTCAAACCCCAAGTCATCGTGGCCGACGAATGCGTTGCCGCACTCGACGTCTCCATCCGTGCTCAGGTGGTGAACCTGATGATGGAACTGCAGGAGGAAATGGGGCTTTCCTATATCTTCATCTCTCACGACATGGGCGTCGTTGAGCGCATCAGCCACCGCGTGGCCGTCATGTATCTCGGCCAGATCGTTGAAATGGGCTCGCGCCGCGCCGTCCTCGGCAATCCGCTCCATCCATATACGCAAAAGCTCCTCTCGGCCGTTCCGATTGCCGACCCGCAGGAGCGCAACCTTCTGAAGCTGCTCAATCTCTCAGACCTCCCGAGCCCGGTACGCAAGGTGGGCGACGATCCCGTCATCGAACCGCTCGTTGAAGTTGAACCCGGACACTTCGTGGCCAAGCATGTCGTGGGCACGATGGAAGGTCATAAATAAGAGCAAAGGGAAACAACATGCAGAAACGGCAAACCCTCACCAAACTGCTCCCTGCTGCGCTCATTTGCGCCGCCGTGCTCTCACCGGCCGGCGCAGCTGAAGCCAAAAATGAAATCACCGTCGCCGTAGCGAGCACCTTCACCACGATGGACCCGTGGAACGCGACGGACACGCTCTCTCAGGCCGTGGCAAAGTCCTTTTATGAAGGGCTCTTCAAGTTCGACCGAGCAATGAACGTTGTTCCGAGCCTTGCCGAATCGGCTGAATCGAGCCCCGACGGCATGCAGCATGTCGTGCACCTGCGCCGCGGCGTGAAGTTCCATGACGGCACGACATTCACGGCCGAAGCTGTGAAAGCCAATTTTGACCGCATCACAACGCCCGGCAGCACGCTTAAGCGCTTTTTCCTTTTTGAAAACATCGCTTCACTCAAGGTGCTCGATCCTTACACGGTCCGCTTCACGCTTAAGCGCCCGAATTCAGCGTTCATCAACCGTCTCGCGCATCCCTCGGCCGTCATGATCTGCCCGAAGAGCCTCAGCGCAAAGGAAGTCAGCATTACCTTCCATCCTTGCGGCACCGGGCCTTTTGTCATGAAGAACTACAACCCGAGCGACGTTTTGCGGGTGGAAAAGAACCCGAACTACTGGCGCGCGGGATACCCGAAGCTCGATGCCATCACCTGGCGTCCTGTGGTGGAAAACAGCACGCGCGTGGCCATGGCGCTCACGGGCGAAGCCGATTATGCGTTTCCGCTGCCTTCCGAGCAGGTCAAAATGGTGAAGGACAAAGGAACGCTGCGCGTCGACGTCACGCCTTCGATCATGCTGCGCTTTGTGGAAATGAATCTCACGAAGCCCGTCTTTCAGGATGTCCGCGTTCGTCAGGCGCTCAACTACGCCGTGAACAAAGAGGCGCTCGTCAAAGTGGCCTTTGCCGGATACGCCGATGTGGCCGAAGGCATTGCGCCCCTCTCGGTTGACTATGCCGTTAAGCTCGGTCCCTGGCCCTATGACCCGAAGAAGGCCAAGGCGCTTCTTAAAGAAGCGGGCTACCCGAACGGCTTTGAGGTGGAACTGTGGTCGGGCTACAACCATACGACGGCCTCCAAGATCATTCAGTTCCTGCAGCAGCAGCTCGCTCAGGTCGGCGTCAAAGTTCGCGTACGCACGCTTGAGGCGGGCGAACGCACGAGTTTCGTAGAGTCGACGCCCCAACCCGAGCAGAGCCGTCATGAGCTCTATTACATCGGCTGGTCGAGCTCCACGGGCGAACTCGACTACGCGGTGCGCCCAGTCCTTGCAACGTCAAGCTTCCCGCCCCGCGGCTCCAATGAGTCCTACTATTCCAATCCCGCGGTTGATCAGGCGCTTTTCAATGCGCTCGGCACCACCGACCGCGAGAAGAAGTCAGCGATCTATGCGCAGATGCAGGAAACGATTTGGAAGGATGCGCCGTGGATCTTCCTCGTGAGTGAACAAAACATCGCGGCAAGCTCCAAAGCGCTTCACGGTTTTTACATTCAGCCCGACTCGAGCTTTAACTTCGAGGAGGCCAGCTTAGAGCCGGCTTCCCTCGTGAAGCCCTGAAGACGAGTTCAGGAACAAATCAACAACATATAAGCAGGCAGAAAGTTCCATGCTGAGATATTTCATCAAGCGACTCCTCGGGATGATCCCCACGCTCATCATCGTGGCGGTCTGCGTCTTCTTCTTCATTCACCTGCTCCCGGGCGACCCGGCACGTTTGGCCGCCGGTCCGGAAGCTGACGAAGCGACGGTGGAAATGATCCGCCACAGTCTGGGTCTGGACCGCTCGATCCCTGAGCAGTTCGTGAACTTTGTGGTGGGCGCGTGTCAGGGCGACTTCGGCACCTCCATTCGTTCCCAGCGTCCGGTGATTCAGGAAATCGGCGAACGCTTCGGCCCGACGCTGTGGCTCACGCTCACTTCCATGGTTTGGTCGGTGATCTTCGGTCTGGTGATCGGCGTGATTTCCGCGGTCTACCGCAACAAGTGGCCTGACCGCATCGGCATGACGCTCGCCGTCTCCGGCATTTCGTTCCCGGCCTTTGCACTCGGCATCCTGCTCATGGAAATCTTTTCCGTTGAGCTCGGCTGGCTGCCGACAGTAGGCGCTTCGTCCTGGAAGCACTACATTCTCCCGTCGATCACGCTCGGCGCAGCGGTTGCCGCCGTGATGGCCCGCTTCACGCGTGCTTCCTTCGTCGAAGTGCTCCATGACGACTACATCCGCACCGCGCGCGCCAAGGGCGTGACGGAAACGAAGATCGTTGCCAAGCACGCGCTCCGCAATGCTTTGATTCCCGTGGTCACGATGATGGGCCTGCAGTTCGGCTTCCTGCTCGGCGGCTCCATCGTGGTGGAAAAGGTCTTTAACTGGCCCGGCATGGGGCGTCTGCTCGTCGACGCCGTCGACATGCGCGACTACCCTGTGATTCAGGCGAGCGTACTGCTCTTTTCGCTTGAATTCATCGTCATTAACCTCGTGGTCGACGTGCTCTACGGATGGATCAATCCGTCGATCCGCTACAAGTAAAAGAAGAATCGGAGTGAATAAATGAGTACTGAAACTGCAGTGGATCCGCGCATTGCCAAGTCCAACGATGCGCTGCGCACCCCGATGGGCGAGTTCTGGCGCAAGTTTAAGAAGCAGCCGGTGGCGATGGCCGCCGCCGGATTCGTCGCCTTTTTGATCATCGTCGCCATTGTCGGCCCCATGATCACGCCGTTTGATCCGGAAAACTTCTTCGACTACGACCGTCTGAATGAAGGTCCTTCGGCCGTGCATTGGTTTGGCGTTGATGCCCTCGGCCGCGACATCTTCAGCCGCATCGTCGCCGGCACCCGCATCTCGCTCGTCTGCGGCTTTTCGTCCGTTTTCGCCGGCGCTGTCATCGGCACGATTCTCGGTCTGATCGCCGGTTTCTATGAAGGATGGCCCGACCGCATCATCATGCGTATTTCGGACGTGCTCTTTGCTTTCCCGGGCATTCTGCTCGCGATCGGCATTGTGGCAATTCTCGGCGGCGGCATGCTCAACGTCGTCGCGGCCGTGGCGATTTTCTCGATTCCGGCCTTCGCCCGTCTGGTCCGCGCGAATGTGCTGAGCCTCAAGACCCAGACTTATGTGGAGGCGGCGCGAAGCCTGGGCATCAGCGACACGATGCTTCTTTTCCGCCATATTCTCCCCGGCACGATCTCGGTGATTCTGGTCTATCTCTCGATGCGTATTGGCACGTCAATCATCACCGCGGCATCGCTCTCCTTCCTGGGGCTCGGCGCTCAGCCGCCGATGCCTGAATGGGGCGCAATGCTTAACGAAGCCCGCGCGGACCTGCTCACCGCGCCGCACGCGGCGATCTTTCCCGTTATTGCGATCTTCCTCACGGTGCTTGCCTTCAACCTTTTGGGCGACGGTCTGCGCGATGCGCTTGACCCGAAGGTCGACACCAATCGTTAAGCAGCCAAACGCTGCGTGAGAGCGATGAGCGGCGGACCTCTTTAGTGAAGTCCGCCGCTTTTTTTGCTCCCGGAGGGAGCCGGAATACAAACAGCGTCACACTGCGGAACTACAATCATTGCTGCTGAAAAAGCACCGTCTTACTCTGGAGGGTTTTATGACAACAAAAACAATTGAGCTGCCCGCTCCGCGCGAACTGAAGATGACGCTCACGGAGGCGCTGAAGGCACGCAAAACCATTCGCTCCTTTACGACCGAGCCCATCTCCGACGCGGATCTTTCAACGCTCCTTTGGTGCACGGCCGGCATCACGCGTCCTGACGGAAAGCGAACCGTTCCCTCCTGCCTTGATCTGCGCACTGTCTCGGTCTGTGTTCTGCGCGCTGACGGCGCATGGCGCTGGAATGCGTCCAAAAATACGCTCGAGCTTCTCACCCCGGAAGACCTCCGCGCAGCGTCAACGATGGGACAGCACGCTTTTGTCGATACGGCCCCTGTAACGCTCGTCTTTGTCGTTGAGGCGACGCCCCGCACGCAGATGGCTCGGCCGCACTGGGCTTATCTCGATGCCGGCACCATGGTCGAAGCCGCGTATCTGGCGGGCACCGCACTCGGTCTCGGCGGCGTTGCGCGCGGCTCCGTCGCTGGTCCCGAGCTCGGCAAGCGCATGAAGCTGCCGGCCACCTATGAACCCGTCTTCTGCTTCACCTGCGGTCATCCGGCCTGAGGCGCTTTGACCTTTCACTGAAGCGAGATGCTCCGCATTGCCGCGGGCATCTTCTTCGCGGCGTTCCCGTTCATTCATTCGCTTTTCTCCTTCGGCGAATCGACTCGAACGCCGACTTCCTCTCTTACTCAAAAAAAGTTTTCACGTTGACCGTACAGCACCGCGCCCAAAAAATCCTTGACGGACTTCTCAGTTTTTTGGAAGTCGGACGCGGTCGGCTTGCGCTCGGCTGCCTCATCGTCCTGCTTGCACTCTCTTCATGGGTGCTTTGCGACCGATTCACTCACCGCGCTTTTGATACAAGTCTCGCGTCGCTTATTCCAGCGGAATTAGCCCCGGAACTGCCCGACGATATTGAAGACGCCCTGCGCGCCCGCCTGAGTCAGGATGAAGCCGGCAATGTCATCGTGCTCCTTCGCGTCAAGGGCGAAACGACTGCGGCGGCAGGAAAACTCAGAGAGCTCGCCGAAACCGCTCAAGCAGCAGTACGGAAAGTACTGCTCGCCTCACCCGCCCTTTCAGAGCGCTCTCCGGAGCATTTGGGGGCCGGTGCTGTCCCCAAAATTCCGCATGCCGCCGGCCGACTGCTGTCGGATGCCGACAGAAGTGCGCTCAGGCGTCTCATCGGCCTCCCGGAACCAAGCCGCAGCGAACGGCTGACTGAGCGCGCCGTCGGCTGTCTCACGAGCGCCGTGTCGCTTAGGATTCTCGGCTTTGTCAATGATCCGTTCTGCACGTATGACCATTGGCTCACCGAAGAACTTAAGCGCCTCCCATGGCGCGCCGCTTCGAATAACGGCCGCACAGAGCTCGAATTAAAGACGGTGCCCCCCGGAGAAACCGTCCGCGTGCTTTTTTTCACCGCGGACGAAAACCTGGCGGCAGCCGGGAAAGCACATTTTGCAAAGACGCTCGAAGACGCTCAAAACGCTGCTCAGAAGGCGGCGGGGCAAGGAGCCTCCGTCCGGATTGAAGCGGCCGGCGTGCCGCTCTTTACCGATGCGATCGCTGCCCGTGCACAGCGCGAGCTCACCTTTATCGGCACCCTATCGACCATCAGTGTCTTTGCATTGGCTTGGGCGCTTTTCGGCAGTCCCGTCGTGCTCCTGCTGATGGCCGCAACCATTCTCCTCGGCTTTGCGCTTGCGCTGGGCGCCTCTTTTGCCGTCTTCGGCACGCTCTCGCTCATTACCTTCGTTTTCGGCGCAACGCTGATCGGCGTATCGATTGACTATTCTTCGCATTGGTTTGCGCTCAAGACTGCCGGAGAATCCGCACAAGACCGCCGCCGCCGCATGGCCGGCGCACTCCTCTCGGCAGCGCTTTCCACTGCCGCCGCATACTGCACGCTTGCGCTGACGCCGCTGCCCGGTCTTCGGCAGATGGCCGTCCTCGCCGCCTGCGGCGTCGTGGGAACGCTCTTCACCGTCTTGACTGTGCTTCCTCGGCTGGAGCGCTGGGTGCCTAAAGACCAGACGCGGCTGATGCGGCTCATCGCCCAAGCGCTCCCGAAGCTTCCGAGACTGGACGCCTCGGCACTCAGACGTCCTGCGGTTCTCTTCGGTCTCGCCCTTTTAGCCGCAGCGCTTCTCTTTGGTCTCACGCGCATGCAATTTGACGCGGGCATCCGAGACCTGCAGGGAGCGCCCCAAAAGCTCCTCGAGAGCCAGCTGGCAGTGTCGCGCGCCTTGGCGCTCCCGTCACCGGCTCAAGCTTTTGTCCTGCAGGGCCCGACATTGAGTGAAACGCTCGAACACGAAGAAGCGCTCTTGTCCGCCATTAAAGCGATCCCAGAACTCAAGAGCCTCACGCCTTCCGGGCTTTCCATGCTGCTGCCCTCGGATGCCAAACAGGATGCTGACAGAGATCTCGTTGCCTCGGCAACGGCTGCCGCTGCCCCCCGGCTGCTTGAGCTCCTTGGGGCTTCGCCAAAAGCGCCTGACGCCCAGCGAATGGCCTTGAATGACTTAGAAAGTACGCCGTGGCGAGAGCTCACTCATCGCTTCGTGCTCGAGAACGAGCCCGGGCGTGCCGTCACGGTCCTGATGCTCGCCGGCGTTGAGCCCAAGCACCTTCCCTTCTTAACGAAGGCCGCTGAAGCGGTGCCGGGCGCCTATTTTGTGGACATCACCCACGGCATGAGCGAGGGGCTCTCGCTTTACAGAGACCTCATTCTCATAGTGCTCGCCGCCGGCATCGTGCTCCTCTGGGCGCTTTTGACGCTTCGTTTCGGGCGTGAGAGCTGGCGCGCCGTGCTGCCCTCAGCCCTAGGCATTCTTGCCGCACTGGCCGTCTTTGGCTGGACGGGAACGCCCGTCACCATCTTCACTGCGCTGGGCCTCGTTTTAGTTCTCGGCCTGGGCGTTGACTACGGCATCTTCCTCACAGGGAGCCCCAACGACGGCCGCACCTCTGCCGCCGTCCTTTTTTCGGGCGTTACGACGCTCCTGTCTTTTGGACTGCTGTTTTTTTCCGCTACGCCTGCACTCCGTGCTTTCGGCATTACCGTGCTGGCGGGGCAAAGCATTGTTTGGGCAGCGACGCCGCTCTTGCGTCCGGCCGCTGATAGGCGCTGAGGGCGTGCGTCTCTCTCGTATTTGCCGCCACAGTCTCTCCTAAGTTCATCGTGCCTAAGATGAGAGCAAGCATCTGTCAGCGATATCTCGCCCTTGGGGGCGAAGGTTCCGGGCGGCTGCGCGGATTCCATTGGATTGGGAGATTGTTATGCCGTATTCACGCCGAACATTTCTGCGGTCTGCTTTTTTCACCGGCATCGCCGGGGTGCTCACGCTCTCGGGCTGCGTCGCTCTGCCGTACCGTGCACCCCCGCCGCCCCAGCGCTATAGTCCGCCGCCAAAGCCCAGACCCGCCGCTCCCGTCATTCCTCCGCCTCGTGCGCAGCCGCCGCACCATCCTCGATGGCATCGATAAACGTGCAAAAGTCTGCCATGCGCTAACATTTGATATCGGACGGAAACCGCCGCCGAACCTTAACTTCTTCGGAGGCTTTCATGCCCGTCCGCTCACGCCGACTTTTCCTTACCGCGCTCTTCGCAGTTTCGCTGCTTTCGGGCTGTGCATTGAAAAAGACCGCTGAAAGCAGCGCCGAGAGCGCCTCGCAGAAGAAAGCCGCGCCGCTTCAGAGGAAACCCTCCGCAAAATCGGGCAAGACCGCTGAACGTCCTCAGCCTCAGAAGCCCTCGGCAGCAGCCAAGGAACGCGCTTTCGCACCTGTTTTTCTCCCAGCGATTGCTGACGCTCCGCAGCTCTCCCTCGACCAGCAGATTGTCATTCGCTTCAGCCCCAAAGCCGCCCAGCATGGTGCTCCGGCTGCGGTTCCGCCCCTTCGTGCGACAGTGCTCTCTGCGCCGGGCAGCGTCAATGCGGTTTTCTCCGCGCTCAGCATGACGGTCTGGCGCATCACCTGGGACGGCAGTACGATCACCGAAGCGCGCAGTCCGCGCCTCGATGAACGCATCTCGGCCGAACGGCTTCTGCGTGACCTGACCTTCACTTTATGGCCCAAACAAAGCATTGCGGCCGCCGTCCCCAGCGGCTTTGAGTTTTCGAGCCGCCGTCAAGGTCTCACCGAAATCCGTGAACTCTCGTCCGAGGGCACTGCCCTTTTGCGCGCACACATCACCCAGATGGGGTCACGTTCGATGATTACCATCGAAAATGAACCGGAAGGCTATACGCTGCAGATTGAATCTTTGCTTTAAGCCGAGACAGGCTGCTTTCACGGCCTGCTGCTCCGCTCAAATTCGATTCATCCTCCTTCGCAATGACTCACTAAGCGCTTTCGTTTAGGGTGAAAACGTTATTGCAGTCAACATTTCTCAGGGAATGTTTCTGAACTGACGGTCTTCACCCCCAAGCGCCCCAAAACAAAGCGCATTGCCCGTAGAGTAGACAAACCCGCACAAAAAAGTGCGGCCGGAATGACCCAGCTAAGGTCATTTCTTCTTCAAACACTTCTTTGCAAGGGAAGCAGTTTTCGGACTTCAGCACTCCGGCAACTCCGTTCTTCCCGCCGCTGCACTATGAAGACATTTGCCAGCCTTTGGGCATTTAAGGAGTCAATGCGCTAAAAACGCATTGAATGAACGATATGAAATATCTCGTGAAAGTGAGCCAGTTTGTGAACAAGACCTTCGCCCTGTGGGTGATTATCTTCGGCATTCTCGGATTCATTTTCCCCGAGATTTTCAAGTTGGTCGGTCCTTATGTTCCGGTGCTCCTCGGCGTGGTGATGTTCGGCATGGGCCTCACGCTTTCGACGGCTGATTTCCGTGAGGTTGTCCGCCGTCCGAAAGAAGTACTGACAGGGGTCGTGGCACAGTTCACGATCATGCCGCTTTCGGCCTATGCGCTCTGCGTTCTGCTTAACCTTCCGGCCGATGTTGCCGTCGGCATGATGCTCCTAGGCTGCGCGCCCGGCGGCACCGCCTCGAATGTGGTGACGTTCATCGCCCGCGGCGATGTGGCGCTTTCCGTGACGGTAACGTCCTGCACGACGCTCCTCGCGCCGATCGTAACGCCGGCCTTGATGTACGTTTTTGCCAATCAGTGGCTTGCCATCGATCCGGCTTCGATGTTCCTTTCGATCGTCCAGATGATCCTCTTGCCGATCGCCGCCGGCGTCGTCATCCATAAGCTCGCGGGGGATAAAAACGTTGAAAAGTGCGTGGCTGCGCTGCCGATCGTCTCTGTTGGCGCCATCGTGGTCATCGCTGCTGCCGTCGTTGCCGCAACCCGTGCCCAGCTCCTCAATGTCGGCCTCTTGATCTTCGCCGCAGTTGCTGTGCAGAACGCCGTCGGCATGCTGCTCGGCTGGTATGCAGCACGCTTCATGGGCATGTCGCTCTCTAAGCGCAAAACCCTTGCGTTTGAAGTTGGCATGCAGAATTCCGGCCTCGCTGTAGCGCTTGCCACCCTCCACTTCGCTGCCGCTCCGGCAACTGCCCTCCCGGCAGCCGTAGCCGCCCTTTGGCACAATGTGGCCAGCCCCGCCGTTGCCTCCTGGGTTCAGAAGTGGCGCGATGCCGGCGAAAAAGAATCCTTTTTCGATCGCATCGAACGCGAAGTTCAAGAATCCAAAACGGCCAAACGCTCTGCCGCTTAAGGCTTAAGACCTGCCGGCAGCCCGCTCTAATGTTTTGAAGAATTCCAATCGGCTCACATTATTTCGTGAATTCGACAAAACGCCACACCGTCTGCCGACAGCGCTACCCATCAAAGCAAGCCCGAACCTGTGCTGAAAGGTTCGGGCTTCTTTTTGCCGTTCAGGACTGTCTGCCGATTGATTTCTTTCGCTAATGAATGACTTCAGCAGCTTCTGCCTGCGCCGCGAGCAGCATATCTTCCACGCGTGCGGGCCTTGCCAAATAAGCATCCTTGCCTTCTGCATGACGCATCCATTCATGCACGCTCTGAAGCGTTGAAGCATTAAAGGTGACAAAGTCGCCTTCCCGCTCCCAGTTCTCAGCGGTTTTGAGCTCCCGCAGAATACCGTCGAGCGTCACGCTCGAGGTTCGGATGACTTGAGCAATATGGTTGTTGCGTCCCGGTATGGGCACCCGAATCCGCAGTCCGCGAGGCCCCTCAGAAACCTCACCGTAAAAAAGCGACCAGGCAATGAGGAGCGCCTTGAAGCGGTCAATGGCCGGCAGCAGCGCCAATATGGCAAAGCCGAACCGGTCAGAAAGATTGATGAGTTCCATCTGCGCGAAAAGCGCCAGATAAAAATCCTTGTCTGCCTGCATCAGAAAAGCGAGCGCTTCACTATGCGGAATTTCTCGCAGGCGCACGTGAGAGAGCGCCTGATAACGTCCGATAGCCGAACGATGCGTGAGCCAATTCAGGTTCCCTGCGGCATTGCGCATGGGAGTGGAAAGCGCCATTGCCCCGGCGCCGGACTGTCCGTCGACCGTTGCGACAATGCGTCCGGTCAGTCCCGCCTCCACCAGCATATAGCTGCGCACTTGGACATGGGGATAGAGCCAGTCGCCAGGATTAAGCTCCCGCACCTCGCCCATGTGATCAAAAGCCTTTCGTAAATAGGGATGAATCGGCGCGGTAATCCAGGGCATGACCGGTGCAACCCGAGGCCCGCTCCAGTCAGGCCACTGCCCGGCAAAACGGCAGCGGCTGAGAGCGTCAAACCATTCTTGAGAAAAACGTCGCATGCAGAGCTTTTGAATGTGGATTGTGGCTGAGGCTGCTGACGGAAGCAGCCCCAGTGCGATTTCACCCGAGGGCTTTGACCGAGCTGAGGAGCATCTCCCAAAACTGCGGCACGTTGAGCTTGAGCGCCGCAAAGGTGTGACAGCCTTCAGGCGCTTTGCGGCGAAAATCGCAGACCGTCATGCCGGCCGTCAGGGCGCCTTTCGTTTCAACATTGATCGGGACTGGGACCACCTCCATCACCGTCGGATCAATGACGTAAGCCACTGCGCAGGGATCATGAAGCGGCGGAGCATCAAAGCCGCGCCATGCCTTGTAGTTTTCGGCAAAGGTCTCGAGCGTTTGGTGCATGAAGTCGCCTGCCGGGGTGCCGATCGCTTTGAAAGCATCGCGCACAGACTTATCGGCGCGCGCCTGGTACGTCAGGTCCAGCCCGACCATCACCACCCGCCACGGCTCATTAAAAACAATATGCGCGGCTTCCGGGTCGTTCTCAATATTGAATTCCATCGCCGGGCCAACATTGCCCGTGTGGCAGGCGCCGCCCATGAGAACCACCTGCTTGACGCGCTCAACAATCCTGGGCTCGAGCCGAGCGGCAAGCGCCACATTGGTGAGGGGCCCCGTGGCCACCAGCGTGACCGACTTTTCGGGCTCCCGCATGACAACGTCGACGATGAACTGAGCCGCCGGCCGCGGATCAGGATCACGATCGGGCTCCTCTACCGGAACCCCCAGTCCTGTTTCGCCGTGAATCTCTGAGCAGACCTGCACCTGCGGGCGCAGAATCGGCCGAGCCGAGCCCTTGGCAATAGGAACATCCCCCATGCCTGCCATCTTGGCCACGAAAAAAGCGTTCTTGGTCACGCGCTCGATGGTCTGATTGCCCGCAACGGTCGTAATGCCGAGCACATGAATGCGGGGCGATCCGGCTGCCAAAAAAATGGCAGCTGCGTCGTCAAGACCAGGATCGCAGTCAAGGAGGATATTTTCAACAGTCATCAGCGCAGATTCCCTTCGGTATCCCACAAGTCGGCCACCACCGCGTCGACGACCTCAAAATGCGGAATAGATTCCGCCGCTCCGGCGCGCGTCACAGAAAGCGCTGCAGCCGTCACGGCATATTTGATCCCGTCCTCCAAAATGGCGCGGCACTGAGCCGGATCTTCGCCCTTTTCTTCTGCATTCCAGGCGAGCGTGAGCGCACGGACAGCGTACCCCGTAAAGGTATCTCCGGCCGCAGTGGTATCGACCACCGCATCCACGCGGTAGGCCGGGAAAAGTTTGGGAGCCTGTCCCGGAATGCGCACGGCCACGCCGCGAGCGCCCAGCGTAATGAGGAGCGTCGTGTTCGGATAACGTTCTCCGAGCGCCGTCAGGAGCTCAAGATCGTCGAGATTATCTGCCGCGGATTCATCCATCGAATAAAGCCCGCGGGCCTCGCCTTCATTGAGAATTAAAGCTGCCGTTTGGTTAAGCGGCAGAAGCGGCACAGAGCGGTCGAAGGGCGCGGGATTGAACACGATGCGAAGTCCTTTTTCAAGGCCGATTTCAATCGCGTCCCGAATGGCGTTCGTTTCATTTTGCAAAAGCAAAACATCTCCCTCTTTGAGGTCCGAAACGGCATTCTTCACGAACTCACGCGTGAGGCAGGTGTTGGTGCCCGGGTAATAAAGAATGGCATTCTCGCCGTCCGGAGAAATCTGGATGACCGTATGACCAGACGCTTCATCGGCGCGCATTTCAACATGCGCCACATTAACGCCTTCAGCTTCCAGAAAATTCTTCAGCACCTCGCCGTCACGGCCAATAATCCCGGCATGAGAACTCGCAATGCCGGCGCGGGCAAGCGCCACGCTTTGGTTGAGTCCTTTGCCGCCGACGTGAAGCGTACGGCGGTATGCCGCTACAGTTTCCCCGCCGCGCAGGAAATGCGGCACCTGATATACATTGTCAATATTGAGTGAACCGATGTTCAAAACGTGCATGGCTGACCTCGGCGCGAACCGTATGCTCTGCTGGTGGCTGGAACGGTTCGCTCTGATTTATTTTGTTCTTTGCTTTTCTGACGGCTCGAAGGGGTCGGTCTCACGACCCCTTGTGCCGGCAGATCTATTAATTTTACCGAGTTCAGCGGGCCCGTTATCAAACTTCTCGCAAAGCCCTGATCAACTGGGCGGAGACTGCCGCGCTCTGGCCCAGCTCGTTGCTGAGGAATAAAAAATGCCGCAGCTTTCACGCTGCGGCACTGTGTTCAGTGAACTTAAGCGGCACTCGTTATTTTTGCCACAAAAGCGCCCCTGCCTTGAGGTCCTCTGGAATTTCCAATCCCAGACGCTTCATAGCCTTCACGTTGAAGGTGGGATTTTTCACGTCCTGCACGCCGATCGGCGTTTCTGCGGCGGTTCTCCGGCCCTCAAGAATATCGGCGCCGAGCTGAGCGGCCTGAAGCCCAAGCTTGTAATAATCCACCGTCATCGCCGCCGTGCACCCGGCGGCAAGCGACCCCATATCCCCCGATACTGTGACCTGATGAGCCGGCACTGTTGTGCGCAAAACGACCGCCATGCCGGCGACCACAACGTTGTCGGTCGGAAAGACAAAGCCGTCGACTTTTTTGCTCATGGACACGACCGCTGACTGAAGGTCCGTGAGATTCGTCACCGTCGCTTCCTCGAGTTCAATGCCGCGCGCCTTCGCAGCCGCTCGCAAGAGCTCAATCTGCACGACGGAATTGATTTCACCGGCGTTATAGATGGTGCCGACCCGTTTGGCGTTCGGCACGAGCTTCATGAAGAGATCGAGCTGAGCAGCCACCGGGCCAATATTGGAAACCCCCGTCACGTTGCCGCCGGGATGCTCATTGCTTGCAATAACCTTGGCTGCGGTGTAGCTCGTCACTGCAGCCCCCACAATGGGAATGGTCTTGGTAGCGCGCGCCATAGCCTGAACCGCAGGGGTCGCAACGGCAAAAATGAGTTTAGCGTCCTTATGCACAAACCGGTCGCCAATCGTCTTGAGCGTGGACTGGTCTCCGTGAGCATTCTGCAGATCCAGACTGCCGGCGAGTCCCCGCGCCTTCAAGCCGTCTGTGATGCCGCGCACGGAATCGTTGAGGGCTTCATGATCAACAAGCTGTACGACACCTATCAGAGGCGCTTCGGCGGCGGCAGAGGCTGGTCCCAAAACGGTCAATCCAGAAAGCGTCACGGCAGCAGCCGCGGCAAACAGCCGCCGGCGCAGGCCGCTCGGACATTGGGCATGAGGTATTGAACCGGCATTTTGGCTGTCGGGAACGCTTTGCATGTTTTCTCCTTGGTGTCAGCTCTGCAGCGGCACTCAACAGACCCGATGAGCCGTCTCACAGCAGTCCGCGCAGTTGTATTCATTGCTGATTTCCGATTTTATCCAATCAAAGCAATTGAAACTTAGGCATTTCATTTTGCAAAATAGTGGATTTGACTCAATCAGCAAATTGCTACCCTTAACTGCCTAGGCCGCTTGCCTTAATCGTTTTCCCGGGTATCTTTTTGAATTTGCCAACTTGCGAATGTTTCTCATTTGCGTTAAAGTTCATCTCAACACGGAACGAATTCCGCCAATTGATGAGCCAAGGGGTCGGCTCTGGCGGTTCAGCAGCACCAATTACGCAAAGCGGGGAAACTTTGTGGTGCTGCTTCGATAATCCGGAACTCTCCTGTCCGGTTCGTTCCTTGCTACTACGGGAGGCCGCGCGTTTCTTGGTCCGCGGCCTCCCCTTTTTTTGCCTTTTTTCTGTGAATCTGGTCTGCGCGCAGAGAAGACGCAAAACGGGACCGCCCATGAGGAAGGCAGTCCCGTTCAGTTCGTTCAAGGATCCCCGCAGGGAATGTCAGGTTCAGGCCGCAGCCTTGTGCGAAGCGTTTGCAGCGTGCTTCTTGGCTGCCGCATTTTCTTCGAGCACTTCAAAGAAAGTCTTCTTTTCACCGTTGCCGCGAAGCTTCTGGAAGAAACTGGCAACCACAGCGCCGGAGACATTGTGCCAGAGCGCACCCACCGCCGACGGCAGGGCCGTCATCGGCGAAGCCGCAAAGTGCACGGTAGCGAGCGTGACGCCCAAGGCCGAATTCTGCATGCCGACTTCAAAGCAGAGCGCCTTGCATTTGGCGACATCCATGCCAAAGAGACGGCCGGCGAGGAAACCGAGTCCCATGCCGAAAGCATTCTGCAGCGCCACCACAGCGAAGACCGTGAGCCCGGCCGAGAGGAACTGACCGCGCGTTGCAGCGACGACCGCGGCGATGATCACCACTGCTGTAGCAACAGACACAAACGGGAGAACCACCGAGGCCTGATCAGCTTTCTTCCCGAAAACCTTATGAACAACGACGCCGGCAGCGATCGGGAGCAGGATCACCTGTACGATCGAAAGGAACATTGCCGTCGGATTGATGGCGATCCACTGGTTGGCGAAGAAGTACATCAGAGCCGGCGTAACGAGCGGCGCAAGCAGCGTCGTGCACGAAGTGATCGTGACCGACAACGCGACATCACCGCGGGCGAGGAAAGTGACCAAATTGGAAGCCGTACCCCCGGGAACACAGCCAAGGAGCATCAGGCCGACAGCCAGATCCGGCGGCAACGCAAAAGCCTTGCAGAGCGCGAAGGCTGCGAGCGGCATGATGAGGAACTGCGCGAGGATGCCGACGAAGACATCCTTGGGGCGGCGGAAGATTTCACGGAAGTCGGCCGTGGTGAGCGTGAGCCCCATGCCGAACATCATGACGCCGAGGAGAATCGCAATCCAGCTGCCAATGGGCTTGAACACGTCCGGGAAAACAAAACCCAGTATCCCCGCAATAATCACCCACAGCGCAAAGGTCTTGTTGGCGAAGCGGCTAAGCATAAGTAACGTATTCATCATTGGCAGATTGGGGCGGTGCGTTATTGGCGCTCCGCCTCCCTAAATGTTGTGGATTGCAACCAGGGTTTCATCAACTGCTCGGCGGTCCTTTCGGATCCGCCGCCTCATGGCAGGAAACATTGGAACCCGCTGCCGGGAGTTCTGGTTTTGACTCAGCAACGGCGCGGGCGTCAGAAAACTTTACGAGCGTGCATGCTTTGGCGCCTACGGCATCTGTCTTAGAGCAGGATGTATTCATTTTTTTTGAATCACTTTCTGACGTTTTCCAAGCCGCATTGCCGGAAACACCTAATGCAAAAATCGTAGGTTTCGCGCAGGGCCGCCATGGCCTCTGAATGTTCAAGGTCTCAGCGCCATTGGCGCGGTGATCCCTCTCGGGCTTAGGCCCGATCAGGCGTCTCACAATTGCAGCGAAACCAATGAAACGGCAGCCGGCCGCATGGATGATGACATCAAGGGGCGCCGTTTTTCTTGAGCTCGCTCGTCCTTGGGCTAAAGCTTGCGGCCGCCCAAACTCATCGGCACAGAAGCCCCCCAAGACGCCGCAAGACGCCTCAAAAGCACAAAGGAGACGGCGGGATCATCCGCGCCGTCTCCTCTTTGAGAACTTTATTCAGGCTGAATCCATCAAACCGCGGCGGTCTTTTCTTCACGCGCCTTAGCGATGCTTTCTTCCATCAGATCCAGAATGGACTTCTTCTCATCCGCAGCACGCCACTTCTGGAAGAACGTAGCCACCACCGGAGCCGTGATGTTGTGCCACAGCGCACCCACTGCCGAGGGCAGCGCCGTCATCGGAGAGGCTGCAAAGTGCACGCTCGCGAGCGCCACGCCCAGAGCGGAATTCTGCATGCCGACCTCAAAGCACAGGCACTTGCACTTGGAGAGATCCATTCCGAAGATCTTGCCGGCGGCAAAGCCCAGAGCCATCCCGAAGGCATTCTGCAGCGCCACCACGATGAAAGCGGTCATGCCGGCAGACAAGATCTGGCTGCGAGTAGCGGCCACCACCGCTGCCACAATCACCACCACTGCGCCGACAGACACAATCGGGAGCACTGCGGCCACGCGTTCGACCTTAGCGCCGAAGATTTTGTGCACGATCACGCCGGCGGCGATCGGAACAAGGATCACCTGAACGATCGACATAAACATCGCCGTCGGATCGATCGAGAGCCACTGACTTGCAAAGGCATACATCAAAGCCGGGGTCACGACAGGCGCAAGCAGCGTCGTGCAGGAGGTCACCGTCACCGAGAGCGCCACGTCGCCGCGGGCAAGGAAGGTAACGACATTTGAGGCCGTGCCGCCGGGAACGCAGCCCAGAAGCATCAGACCGACAGCGAGATCGGGCGGCAGATCAAACGCCTTGCAGAGCACAAAAGCCGCGAGCGGCATGATCAGGAACTGAGCGAGGATCCCGACCGCCACATCCTTGGGACGACGGAAGATTTCACGAAAGTCCGCCGTCGTCAGCGTGAGCCCCATGCCGAACATAACTACGCCGAGAAGAATCGAGACATACGCACCTACCGGCTTGAAGACCTGGGGGAAAACGAAGCCGAGGGCGCCGAATACGACGACCCAAAGGGCAAACGTTTTGTTCATGAAGCGGCTGATCATCAGGAAGGTGTTCATCATGTCTCTCACAGCGGCACGTTATTGGCGTGCCGATCCTCGGGGTGTTGTGCGGTTGCTAAACCAGGTTTTCATTTCGGGAGCAGTGCGCTCTTTCAAACGCAAGCCTCAATAGATGAAGTGGACTGGGAACCGACGGCATCAGAAACAAAAGGTTTGTTATCGCTGTCGGTGTTTGCAAAATTTACCGCAAAGCAATGAGTTGTGCATGCAGATTTCTATTTTTTACTGCGCAGTTTCCTTATATATGCTTGACTTCATGATTATTTCCAACAGATATCGATAAAACTGCTTAGTGCAGTAAATTGGATATCGCCAAAAATTTCGGGTTTCCTCGTCCGTCCTTTGATCTACTCCTTAGGGGGATCTGGATTGACTGGCATCAATCCTTACGTATCTTGTCAGGATTATTTTTTCATCCGCTATTGCGAATTGTTCTCAATCAGCGCATACTTCATCTCAAGCAAGGCGCTGAGATCGCAGCAGGGAACCAGGGGTCGGTTCCGCGGTCCAGCCGCTCCGGAGAATGCAAAGTTCTCCCTTAATGGAGCAGCAGCGCCTTGGGGTCTCCTGTAGGAGGCGATTCGAAATGAATCGCCTCCTCTTTTTTTATTCAATCCCGCACATGGGGCAGCAAGGCCCTATGCAAAAAACCGCCTCGGCCTTGCGGCCCAAACTCCCGGAGTACTAGATCTTTAAGGGGTTGAGGCTCATCAAATCAGCCT
>ENA-UONQ01000762-UONQ01000762.1-human-gut-metagenome-genome-assembly--contig:-CS26-NODE-762-length-36316-cov-6.199939_pt1 | contig 36316 bp, 29 predicted proteins | sample MGYA00242460_ERZ724007 | MGnify/ENA metagenome assembly ERZ724007
ATCCGCAGCGCGGGCATACGCGCGACCGGCGGATCGACCGCCTGCTCACCTCGCGGCGGGCGGGAATCCCGGCGATGCTCCTGCTGCTGGCGGGTGTGCTGTATCTTACGATCCGGGGCGCGAACGTCCCGTCGGAGCTGCTCAGCCGCTGGCTGCTGGGCCTGCAGGAGCCGCTGCGCGGCCTGCTCGCGCAGCTGGGTGCGCCGCTCTGGCTGCAGGGCGCGGCAGTGGACGGGGTCTACCGGACGGCCGCGTGGGTCACGGCGGTGATGCTGCCGCCGATGGCGATTTTCTTCCCGCTGTTCACGCTGCTCGAGGACGCGGGGTATCTGCCGCGCGTGGCGTTCAACCTCGACAGGCTCTTCCGAGCGGCGGGGGCGCACGGGCGGCAGAGCCTGACAATGTGCATGGGCTTCGGCTGCAATGCCTGCGGCGTGACGGGCTGCCGCATCATCGACAGCCCGCGCGAGCGGCTCGTCGCCATCCTCTCGAACTGCTTTGTGCCCTGCAACGGGCGGTTCCCGACGCTGCTCGCGCTCATCAGCCTGTTTTTCCTCGGCGGGAGCCGGGGTGCGGGGCGGACGCTGCTCGCGACGGGGCTTTTCCTGCTGGTAATCCTGTTTTCGGTGGCGATGACGCTGCTGGCCTCACGGCTTTTGTCATCGACGGTGCTGCGCGGCGAGCCGTCGGCGTTTTCGCTGGAGCTGCCGCCGTACCGGATGCCGCAGATCGGGCGCGTGCTCGTGCGCTCGCTCCTCGACCGGACGCTCTTCGTCCTCGGGCGGGCGGTGACGGTCGCCGCGCCGATGGGGCTGCTCATCTGGGTGCTCGCGAACGTCCGCGCGGGCGGCGTGCCGGTGCTGACGCTGGCCGCGGGATGGCTCGACCCGCTGGGGCGGCTGATGGGGTTGGACGGGATGATCCTGCTGGCGTTTGTGCTCGGCTTTCCCGCAAACGAGATTGTGCTGCCGATCCTGCTGATGGGGTATCTGCAGGCGGGCAGTCTCACGGCCTGCGCGGGGCTCGGCGAGCTGCAGACCGTCTTCACGGCGAATGGCTGGACGGCGCGGACGGCGGTCTGCATGGTGCTGCTGTGCCTGATGCACTTCCCGTGCGGGACGACGGTGCTGACCATCCGGCGTGAGACGGGGAGTCTGCGCTGGACGGCGGTGGGCTTCCTGCTCCCGCTGGGGATGGGCGCGGTGCTGTGTATATTGGCGAATTTTTTAATGGGTTTAACGGGATAGAAGCGGGCGCCTTTCGGCCCCCGCTTCTATCCCGTCAGTTCCCGGAATCCTGCCCGGCGTCCCAGACCGTACCCGGCTCGGGGCTGTTTGGCTCGCGCTCGTCGCCGCTGCAGGCCGCGAGCCCCAGCGTCAGCACGATGGCCAGAATGAAAGCAAGCGCCTTCTGCATCCGTCTCTCCTCCCTCCGGAGATAGTATTTGCCGCGCGCGGCGTTTGCGGGCCGGAAATTTCTGCCGCCGCGGGGTGCGCTTGCTTTTTCCGCGCAAATCCGATATAATAAACGGGTACATTCCATCACATTTTGTACTATTTTGGCTGAATTATACAAACTGTTTTCGAATCCGCCGCCTTTCGCGGGTGGAACCTGACTTAAAGGAGACGATCTTATGCAGAAGCTGGACAAACAGTTCCATATCCACTGCGTGGAGGGCGATGTGGGCCGGTATTGCATCCTGCCGGGCGATCCCGGCCGCTGCAAGGCCATCGCCGCCCATTTTGACGACGCGCATTTTGTCGCGCAGAACCGCGAATACACCATCTATACCGGCACACTCCTCGGCGAGAAGGTGTCCGTCTGCTCGACGGGCATCGGCGGGCCGTCGGCCTCCATCGCGATGGAGGAGCTGCACAACATCGGCGCGGATACGTTTATCCGTGTCGGCACCTGCGGCGGCATCGATCTCGACGTCCGCTCGGGCGACGTGGTTGTTGCGACCGGCGCCATCCGCTTTGAGCATACCAGCCGCGAGTATGCGCCCATCGAGTACCCCGCCGTACCGAACTTCGACGTGACGTGCGCGCTCGTGCAGGCGGCCAAAAACCTCGGCAAGCCCTATAAGACCGGCGTCGTGCAGTGCAAGGACGCGTTCTACGGCCAGCACAGCCCCGCGAAGATGCCCGTCTCCTACGAGCTGCTCAACAAGTGGGAGGCGTGGAAGCGTCTGGGCGTGAAGGCCAGCGAGATGGAGTCGGCGGCGCTGTTCGTCGTGGCGGACGCGCTGCGCTGCCGCTGCGGCAGTTGCTTCCATGTGATCTGGAACCAGGAGCGCGAGGCCGCCGGGCTCGATCAGGACATGAGCGAGGACACCAGCTCCGCCATCGAGGTGGGCATCGAAGCGCTCAAGCTCCTGATCGCCGCCGACTGCGCCGCAGAATAAGCGGAAAGTGATTTTACTTAACACGCATTGCAGCAAAAGACGTCCCGGTTCGGATGATTGTCCGCAAAAGTTCATGGAGCGTATCGGTACCGATACGCTCCATTTTTTATGCGAATATGCTATCTTGGCTCTCCCTTTGGGAGAGCTGTCACCGCAGGTGACTGAGAGGGGCTTGCGGACTTTTTTAAGAATGTTCAGCGTTCTCCCTCTCCGTCCTCGCCCCGCTCGGCCACCTTTCCCAAAGGGAGAGGCAAGTGATTCTCACACGATAAGAAGTATGTCTCGCAGAGTCGCGCCGCGCTGCGCACACAAAAATGCGCGGTTCGGAGCGAAACCCCTTAATCCAAAAAGGCATTGCCTTTTTGGATTAGTTCAGGCTGTCCGCCTTCAGCTCGAACAGCTCGTGGATCCGCGCGCGCAGCGCGGCGTGCATGGGGTCTGTCAGTTCCGGGTCGCGCGCCATGAGCTCGCGCGCGGCCTGCTGCGCTTCCGTCAGCACGCGCATGTCGCAGCTGAGATCCGCGATCTGCAGCGCGGGCAGACCGTGCTGGCGCTGGCCGAAGAAGTCGCCCGGCCCACGCAGACGCAGATCCTCCTCCGAGATGCGGAAGCCGTCGTTTGTCTGCGTGAGCACCTTGAGCCGCTGGCACGTCTGCTCGGACTGCGTGTCGGAGAGCAGGATGCAGTAGCTCTTCGCGCTGCCGCGGCCGACGCGCCCGCGCAGCTGGTGCAGCTGGCTCAGGCCGAAGCGCTCGGCGTTCTCGACGACCATGGTGTTCGCGTTCGGCACATCGACGCCGACCTCAATGACCGTGGTGGAGACGAGAATGTCGCTCTCGCCCGCGGCGAAGGCGGACATGACCGCGTCCTTCTCCTTCGGCTTCATCTTTCCGTGGAGCACGGCGACGCGCAGGTCGGGGAAGACCTCCTCCTGCAGGTGCTTTGCATACGCGGTGACGGCCTTGCGCTCGTCGGGCACCTCCTCGCCGCTGTGCACGAGCGGGCAGACGATGAACACCTGATGCCCCGCGGCGACCTGCTTGCGCAGAAATGCGTAGACGCGCCGGCGGTAGCTCTCCCCAACGGCAAAGGTGTCGACTTTCTGGCGGCCGGGCGGCAGCTCGTCGATCACGGAGACGTCGAGGTCGCCGTAGATGATGAGGGCGAGCGTGCGGGGGATGGGCGTCGCGGAGAGAACGAGCATGTGCGGGTTTTCCGCCTTCTGCGAGAGGGCGGCGCGCTGGTTCACGCCGAAGCGGTGCTGCTCGTCCGTCACGACAAGGCCGAGCCGGCTGTACTGCACGTCGGGCGTGAGGAGGGCATGGGTGCCGATGCAGAGGTCGATCTCCCCGCTCTGCAGCCCAGCGAGAATTTCGCGGCGCTCCTTTGCGCGCGTAGAGCCCGTGAGCAGCGCGCAGCGCAGCGAGAACCGTGCGAACAGCGGCGCGAGATTCTCGTAATGCTGCCGCGCGAGAATCTCCGTCGGGGCCATGAGCGCCGACTGCCAGCCGTTCTCGGCGGCGAACCAGATGCACGCGGCGGCGACCATCGTCTTGCCGCTGCCGACGTCGCCCTGACAGAGACGGTTCATCGGGCGGCCCGCGCACATGTCGGCGACGGCGTCACCGACGGCGCGGCGCTGCGCCCCGGTGAGCGCAAAGGACAGGCGCTTATAAAACGGCTCCATATCGAGCGCGCGGCAGGCAGGTCCCGCGACGTCCCTGCGCCGCGAGCGCAGCAGCTGCAGCCCGCAGGTGAGCAGGAACAGCTCCTCGAAGGCGAGACGGCGGCGCGCCGTCTCCAGCGCCTCGGGCGAGGAGGGAAAGTGGATGTTTTCATAGGCGAAGCCGATGTAGCACAGCTGGTGGGCGCGGCGCACCTCGTCGGGCAGGACGTCCGGCAGCAGCTCGCGGCAGGCGTCGAGCCCCTGCCGCACGGCGCGCGAGAGCAGCAGCTGGCTGACCCCGGCCGTCAGCGGGTAGATGGGCATGATGCGCCCCGTCAGCTGCCGGCGCCCCTCCGGCTCGAGGATGGGGTTGATCATCTGGCGGCGCAGGCTCGTCCCCTCGACGCGGCCATAGAAGATGTACGTCTCGCCGCGGTGGAGGCCGCTTTTGCGGTAGTCCTGGTTGAAAAACGTCAGCTCGAGCGAGCCGCTGTCGTCGACGGCGCGCGCCTTGACGATGGTGCGCCCGCCGGAGATGCGGTGGCCCGTCGGGTCGGCGGCGAGCATCGCGCGGACGCAGGCGTTCTCGCCCGGAACAAGCTCGCGGATGGGCCGCATGAGCGTGCGGTCCTCATAGCCGCGGGGGAAAAACGTGATTAGGTCGCGCAGCGTATGGATCCCGAGCCGCGCCAGCGCCGCCGCGCGCGTCTCACCGACGCCCTTGATATAACGCACATCCGTCTGCAGATCCGCCACGGCAGACCACCTCCCGTTTTCTTCGATTCCCATAGTGTACCAGATTTTTCCGCCGGAGACAACGCGAAGACTGTCCTTTTGCAAAAAAATGAAAAGCGTCGGGGCAAAGCGGACTTTGCCCCGACGTGGTGCCGGTGGTGGGACTCGAACCCACACGGAGTCGCCCCCGGCGGATTTTGAATCCGCTACGTCTACCATTCCATCACACCGGCACATTTTATCGAGAAACTCCCAAAATTCTCATAGGAGAGAACAAGGAGAGAACTCACTACAAAAGCCATATTTTATTGTAACTGGGAAGCCTTGAAAAATCAAGGTTTTTATCAGATTTCATACTGCCAGACTTACTGGCTTTTGAGTGGTTATATCGATTCTGTTTTCCGCAGCAATCTGCACTCCACCGTTCCCTGAAAGCGTTGATATTACTGGCTTTTTTGATTTTTTCGCGTTTTTATTAAGCAAATACGGAATGCCTTGGTGTTCTCTCCTGACAGCTCAAAAAAGCGGTTTGGAGAGAACTGGGAGAGAACTCCGGTATAACCCGTTTTCTCGTGAGGAATGGTGGACATAGGAGAGAACTCAAACGAATTTTGAAGTTTTAGGAGAGAACTGAATCATACTATAGGTATCGAACCTATCTGTCAATGGTAATTTAGACGGAGGTTCGATCATGGAAAACCCAAGGAAGAGATATGTACAACAATTCAAGAAATACCCCGATGTAGTGTCTGTACTAACATTTCGTGAAATGTTAGGTGGAATAGGCGATAGCTTTGCTCGGAAGTTAATTCGCGATGGGCTTGTAAAAGCCATCTTTATTAAACCGCACTACTGGATCTTCAAAGAGTCCATTATTGACTATGTATTAAGCGAGGACTACGCGGAGAGAAGGCTGAAGGTGCGGGTATGAAAAACAGGCAGCTTAGTCTTTCGGATATTCAAAAAGACTATATCAGCAAAGAAGAATTTTACCAAATTGCACATATATGCAAGGAAACTGCATTGTGGTTGATAGAAACCGGCAGGGTATCCGCAGAGAAGCCGAAACGAAAAGGATTTGGATACAAAATTGCAAAGGAAGAAGTTGAAAGGTATTTGGCTGATCGTCAACAGAATCCATTGTACTATCTCAAGGGCAAGCGCCACAACTGTATCCCATATACTCCACCGCAGCCATATTCAAGCGAATTAGGCGGCGCTATTCGGTTGGCTGTGGAGCAGGAAATGTCCTCTCTGCCGGATCTGCTGACAGAAAAGCAGGTATGCGCGATTTTGGGATATCGCCCAAAGCAGATATTAGACTGGAAACATTCTGGGAAATTGATTGCTCTGAAATGTTTTAATAAAACATATTTTCCTAAAATTCCACTGATGGATTTTGTTTCTTCAGAAGATTACTACAATTTGCCGTGCAAAGGAAGAAAACACATAGAACTGCTGAGGAGAGTTCAAAAATGAGTATGCATACTATCGCAATCACTAACCAAAAGGGCGGCGTTGGCAAGACAACTACCGCCTTGAATCTCGCATCCGCCCTCGCAGCCGAAGATAAAAAGGTCCTGCTGATCGACAATGACCCCCAGGGCAATCTCACCGCAGCCCTCGGCTATACGCCGGGGGAACAGAAGAATACGCTGGCAAAGCTGCTGCTTGTCCAAATTGACTCTCCGGAGGATCTGGAGCTCCACCTCGATCGTGCTGTACTACATACCAGCAGCGGCCTTGACCTGATCCCTGCCAACAAGCGGTTAGCGGACGCTGCAGCCCGCTTGCAGGTCATGCAGCTTTCACAGTATAACGCATCTGGCATCTCAGATAACCCTTGCGAGAAGGTGCTGGACAAGCTGTTGGCATCCCTGTGTGGACTGTATGATTACATCATCATCGACTGTGGACTGAAGCATGAACTATTGACCGTTAATGCTCTGGCTGCTGCGGATTACTGCATCATTCCGGTGCAGGCGCACTTCCTTGCAAGTGAAGGGATTCCCGATGTTTTAGAAATGGTGCGCAATGTACAGAATCGATTCAACCCCGATTTGAAGATTGCGGGCATTCTCCTGACTATGTATCAGTCCCGCCCGCAGCTCTGCCAAAGCGTTCGCTCCAGCGTGGGAGAGATCTACGGTGACAGCATTCATGTATTTGACCGCCCCATTGAGCAGACGATCAAGGTTGCGGAGTGCCCGGCAGCAGGCATGAGCATTCTGGATTATGCACCTAAGAATCCTGCTGCTGACTCCTATCGCTCTCTTGCTCAGGAGGTGCTGCGGCTTGGTTAAGAAAAGCATGGATGACCTGTTAAAGCGGCGCATGAGTGCAGCGCAGCAAGCATCAGAGTTGGAAGTAGGCAATGAGGCTTATGAAACCATGTTTCAAGCAAAGGCGGATGCGGCAGCTCCCCGCTTTTGCGAATTGCCGATCAAAAGCCTTTGCCCTTTTCGCACGGCAGACATTGGATTTCGTCCCTACCCGCCCGAAAAACTCCGTGCATTCTCTCAGCAGCTTGCCGAGCAGGGCATCTACGAGCGCATTATTGTTCGTCCGATTCCGAATAGTGAGCAGTATGAGATCCTTGCCGGACACAATCGTACTGAAGCGTGGCGGCTGACCGGACACTCAACAATTCCTGCGGAGGTCGTGGAGGCCGATGACGCAAGAGCGATTTCCATTGCCGTTGCCACCAATCTCCTGCGGCGGCAGGACCTCACCATCATTGAACGTGGCAAAGCGTATCGGGCGTTGCTTGATGAGAACAATCGCCACGGGCAACGGAACGCAACACCATCCTCAACAACTTTTGGCGATTCTCGCCAAAAGTTAGATGGAGATAGCAATGGCGAGACCTTTGGCGAGAATCGCCAAAGGTACAATGCCCGCAAGATCGTCGCAGATTTCTTCGGCGTGACGGAGTATGAGATCCGCAAGGCCATCAAGCTGGCAGCACTGATTCCGCCGCTTGCTGATATTTTGGAGAACAGTCCACGCAAGTTACCGATTGCCTGTGCGGAACTTATTGCCGATTATGAAGCAGACTCTCAAAGGGCATTTGTAGAAATGTGCACCATTGAGGGATATGTACTCAATAAGTCAACCATACAGAAGATCGCCCATACCTGCCCACCTCCATCCGCTGAGCATCAAGACATTTACGCGGCTTGGCGGCAGGCACGGGCAGACGAGGAAATGCGCCGCGCTGCACCACCTAAGAAAATCGCCTTTGACCGTAGGAAATTTGCACCTTATCTGGACAAACTGAACGGCGATGAAGATTTAGAAGAGCTGTTTCTGGAGTTCTTGCGGCAGCGAATTGGCTGATGTATAATCGAAAAAAGAAAGAGAAAGGATAGCAACGCTATGAGCGAACAGAATAAAATTCAGCTCTTTGAAAATCAACCCATTCGCACGGCTTGGAATGAAGAACAAGAGGAGTGGTACTTCTCTGTTGTCGATGTAATCCATGTACTGACTGGAAGCGAGAACCCTCGCAGATATTGGAGTGACTTAAAGCGCAAGTTGAAGTCTGAGGGAGCAACTCAGTTGTACGAAAATATCGTACAACTGAAAATGAAATCGTCGGATGGAAAGAACTATAAGACCGACGCTGCCACAACCGAGCAGCTTCTCCGCGTTATTCAGTCTATCCCTTCCCCCCGTGCGGAACCGGTGAAACGTTGGCTGGCAGAGGTCGGCAGGGAACGCATTGAGGAGACTATTGATCCGGAACAGGCCATCGACCGTGCGTTGGAAACTTATCTGAAAAAGGGGTATGACCCTGATTGGGTTCATCAGAGGCTGCTCTCCATCCGCATTCGGAATGAGCTTACCGATGAGTGGCAGAAGCGCGGCGTGGAAAAGGGTCGTGAATTTGCGATTCTGACTGATGAGATCACCCGCACATGGTCCGGCATGACCACGCGGCAGTACAAGAATCTCAAGGGGCTGAAAAAGGAAAACCTGCGGGACAATATGAGTGATACTGAATTAGTCTTGACCATGCTGGCCGAGGCATCCACCCGTGATATTTCCAAAGCCTCCAGGCCGGAAGGCTTTTCCGGCAGTATGGAGGTCGCCCGCCAGGGCGGTGAGGTTGCCGGCGTAGCGCGAAAGGCTCTTGAGGAGCGCACCGGCGCTCCGGTTATTACTGCGCAGAACGCCGCACAGATGAACACCTTGGTTGTGGGCATGATCGAAGAAGCCGCCGCGCTGCCGGCGCAAGCCGAAGCAGATGACAAAGAATAATAAGACTTATGCCAGAAGGCTCGACACCGCAAGGTGCCGGGCCTTTTTCTATCCCATTGTGAGGTACAAGATGAAAGAAATGAATATACAGTTCCACAAAACACGACCGCAAAATCCGTTTGACGATGGGGCGAAGGCCCGTTTGCACCGTATGGGCCTTCTGAGGATAGATGGAAGTGTGGACGAAGCCACATTGAACGCCTTGAGCCGCGCCTATTCCGGCTTATTGTTTGATGACTTGTGTGACACTTGTCAGAACTCTTGTGAAATCACAGAGATCCTTCGGAGAGTATATGAAGCCGCGGAGCAGGCCGAACCACGGCAAAAGTTCCTATTGATCTGCCTGCAATACGACGCGCTCTCTCAGCCGCTTCCCAATCCAATTTGGTGGATCAGCGGTGATTCGGAGCTTGCCGGGGACTTTGCAGAGCGTTTTATCTGCCATCTGAAGAAGCTGAGCAAGGCAATGGAGGTGACGGAGCCATGAAGGGAATCCTAATCTATCAGCCAACAAGCAAGTCCGCTCCGCTCGCCGATTTTATTGATGGGCTTGATCCGCGGCTGCGGGAAAAAATCCTCCTGCGGCTGTATTTCCTGACCCAGCTCGAAAAGCCGGAAATGAAAGAACCGCATTTCAAGCGATTTTCAATCGAGCGCTATCGGGATCTCTGGGAGCTGCGGGTGAAGAGCAAAGTGCTCATACGCATCATTTTCTGCACGCTTCCCAATGGAGATGTTCTGCTTTTGCATGGCTTTGTGAAGCGTCAGAAGCGGGATACAATGCAGGCGCTGGAGCAGTCTATCAGAATACTTGACGCGCTGCGGGAACATCCGGAGCGCGCGGTAGAATACAAGATCAAGGAGGAGAAAGCGTCATGAAGCAGGTATCCGGCATACCGCCTGACCGTATGGCAGGAATGCGCATCACAAAAATTATTTGAGAAGGAGGCTCTCCCAAACATGAAAAGAGTAATATCCTGCGTGCTGCTGATGCTGGTTCTTACCTCCAATGCCTTTGCGTTGGAGGTGCCTACGGACACAGTGGTTCAAAACCTCAACGGTAGTCAGCAAGCGATCAAAACCTTTACAGTATCCCCTGAGCAGGACCCTGCGGCACTAATTGAGGAGCCCTTTGAGCTGGAAGGGTATCTCTACACCTTTGCGGACATTGTAAAAAGTGAGAATCCCGTGGAAGAAAAGCGGATTCATACCGAGGTTATCACCGTTGAAACAACGAAAGATGACCTTGCTCTGATTCTGGAGCAGCTTAAGCCCACCATCGAATATGATGACGGCAGATTTCAGGGTACCCTCGCATTGGACCACACCAGTCTCAATACCGTAGCCGCCGGCTATGCTACGAAAAACTACACGGTGACGGAAACCAAAACCATCGGACAGCTTGACCGCAACGATATGTCCTATGTCCCCGCGACAACCATCAAGAACGGCAGAACCCTGAGCCTTGCCAATGTGGAGTGGCAGGTCACCGGCACCGATCTTGTGGGTGAGGCGCTGATGCCCTCTCAATATCAGGCTGTTGCTACCTACTCTGCGAAAGCGTCCTATCAGGCGGCTACAGGCTATGTTACAACAGCGGAGTATGTTGGCGATGTGACCCACGAGGGTGTTGAAAGTGTTACTTATGTTCTGACCTATATCGGGACAGAAGTGAACCACAAGGGCGCGGCTGCCGCTCAGGTCGGAGCGTTTTTTGCGGATCACTTTCCTTGGATCTTAGGTGGAATCGTTCTGATTTGCGCCGCTGTTGGCGGCACGCTGCTTGTATGCCGCCGAAAGGCCGTAGTGAAAGCAGAATGTGAAGCGGATGAAACAGAGGAAAACGAAGAAGATCAGGAGGTGTAAAAACATGAAACTCTTTCAGAAACTGGTCTGCATGGCATTGACAGCGACAGCAACAGCATCCCTTTCTATTTGCGCTTTTGCCGCGGACTATACCTTTGACACAGCCGCAGACACCGACTATTACCCTTCAACCTCTTATGAGGACACCTACGGTACTGCGTATCATTACGGCAGCAAAAATCTTGTGGATTATCAGATTCCCGAACTTCCCTACGGCGTTCTCAGCACCACACAAACCGGCGTCATGGAAAAGCTCCGACTCCCCGGCCTACAGCAGACTGTAGGCGGTTCGGCTACCGGTATCTACGGTGTGGATAGTGGCGTAGGTATCCCAGCGGTCACACCCGTCATTCCGTCCTATCAGGAGCCTGCTTATACAAGCGCCAAAGATATGGAGCGAAAGGACGGCAGCATCGGCACCCTGAAAATTCCCTCCCTGGACATCAACATGAAGGTCTTGGAAGGAGAAACCAACGAGAGCATGAAAAAGGGACTGGGACATTACAGCTCCACCTCAGCGTGGGACGGCAATATCGGCGTGTGCGGCCATAACCGGGGCGCCAAGCACACCATCGGCAGCATCAAGGATCTGGAAATCGGTGACACCATCACCTATACCACAATCTACGGCACCCGCACATATGAGGTCGTTTTGGTAAAGACCATCTCTAATTCCGACTGGAGTTATCTGCAGGCGACAGCAGACAACCGTATCACGCTTACCACCTGTCTTGCCAATCAGCCTGAAAAAAGAATTTGCGTTCAAGCAGTGCAGATAATTCGGTGAAATGATGGAAAACAGTTGGAATTGCACAAAAAATGTTGTGTCTCCGTTTTATCGGCGTAAGGATTTAAAATAAACCTTTGACAGCCTGAATCTTCTGTATTATCCTCAAATCACTCCGGAGAATCTTAATCAAAAGGAAGTATCAGTTTGGTACAGAATTTCAGACCAAATAGGAAAGATGACGAAATACGGGTCAAAATGGACATCACTGTTGACCTTCCCGCAGAAGTCGCGGAACAGGCAGAACGGATGGGCATTTGCGAGTTTGATCAATGCACCTTTGACGAAGCTACCCGACGCATGACCGCAAGTGTAACCACCGTCTTTTACCGGAAAGGGGCGTGATCATTTGAAGCGGATCCGAGTTATTTCCCTCGCTGTAATTGCTGCACTATCCTTAACAGTAACTTCTTTTGCCGCCGACAGTAGTCCGCAGCAGCAATCTGCTGCCGCTTACCTGCGTGAAGCCGGCATTATGCTGGGCAACGAGTCCGGCGACATGATGCTGGAGCAGGGGCTGACACGGGCGCAGATGGCGGCGATGCTCACCCGAGTTGTCGCAGATCCTGAACAATTTGAAAGGGACAGCACCTTTTACCGCAGCCTATGCAGCTTTACGGACGTTCCGGAATGGGCAAAAGGCTATGTGGGCTACTGCGCCGCAAATGATCTGGTTGCAGGGTATGGCAATGGACGCTACGGCTCCAATGACCCTGTTACTTCTGCGGCAGCCTGCACGGTGATGCTGCGGTGTTTGAATGATGTTGACGCTGAGTGGGATTATCAGTCTGCCTGCCGGACTGCCGTTCAGTTGGGACTTGCTGCGGAAGAAACTGTTGCGGACGCCGAGATTACCCGCGGAAATATGGCGGTGCTGATCTGCCACACGTTGGCAAGGCTTGGTTATGACGTGAAATTGTCCGAAACTGCACAGCCAAATCTCTCTGCCAATGGAACATCGGACGCAGCCGCCGTGCAGGAAACAGCAGAGCCCTTCGATGCTGCTGCGGCCAAGCAGGACATCATTGACCGAACCAACGCTCTGCGCCGCGAAAAAGGTGTTGCCGCGCTGACTGTCAACGACAAGCTCATGCAGGCGGCGCAGGTACGGGCAGATGAGATGGCTGCCAGCAGCGTTTACTCCCACACAAGGCCGGACGGAAGAAAGTATATCACCGTCACGGACTGCCCGTACATCGGTGAAAATATTCACTTGATCGGAGAATGGCAGATTCGAGATTCTTCGCTCCCGTCCTTTGCAGTTGAAGCGTGGAAGAATAGCGCGGCACATCTGAAAAATATGCTCAATACGAGATACCATGCGATCGGCGTTGGTGTTTCACAAGGCACTGTCATGGGCGAGCCCTACTGGTATTGCGTTCAGCTTTTCTTATTGGACGGCTACAATGTCACATGGGTGGATGCGCCCGCAGCAAAAGGGTGACTTCGCATAATCAGTTGACATTAACGGAAGTCCAATTACGATGAACAATTTCATAACACAACCAAGCAGACCGAGGAAACTTGGTCTGCTTATCTTTTGCGAAAAAGGAGGAAAAGACCTTGAAAAAGATGCGAACAAGACTTTTATCACTGCTGCTTGTACTGGTGACCGTTCTGAGTCTGCTGCCTACCTCGGCATTGGCGGCGTCCAGCACCGGTACCGGCATCAAGCCCACCAGCAACACAAATTACTGGACGACCCGCCTGCTCCATGACGGAACGCCGTACAGCTATAAGCCGCCCATGGCAGCGGGGAAAATGCTCTACTGCATGGATCGCGGCTATGGCTACCGCTGGGGTACTCCGTCGTTCCTCAACTCTTACACCTATACATCCGCCACCGGCGCGGACGCGGACGCTGTCCTGAAAACAGCGCTGGCGCAGAGCGGCATGGGTGAACTGGATGCCCAGCAGCTTGAAACCTTCAAATGGATGATGACGTTCATTTCGGACTATAAGGGTGACATCCCCGGCAGCCTGTTTATGGCAGCACAGACCTATGTGTGGGATCACCAGACCTTTAAGGGTGAGGGCGATGGAGATATTGACGGTGGCGGTTACGCCAACGCGGATACCTATGAAACCTATCTCGGCTATATTGACTGGATGTTAGCCGAAAAAGCAAAGGAGGACGCAGCCTTCCAGAAGCAGATCGAGGAGTACGCCGCACAGGGCGTCATTGCTACGGTTGTTGAAGATGACACCGCAAAATGGGCAGTGTGGGCAAAGTCCAGCGTAAAGGGCCGCCAGAGTTTTTTCAACTATTACGCGCCGAGAAAACTCTCTCTTGAAGCGCAGCCGGGAGAACCGGATATTCCCCCTGCGGGTACAGGCGATATTACGCTGAAGAAGGTTGCCGCAGGAACCACCCGTGGTTTAGATGGTGCCCGCTTTCTGATTTACCGGGACGGTCAGATCGTGGGCAGCGATGTAACGGCAAACGGCGGCATCATCGAGGTCAACGATGTCACCAAGGGCTTGTGGAGCTTCGTAGAAACGGAGGCTCCGGCCGGGTACTGCACCGATCCTACCCCCATCAGCGTCTATGTGGATACCACAGATGGCGATAAGCAGTACACGGTCACTGCCGAAAATTACGCACTGCCCGATATGAAGATCACCAAGCGGGATGCCATGAGCGGCAAACCGATTGCCGGCACGGTGTTTTCCATTAAGTCCGTTACCGGCAGCTATTCCACCTCCGTCACGACCGGGACGGACGGCTCCGCAACGCTCCCGGCCATTCCTGCCGGTGTCTATGTTGTGCGTGAGGAATCCGTTCCCGAGCCGTACATCGTAACCAATACCGAGCAGACCGTGGCGCTGCGCCCCGGCAAAACCTCCGAGGTCACTTTCGTTGACTATGAAAAGCCCGGTCTTGAAATTATCAAGAAGAACATCGCCAACGGAGAGCCTATCGAGGGCGTGACCTACCGCATCGAGCAGATCGACGGCAGCTTTTCTACCAGCGCCACCACCGATAACCATGGGCGGATTTTCCTCGACTCTGTTCCTGTTGGCACATTCAAAGTAACGGAGATCAATGTTCCAAACCATGTCATTCTCTGCCCCATCCCGCAGGAAGTGGCGTTGAAGCCCGGCGAAACCTCTACCGTCACCTTCTTCAACGCGCTCAAGCCGACGCTGGAGATCCGCAAGGTGGACAGCGTTACCGGCGATCCTGTTAAGGGCGCTAAGTTCCAGATCTGGTATGGCAGCAACCACACCGACACCGGCGAGCTCAACGACCTCGGCACCTATTTTTCCGATGCAAGCGGAAAAATCATTCTCCCTGAGATCAAGGATGGCTGGTACAAGGTGACGGAATTGGAGCCGGCGTCCGGGTACGCCATCAAGGAGCCTGCCACGCAGGAATGCTTCATTTCCGGTGGCGAGAGCAAAGTCCTGACCTTCGAGAACACGCCTCTTTCCGCCATCATCATCCGCAAGGTGGACAGCGAGAGCGGCCAGCCGTTGGAGGGTGCATGGTTCCGCATCCGCTACCTTGGCGGCACCTCCGGCACAGGCGGTACCGTGGTTGGAGAGATCAAAACCTCGCAAAACGGAACCGCCATTTTAACGGGCCTCGCCGCAGGCACTTATGTCTGCGAAGAGATCTCCGCGCCGGACGGGTATGTGATCACCGACGCCACGGAAACGGTCTATCTCTCCGGTAAGGATCAGGACGTGATTACCGTGACCTTTGGCAACGATAAGATGGGTTCTCTGCTCATTGTCAAAAAGGACGCCGTGACCGGTGCCCCCATTTCCGATGTGGAGTTCTTCATCACCGATTCGGATGGCAGCGTAATCGGCAACGCCAACGGAAAGTATGTGACCGATAGCGCGGGAACCGTCCGCATTGATGACCTGACCCCCGGCATGACAGTCATCGCGAAAGAGGTGCGGGCAAAAGACGGCTATATTCTGGACGATACCCCGCAGAGCATCAAGATCAAGCGCAATGCCGTCATGACGCTGGAGTTCCGCAACCAGCCCAAGGGCGGCGTGCTCGTGAAAAAGGTGGACGCCGTGACCGGCGCTCCCATCTCCGATGTGGGGTTCCTTGTCACGGATTCCGACGGCAATCTCATCGGCAATGCCAACGGCAAGTTCGTGACGGACAGCGCAGGTACATTCACGATTACGGATGTTGCCCCCGGCACCACGCTTATCATCAAGGAAACCCGCGCAAAGGCAGGCTACATTCTCGATGATACCCCGCAGACCGTCAAGGTCAAGTCCAATGAAGTTGTCACGGTGGAGTTCCGCAATCAGCCAAAGGGCAATCTCATCATCGTGAAGCAGGACTCCGTTACAAAAGAACCTCTGGAGGGCGTACAGTTCAAGATTGTCTATGCCGACGGTTCCTATGTAGATGCCGAGGGCGGCACGCTGTCCTCCACCGGCCTGTACTGGACGGATAAGGCAGGTAAAATCTCCATTTCCGGCATCTCCGGCACCATAGTAGCGACGGAGGTGAAATCGATCCCCGGTTACACCATTGATGAAAACACCCGTACCCAGACCGTGGTTGTCAACCCCAACGACACACAGACTCTCCACTTCTACAACACGCCTATTGGTGGCGTGGAGATCATTAAGGTCAACGAGGATAACCACAGTGAGCGCATCCCCAATACGACCTTTGAGATCCGCAAGGTGGACGATGCCTTGATGAATACCGTTACGACGGACAAAAATGGCCGTGTGTTCGTGGCTCTGGAGGATGGCAGCTACTATGCAAAAGAGGTCACATCGAACAAATCGTTCCGGCTGGATGATACGCCCCACTATTTTGAGATCAAGGACGGCAAGCGTGTGACGCTTCAGGTGACCAACAAAAAGCTCAGCGGCATCGTCATCCACAAAATTGACAGCGCCACGGGAGAGGGGATCTATGGCGTAAAGTTTGTCCTCTATGATGCGAACAAGAAGCCCATCGGCGAGTACACCTCGGACGATGAGGGCTACATCTACATTGACGAGATCCCTGGCGGGCTGAGCGGCCGCTTTTATCTGAGAGAACTGGAAGCCGCCCCTGGCTACACGCTGGATAAGCAGTATAAGACCGTCTATGTCTCTTCGGGCAAGACCGTGGAGATCGAGTGGGAAAATACCGCTGTCACGGGCCAGATCCAGATTTATAAGTACGCCGCTGAGTATAACGAGGTCACCGGCACCGCCGCAGGCACCCCGCTCAAGGGTGCTGTTTATGAGATTGTCAATGCCCGCAGCGGCAAGGTGGTGGACTACATCACGACGGACGCCCGGGGCGTTGCGGCCAGCAAGCCACTGCCGCTGACCCGCTATCAGATCCGAGAGGTCACAGCGCCTGCGTATTGGCAGGTGTCCTCGGAAATGTTTGATGTCACGCTGGAATATCCCAGCCAGATCATCAAGCTGTCTGCCTATGATAAGCCTGCCAGTCTCGGCGTTACCATCACCAAGCGCGGCAACGCACAGGTCATGGCAGGCCAGTCCATGCGCTACGATCTGACGGTGGCGAACACCTCCAACGTGCCGCTGGAATCCTTCTTCTGGCACGATAAAATTCCCTATGATGTGGCTCGTCCCACGACGCTGACCACCGGCACCTACAGCGCACGGCTCAACTACCGCATCCTCTACAAAACCAACTGCAACACGAGCTATCAGGTGCTGGCGAGCAATCTGCTCACCAGCAACAACTACAGCTTCAGCCTCAACGCCATTCCCATGCAGGCAGGCGAAGTGGTGACCGACATCTATTTTGACTTCGGCAAGGTTCCTGTCGGCTTCCAAAGCGTTGTTAATCCCACGCTGAGCGTGATGGTGAACGGAAACGCGGTCAATGGTTATCAGATGGTCAACCGTGCCGATGTGGGCGGCAAATATCAGGGCACATGGCAGACCGCAACAGCCAACTGGATCACCATTGTCCGCAAGATCGGCACTACCCCGAAACTGCCCTACACGGGATATTAACAACTGAACGGCGCCAACCAGCTTTACGCTGGTTGCCGCCTGCTATATACAAATTATGCTTCAATCATTGTGCGGAAATCGACTTGATGAGTACCGTTGTCAGAACGCGCTGGCTTTCTCTGCTGCATGATTCACAGAACTGATTTTTCATTGCAAAATCGACCGCAGAGGAAATGCGCCGAAGATCCTCGGAATCTAATGTATCCGCTGCAAGATGCTGCCATACACGGGAATAGGCTTTTCTCAGGTCTTCTGATGTATGATTATCAGAAAAAAAGGAGCCGAGAACTCCTTCAATCATTGCAATTTCCTCGCTCGTAAATATCAAAGCTATCACCCCATAACGATTTAATTATAACGAAACAATACCTTGATTGCAAGGACACTTTTCTTGGCTCGTACAATGAGTAACGGCAAATATCAAAAAATCTATTGCACTATGCAGCTTAGCTTTATTTTCATATGACAAAAAGATCGAAATTCCCGATTCCAGTATTCTCTCGTAAAAAGGAGCCGCTTTCTATGATCAGAAAATGCTACAAATTCTACACACTTATTATGACCCTGATGTGGGTTATGGCCGCGATGACCGCATCAGCCTTTGCCGTAGACGATATGTGGACTGTTGCCAACCGCATTATCGTAGATGTTTACACAAAAATTGTCGGCATCAGTACGGTGCTGGCAGGTTTAATGTCCGCCGTTGCCGTGATCGGAGCAAAAATTTCAAATAATCAGCATAAGACCGATCAGGCGTGGGATTGGCTCAAGCGCATTTGGGTCGCATGGGCCATTATTAACGGCATCGGCGCTTTTATCGCCTATGTTGCACCGCTCTTCAGCGGCCTTGCCACTCTGACGCCGTAATGAGGTCAAAGCTCCGGCGCAAAGGAGGTGTCCCCGTTGCTTGAGCTTATTTTTCAAGGCTTTCTCGAATGGGCCTATGGGCTCGCTCTGGAATGCTGGCAATATTTCTCTACGGCGCTGCTGGATATTATGAGTATGGATTTTGCATATCTGAAAAGCCACGCTCCCGTTGTGGACGAGATCATGCAGATCCTTCTGGCAGTTGGTTGGGCGCTCCTGATCGGCAATCTGGTTTTTCAGGCGCTCAAAAGTATGGCGGTGGGGCTTGGCTTTGAAGGAGAAGATCCAAAGCTGATCTTTGCCCGCACCTTCGTTTTTGCGTTTTTACTGCTGGCAAGTCCGCAGATCTGCGAGATCGGGCTGAGTATGACGTCAAAGATCATTGAGCTGCTCCAGATTCCTGACGCAGTTAATGTCACATTTGTAGATGAGAGCGTATTCGGAGCCATAGGTGCAGCATGGCTGCTGGTCATTATTTTCGGCATTATCGTGATGTTCAAGGTGTTTAAGCTTCTTTTGGAGATTGCGGAGCGGTATGTCATCCTCGCTATGCTTACGATCACAGCGCCGCTGGCCTTTGCTATGGGCGGCAGCAAAAGCACCTCGGACATTTTCAAGGGCTGGTGCCGGATGTTCGGCAGTATGTGCCTTTTGATGGTGACAAATGTGATTTTCTTCAAAATGCTGCTGTCTGTTCTTGCCACAGTTCCCAGCGGTTTAGATGTTCTCCCGTGGATCGTGCTGATCCTCACGATTGTCAAGGTCGCACGGAAAGCAGACGCCATTGTAACACGCATCGGCTTAAATCCCGCTATCACCGGCGACTCTCTGGGAAGAGGACTCCCCGGCACGCTGACTTATATGGTGGTTCGCAGTGCGGCTTCTCAAATTACAAAGGCAGTGGGCAAGTCCGCAGGAAACGGCGGCAAAGGCGCTGCGCCCAACGCGCCGTCCGGCGGCCCCCGCATGGGCGGGCCCAGCGGAGGTCATGGCAACACGGCGGAGTATGTCCGGCAAAGCGCAGCGCAGCAAAGCAGCACAAATCAAAGCACATCACAACAGTCGTCTGCTGCGCAAAGCGCCTCAGTACATACAGGCGCGCCGCAATCACCCTCGCAGGAAAAGTCCGCCCCATCTGCTGCGCAGGACAGTATGCCTAAAAATTCGACAGCGCCAAGGCCCTCGCAGGAACGGAAAAGTTCTGTTCCTCTCGGCACACGCCGCTCTCCGACACATATCAAAGCTGCAACAAAGATACCGCCTGTCGGTGCGCAGAATGCATCCGGCAGACCCGGTACGGCAGGAAAAGCTGGCGCTTCGGCACGACCCAGTGTGGCGGGAGCGGCAGAGACTCTTCAAAGCGGCGTGCGCTCCCCAGCCTCGCAGCGCATGAGAGTACATTCGCCAGAGACAACGCAGCCCGGCCGTGCAGGAACGTCGGCAGCACCATCCGCTTCCCGTATGAGTCAGATAAACGCACAAAAAGTACAGGGTGGAGCAACTGGTCAGGTGACGCAGGCCGCAGAGCACACAGGGATCACGGTGGGACAAACCACCGTGAACACTTTGCAGGACAACTCTCCAAGACCTGCGGCGGGGATTGGTGGCGCGATGCTTACCACCGCCTCTGTTCGCGGCGGAATACAGACCGTGCAGCAACATACACCCAATGCGCGCTATACGCAGCGGCCACCCAAGCAGCCAACCGGTCAGGCATCGCCGCCTCGGGCGGAAAGCCCGCACCCCGGCACCGCAGGAATGCAAAGCGCCGTTTCTGCGCAGCGGCCGTCTGGAGAACCGCGACCCGGCAGGAATGGTATTCCAAGCCGCACGGCAGTTTCTCCGGATGCACGGCAGCATAGTCCGATCCGGCAGGAATCGCGCAGTGCTTCCGCAGCCGCCGCGCCGACACTCAAAGGGACAGCGCCTAACCGACACCCCGACCCGGCAGGAACGGCGGCAGGCGTCCCATCGGCATCACAGTCGCGGCAGACAGTCAGACCGTCCGCACCTTCTGCGAAAAGCAGCGCGCAGCCCGGAAAGAAAGCGGTATCCACAACTGCGGCACTCAAAGGCAGTGTAAAGGCAGACGGCGATGTAAAACCGTCAAGAAAACAGCGGGGTAAGAAGCATGGATGAGAAAGACAATTCCCGATCTTCCCTTCAAACGGCGGCTGATCTTGGCCGTGCCGCAAAAGCAGCCTACCGGATTGCGCAGGCTGCTGCGGTGTCTGGTGTTCACGGTGCCGCTGCCGCTGCGGTAAAAGAAACCGTTCCGGCCCTGGTAAAGTTTCTCCTTGTCGTTCTGCTCATCATGATCGTGATCCCGATGGTAGTATTTACAGCGCTACCCAATATTTTTTTCGGCTACGATTCCTCTGATACCGCTTCGGTGATCCATATGACGGAACAAGCCATGCGTATAGGCGGGGCGTATATGAGTCTGGATGATTTCGAGCGAACGCAGATCGACTCCATCGTAACCGGTATTGCGGCGGAATATGAGGCGGATGGAACGGCAATTGACCATATTGAAGTCAAAAACACGATGAAAGAGGATGACCTGCTCTGGATCATTGCAATCAATTCCGCCGCCTATGAGCAGGATCTGGACGCCATGAGCGCGGAGCTGATTCAGAATTTCTGCCAATCCACCCTGTCCTATCAGCCATCGCTTTCTCTTCTGGGTGGCAGCACCTCCGCAACGCTGGAGGTAGAGATCAAGCGGATCGATCCGGAAGAGTTGATGGAGCAGATGGGCTTCAATGAGGATGCCAGACAGTGGGCAGGCACCCTCTTTGAAACGCTGAAGGATAGCGGCGCGCTTGAGAAGTACGGCGGGTACTTCAGCGCCTACCAACCGGATTACAGCGGGGATGGCTCCTATTCCGGCGATATTCAGCATGGTACAAGCTATGATAATGACATTGACATTTCCCGTTTTGTCAGCCCGTCTACGAAAAATAATCTCGACCTTGCCGCCTATGCGGTGCAGGCGTGGGAGAACAACTGGGGCTATGTGTGGGGAACCTACGGCAATATTCTCACAGAGTCCCTCTTTGCCTATAAAAAGCAGCAGTACCCGGACGGAGTCGGCAATTACGCTGATTTTATTGAAGCAAACTGGCTGGGACGGCGCACGGCAGACTGCATCGGCCTGATCAAAGGCTATGCGTGGCTGGATGCTTCCACCATGCGCATCGGTTATGCCGCAAACGGAATGCCGGATTACGGTGCGGATCAGATGTATCAGGCGGCAAAGAATGCAGGCATTCAAGGAACAGACTACGGCACGGTATCCTCCATGCCGGAAATCCCCGGACTGATGTTATGGAAAAGCGGACACGCCGGCGTTTATATTGGCGGCGGTTACGCAATAGAAGCCATGGGAACGCGAAAAGGCGTTGTGAAAACCGAAGTCAGCGGACGCGGCTGGCAGGGGTGGTGTAAGCTGCCCTATATCGACTATCTGGAGGTGGAGTAATTGGCGGAGACAACCTATTTACGCTATATACGGCTGAAATGCGGCATTACGCTGATGGAATTGGAAGAGCACAGCAGCTTCAGCAACCAGTATTTGAGCCTGCTGGAACTGGGCAGGGCAAACTGTACGCCCAGAAATGCGGAAACGCTGGACCGTGCCATGCTGGATATCATCCTCTCCCGTGCAGAGGAGCTGATGAAGCTGGCACAGATTTGCTATGAGCACAAAGGACATCTGTTAGATGCCGTGGAGGTGGATCCGAATGAACTATGAGGTCTATCACATTCCTACCAATTTTACAGATGCAGGCCGCGTTATGGGACTCTTTGAGCTGCGGAATCTGGTGGAGGCTGTCCTCCTGACGCTCCCGGCACTGTATCTTTGCATTGCTTTTCTTCCGCTGGATCTGACTCCGAAAATCATAGTGACGCTGACGATCATTGTGCCGCTGGGCGGCTTTGGGCTGATCGGCATCAGTGATGACAGTATGACACGGTGGCTGGGAAGCTGGTGGAAATGGCGGAGATCCCGCCGGATTATCTTATTTCGAGGGGAGGTCAGAAAATGAATCTCAAGGAACTGATTTTTGGCGAAGGCGTCCATACCGGCGGCAGCGGCGGCGTATACCGTGACAGCGTGCAGGCGTGGCTTCCAATCAAAAATATCATCGGCGGCGTAGTCATCACCAAAGATAACCGCTTTGTGAAGATCATGGAAGTGCTGCCTGTCAACATCTATCTGAAGTCTGCCATTGACCGGCAGAATATTATCTCGTCCTTTGCATCGTATTTGCAGATCGCGCCGGATGAACTGCAGATGATCGCCCGCACGCTGCCCGCGGACACGCAGGCGTATGTAGAGCAGATGCAGCGCTATGCAGAACAGGAGGAGAACGAAGCGTGCCGGGAGATGATCGAGGATAACATTCGGGAGATCGGTCATGGCATCGCCGGCGGCGCCATGCGGCATCGCTTTTTCCTTGTGTTTCAGTATGAACCCTCCATGCGGGCCAAGCGCAACACGGTGCAGGCCATCATCCAGCGGCTCAACGAAGAGGCCGACACCGCAAGGCGGTATCTGGATCTATGTGAACTGGAGGTATTGGAGCCTCAGTATTCCGATAATTTTGTGCTCAAGCTGCTCTATGAGATTTTGAACAAGAAAACCAGCCAGCGTGTGCGTCTGCCGGAGGGCGTTTTCGATATGACAACGGCCGTTCACGGCATTTATGAGGAGTAAGACGATGCAAGTAAAGAAAAAACCGAAAAAAACTGCAAAAGCAGTTCCAGAGAAGTCCAGAAAGAAAAAACAGCCTTCGGAAGATCAAATCAAAAAACAGCCTTTTTTGAAGCGGATGCTCTTTGGCGAAGAAAAGCCGGATCTCAGTGAGCTTGAAGCCGGCTCCACCACCATTCTCGACATTCTCTCTCCCACCACGGTGGATACAAAAAGCCGTGACTACATCATCGTAGACGACGTGTATCATGCTTATCTCTATATCACGGGCTACGGTTACACCACCACGGTTGGCACCTGCTGGCTTGCGCCTTTGGTGGAGGCTGGCGAAGGGATTAACCTGAGTTTTCTCGTCAAGCGTCAGCCTAAGGAAAAGATCCTCTCCAAAATCGCCCAGACCACCATGGTCAACCGCTCCCGGATGCGGGACGTGGGCGATACGCGGCAGGACTACGAGGAACTGGATAGTGCGATCAGTTCCGGTCTCTATCTCAAGGATGTAATGAACCGGCAAGGCGAGAATTTCTATTATATGCACACCTTGATTGAGGTGACGGCGCCTGATTCTGAAACGCTGGAACAGCGCGTCACAGAGGTGGAGAAGCTGTGCGTATCCGTGGATATGATCGCGCGGCGCTGCGACTATAAAAACGAGCAGGCGTTTCTCTCAGCCCTTCCTATTCTGGCGCTTGATCCGGATATTGAGCGTAAGGCACGCCGCAATGCGCTGACCTCCGGCGTGGCAGCGGCTTTCCCATTCGTTTCCTATGAGCTGAGTGACCACGACGGGATCTTTCTGGGACTGAACCTCTATAACCGATCCCCGGTATTTCTCAATCCCTACGATGATTATAAGTACACCAGCGGCAACTGGTGGATCGGCGGCTCTACCGGTGCAGGCAAGACGGTGACGCTGCAATGTCTCGGTGGGCGGCTGCGGGAACAGGGCAAGCGGGTCATCATCATCGTTCCCAAGAAAGGGCATGAGTTCCGCCCCCTCTGTGAGCGTCTGGGCGGGCTGTATTTGCGGATGTCGCCATCCTCAAAGGACTGTCCGAATCTGATGGCGATTCGGCGGAAATCGCTGGACTCCTACGCAAAGCTCAAAAATATCGCCGCGCGGGATGACTCTGTGCTGGCAGACAAGATCGCGCAGCTGATCATCTGGTTTTCTCTGAAGAAAAAGGATCTGAACGAAGAGGATAAGAGCCGCCTTGACTCCTCGCTGGTGGAGGTTTATAAGCGCTACGGCATTACCTTCGACAACAGCACCATTGTCGATGAGAACGGAAATTTCCGCACCATGCCCATTCTCTCGGACTGGTATGAGATTCTTTATCAAGAGCAGGACACGCGGCATCTGGCAGTAGTGCTCTCTCGCTATGTCACTGGCTCGGCTGCGGCAATGGCAGGCCGAAACGACATTGAACTTAACAATAAGTACATTGTCCTCGACCTCTCTGGTATGCCGGATGATATGATCGCGGACGGCACCTTCTGGGCCACCAGCATCGCCTACGACCTCATTATGAACTGTGAGGACGAACTCTCGGCGCTGCTGGCAGACGAGTTATGGAGTCTTGTGGGTGCTACGGCAAACCCGCAGGCGGCCGGGTTTGTGCTGGAAATGGTAAAGACCATCCGTGGCCTTGGCGGGATCGCAGTTACCAGCACCCAGGGAATGCAGGACCTTTTCAGTCTGGAGGGCGGGAGTTACGGCAAAGGAATCCTCGATTCCAGCCGCATTAAACTGGTTATGCAGATGGAGGAGCAGGAGGCACGGCTCATTCAGGATAAGCTGAACCTTTCCGAAGATGAGGTTCGGCAGATCACCCGCTTTCGGCGCGGCGAGGGACTTCTCTGCATCGGCTACAACCATGTTCCCATTGCGTTCCACACGACACCAAAGGAATATGAAGCCATTACCACTTCACCCACCGATCTGCGCGTAAAGCGAACGGGGCAAATCGATGAATGATCTAAAGCGGGATATGATGCGGATTCAGGAGCTGATCGGCAATGCCTTCCGACAGACCGGCTCTCTGGTTGCCCTGACAGACGGCGGGCAGATGAATCCAAACAAGCTGCAAAAGACATTGGAGCAGACGATGGAACAATTTGAAGCAGCCACTCTGGAACTGCGAAAACTCTGCGAGCGGTACGCACCGGGAAGCGGGGGCTTTGCGAAAAAGCCGATTCTGCCATCCATGGATGTAACGGGCAGCGTGGAGGCCTTTGGCTATGGCTGGCTCCATATCACGATCAATACGCTGCTGCCCCATTGCCGGTATCAAAGCCCAAACTGGCTCAGCGATACCATTCGGCGGCTGCTGGACAGCTATGAGGCGTGTGGAAAGGAATTGCCGTTTTTTGAGCGGGCCATGCTGATCATTGATGAGCATACCGCCATGGAAGGACGGCATATTTTCGATCAGGACAACAAGGGGTGGAAGGCGGTCAGCAACGCCATCAAAGGAAGACTTATTCCGGATGATGACCAGCATACGCTGGCAGTCGCCCTTCTTTCTACGGCAGTGCAAAGCCAGGAGTGCTGTCATATCACCGTCCTGCCCCTGTCCGATGCTCATGACTTTTTCTCCGCACATTCCAGTGACTATGCCTCCGGAAACTTCTATTTCGGTGGATGGTGCTGATGGGCAAAGCAGGTGAAAAAGCTGCGAAAACACCCAACAGATTGCTGCCTGATTTCAAACGCCTTGGAGCTGCTTTGCAGCGCGGCTGGTCTGTTGGGTGTCAGCGGGCTTGGAAGGCTTGAAACAACAGCTTTTTTGAGAAGTGTTTTTGGCCGGTTTTCGCATACTGACCTGTCTACTATGTGGGGGCAACAGGCTGCGCCCACATAGCGGCTCGTAAGGACGCCGAAATTGTTCTTGCGCCGTTTTCGGCGCAAGGGCGATTTCGGCGTTCGCAGGAATTGGGAAGGGAGTGGTTCATGTGTGCTTATGAGCGTAAGAGATATGGATGTTCTGAGGCTTCTCTGCTGGTGTCAAAATGTGCGTCCCGATGATTTGAGCAGTATCTCTACAGAAACAGAGCGTGAAAACTTGATAACGCTGGGCTTGATCAAACGCCATCAACGAAGTGACACGCTGCTTCTCACAAACAGCGGTAGAGCCTTTTTGCAGGCAGCCTTAGAGGGTGATGTTCCAAACTTGACGCTCTCGTACCATGATGCGGCGATTGAGCGGCGTGTGCGGCTTTCCTCTCTGATGATGACTGCTTACCATGCGGGGATCAATGTATTCACAATAACAGCGAACAGTCTGGCGGAGCCTTCCACGCTGTTTATTACTGCGATTACAAGAAGCCGCGGACACAATCCATGGGGCAGCGCCCGCGTCGGGGCGATTGCACATCTGGGCAGCACTTACTACGCGGTACATTATATCTATTCTGGAATCGGCCGCATGGCGGTCAATGACGAACTGGCAGCGTTTCATAATCACACCAATTTCGGCAAAGACACGCAGCGCGCCTTTCTTTTTGCCGGAGCTTCCTACGCTGACATCATGGAAGAACTCAAGGCGCGTGATGAAAAGCGGGATGCCAAGTTGATCCGATACAGCGAAGCCTATCGGGGACTTCACTATCCCGTCCATCTGCTCTCCTGTGATGAAACAGGTGCGCGTCAGCTTCAAATTATGGCTGTTCCGGACTACCGCGTGAAGATTTCAAAGCTGATGCTGCGCTCTGCTTACCGCCCTCCGCCGGAGGATGCTCCCGCATGGGATGCCACCTACCAGAACCGTCCCTTCGTCATTGGAGCGGATATGAACCTGCGGCGGATCGACGCTGCCATCGCAAGCGCAAAAAAGAGGGGATGCCTGCCGATTTCACTGGCCGCCTTGGATGCTCAGGGTGACGCGGTGCTGCTGCGGCGCTATAAAGATACCGGCTACGCCGTCATCTATAAGGTGACGGAGAGCGTTCTGACGGAGTTGTTCGGCCATCCTCCGTCGCTCTATCTTCCCCCTTGCACACAATATCTGACGAAGAAAGGAGCCGTGGTGGATGCCCCGCTTATCCAAGTTGATCGAAAAGATAGAGGATCGCCTCGCAAATAAATGGGGCTGCTGGTATGAACGAAATAAGGCCCGCGTGCCGCTGTATGCGGTGCTGGGCGGCATCGGCTGGTATCTCTACGGAATGTTCCTCAATTCCCTCAAGCTGGGAAAGGAATCCGTATTCAACACCACCGGTGAAGTGATCGAGAGCATTTGGGTATTCAACCCCTTCAAAAATCTCTTCGCTGTTTTTACGCCCTTTGGCCTTGGCGTTTCCGCCTTCATTGCCCTTATGGTCTGCCTCATTACGAAAAAAGGCTACAGCTGGTTTTCAGGCTACAAATTTACCCGGGACGCCCGCGGCTTTGATATCCTGCCGGACGGCACTCACGGCACCTCTGGATTTGCGACAAAAAAGGAGCTTGCTGAGCATCTGGAGCTGGGCAGCGCCGAAGAAGTTACCGGAATGCTCCTTGGACGCATTAAGGCGCGGCCGGATGATCCGGAAAAATACGCCACCTACGTGGCGCACCGCATGAAGCCTGGGGAAAACAATAACATCCTCTGCATCGGCGCACCCGGCTCCTATAAGTCCAGAGGCTTTATCATTCCCTTCCTCATGGGCTGCGCGCAGCGAAGCAGCGGCGGACACCATGAATCCGTTGTCGTGACCGATCCCAAAGGCGAACTCTTTGAAAACCTTGCGCCGTATTTTCGGGAGCATGGCTTCTATGTCAAGGCGGTCAATTTCCTCGATATGGCGCACTCTGACGGTTGGAACTGCCTTGCGGGACTGGAAGCAAATCCTGACCTTGTAACCACCGTGGCCAACACCATCATTCAAAACACCTCCGGCCCCAAGGAGGCGGATGACTTCTGGAGCCGTGCGGAATTGAACCTCCTGATGGCACTTATCCACTATGTCTGCAATCTGAAGGATGCCCGCGGCAATCTTCTTCCGTTGGAGCAGCGCAGCCTCGGAGACGTCTATAAAATCCTCGCCTATAAAAGCGTCAACGAGATCAACCGCATCCTTGCGGAGCTGCCGCCGGAGCATCCCGCCAAAGGCCCCCACGGCCTCTTTCTGAAGGCAAGAGAAAACCTCTGGGGCAATATCATCATCGGTCTTGGCAACCGTCTTGCGGTCTTTCAAAATCCGCTGGTGGACAAGATCACCCGCAACCACGATGTAGACCTGCTTCTTCCCGGGCAAAAGCCCTGTGCGTACTTTGTCATCATCTCCGCCCAAGATAGCGCCTATCGATTTTTAAGCTCCCTCTTTTTCTCTCTGACCTTCCCGCAGCTATCCAATTACGCCCGCCTCCATGGCGGGCGGCTTCCCGTACTGACATACTTCTGCTTGGAAGAATATCTCAACATCGGCTACATGGAGGGCATCTCTGATGTTTTCAATTCCATCCGCGGCTTCAATATGTCCGTGCAGGTGGCGGTGCAGTCCCTCTCTCAATGGCAGGAAAAGTATCCGGGGAAAGAATGGGAAAATCAGCTCGGCTCCTTTGACATGACTCTCTACATGGGATGCAACGATATGACGAGTGCGGAATACTTCGCAAAAAAGTGCGGCAAGGTTACGATCTCCGTCACCAACAATCAGTTTCCGCTGGCCCCGCTGTTCTCTCCCATCTACAGCACCACCCGCCCCTATTCCCAGACACGAAGCAACACCCAGCGGGATCTTCTCCAGCCCGATGAATTCCTGCGGCTCAATAAGTTTCTCTGCATTGTGATGTTCAACCACTATAAGCCCGCCCAGCTCTATAAGATCATGCTGGAGGAACTGCTGGAATACAAAAAGCTGAAAAAATGCAGCGTCTTTGACTATGTGCCGGAATGGAAAAAGAGAGAAGAAGAGGGTGCAAAGCATCGCACGGCAGGAAATCGCACATCGGCCGCTCCGCCCGCACCACAGCCGTCGCCTGCATCGGGGAAACGGCCGGATATGCAGCCCCAGACTTCTCCCACCGAAGAAGCCGCAGCCAGCGGAAGCTCCTGCGGAAATGACAACATGACTCCGGAGGAAATTGGTCTTGTGGAGATGACCTGCGAAGCTATTCTGGAAGGCGATGACCCGGAACTGGAAGAACTGGACGATCCCACTCGGATACCGCCGGGCCGCGGCATATAAAAAGAGACCGATTTCTCGGTCTCTCTTTAAAGAAAATATTCCATTGTCAGCGTACTATTTGCCCGTACTCTCGCTTCATGGCGTCAATCGAAACGACCCATTGCCTATATCGAAAAAGAAAGAGGAGGTGCCCGTTATGAGGGCAGCGAAAATGAAGGAGCGTCCAACTTTCCAACTGATGTGCCAGACAGATGTGCAGAGTATTTATCATATGCAGATGCCGCGCTGGTTATTTTCTGATCCACGTTACTGCGAGATGAGCCTGGATGCCAAGGTGACCTACACCTTTCTCTTAAACCGCTTCCAGCTCTCGCGCAGGAACGGATGGGTCAACGAGCGCGGGGAGGTGTTTGTGATCTTTCCGCGCAAAGCGCTTGCCAAAGAGCTGCGTATCTGTGAGCAGCGGGTCACGGCAGCTTTTAAGAAGCTGGTGGAACTCAAGCTGGTATGGGAAAAACGCTGCGGGCGGGGTGACGCTAACCAGATCTACTTGGCCCGTGTCACACCAATCGAAGATCCGGACTATTCCTGTGCACCGTTTGTCACAGAGGATAAATCGGAAGTGCGCGGTTCAAGAACCGCCGATTTAGATGGTCTTGCTGCCGGGGAACCCACAGTATCTTTTCAAGAACCGCAGAATCTGCTGTCCAAGAATCGTGAAACCGGCGCTTCAAGAACTGCAGAATCCGCGTTTTCAGAACCGCAGAGACTGATGCCAAGTAAGAAAGAAAAAAGAAAGATTGATCAAAGTCATAGGGAAGTCAGTCAGTCTGTCAGCACCTCGGCGCAGGACGGACAGACTGACGGGGACGCGGAAGAAGAACTTTTGGATATTTTGGACGGCTGCGAGCTTGAATGCTTTGCGCCGGAAACCGCTCTGGTGTTTGAAAACGCCATTGAGCGGCTTTTTTATGCCGACAGCTTCCGTATTGGCAATGCCACGCTTCCGCAAAGCCGCGTGCGGGCAAAGCTCAGACGGCTGGACGGCTTGATCCTGCGGGAGGCAGAGAGTAAGCTCCGCGCCAATCAGGAGCGGAACGTAAAAAACAGCACGGCATACACCATGGCGGTGCTGTTCAACTGCATTGCCGAAAGTGAGAGCGATCTTATGATCGACCCATATCTCAATACCATCTGCGCGGCCGTTTGAAGGGAGGGAAAACAATGCTGCTATCCAACCAGCAAAAGTATATTCTCGAAATACTCAAGGAGTTTAAGTACCTGCGTGTCCGCCAGCTTCATGCCATGGTGCGAACCCACTACCGCGCGCAAGGAATCGAGATCGACGCAAGACGCATGGAGATTATGCTTCGCCAGATGCGCACAGGCACCAATTATGTCTGGCTGCGGGGAGATGTGGTCTCTTACGGAGACCGCAGGATAGACCCTCGGCTTTTGGAAGCACTGGACGTTATGCTGGAACTGACAAAGGCGCAGCCCGGATTTTACTCAAAAGACGGACTGCATGAACCGTTTCTCCTGCGCTTTACCGGAAACGGCAAAGGAGCCGGATATCTTTTCAGCGTGGCATGGCTGGATGCCGCTACTCACATTGCAACCGTCCCCCGTATGAAAGGCGAGCGGATCATCTGGATCTCCGAAAGCAATTCCTTTGGAGAAATCAATCTGCCCCGGCACCACTTTTTCGCCGTCCGTCAGGAGGACGGCACCCATCGCTTTTTTGGCTCCAATGAGCCGGGAAAAATATAACACTTAGGAGGAATATTATATGGCAAGGAAAAAAGTTGCCCCGGAAGAAGAGATTGTAAATGCTGCCGGTGAAGAAGTTATCCCGGAGAGTATCCCTGTGGATACCGTACTATCTAATGAGATCTGCACAGATACCGAAACATCTCCCTCAGATCTGCCGGAGGGGAATCTTCCTGCGGAGGAATCGACGGAGCCGTCGGAGACGCTTCCTGCAATGGAGGCAGCCGAGGCGAAGCCGTTTGGACTATCTGCAGCAGAAAAAACTGCATCCCAAGAAAAAAATGATACCGTGGAGGAGCGAGCGGAAGAAGCGGAACTGCACGAAGAGACGTCGGAATTTCTTGAGGCAGCAGAGGATTTGTATTCAGATCTGCCCGCATCTGCGCCGCAGGGTTCTGAGGCCGATGAAGCGGATTGGGGCTTTGAGGAGCCGGTCACGGAAGAAGCCGCTGCAGAACCTGCGGAGGATGAATGCCTGGCAGCAGATAACGCCGAAACGCTTGATGCGTTGGAAGAAAAGAGCGAGCGCACGCTCTTCTACGAGCTGGACTTCAATGAACTGGATCGGGGGCTGAGCGAAGAGGAACGGAAAGAATGGAACTCCATCTATGCCTCTTTCCGCGGCCGCAGCGCCATTACCGGAACGATCATCGGTGTGGATCTCTACGCAAGATACCTTCCGCGCAGCGAGGCAAGAATGCTTGAAAATAAGCGGGAGCTCTGTGCCGTTGTGGTGCCATATCGCATCCCCATTCTGATCCGCGAGTCCGAAATGTGGGAACTGGGAGAGGAGCGACCCGACTTCGTGCTTCGAAATATGGTGGGGGCCAGCATCGATGTGATTGTCACCAAGGTGGAGCGTACCGCTAACCGTGCACAGGCGTCCCGCCGTCAGGCCAGTCGCAGCCAGCGCCGCTTTTTTGCTGCCCGTGAGGATCTTCATGCTGTCGGTTCCCGTATTACCTGCAGGATGCTGGCGGTCGGCCCCCGCCGCTGCCTTGTGGACTGCTATGGCTACGACCTTGATATGACGCAGAGAGAGATCCGCTACGCGGCCATCCCGGATCTTCGCACGGAGTTCCACCCGGGCTCGGAGATCGACTGCATTGTAAAGGAGTATCACCCCCGTACCGGTGAACTGATTGTTTCCGCGAAAGAAACGGAAGTCAACCCCTTCTTTGGTGCGGAGGAGCGTCACCCTGTAGGCTCCCGCCGCTTTGCGATGATCTCCGGAAAATATGGCGGCGGCGTGTTCTGCAACCTCCCTGATGGCGTGACCTGTATGTGTAACTACTCCTATCAGCACGAGGATGCGGACTTCATGGTGGGCGAGCACGTCATGCTGATGGTGCAGCGCTACGATCAGGAAAAGCTCCAGATGTACGGCAAGATCATGAGCAAGTGGTGATCTTTCGTAAACGTCTTGGATCTTGAAATCTGTTTGCAATTTGGTGATGCTGTTTTTGCTCTGTGTGCAGTACTTTCTGAACGTGCGAGGCGGAGGTGGTATCACTACCCTCGGAGCGTTTTGCATATTCTCGAAACGCCGGACGGTCGCTTGTCAAAACGGCTCATTTGCCATTTTTTGAGGTCGGCGGACATCATTGGTTCCAGCGGCGCAAAATGTGCTTGACAGGTACAGTCTACTTATGATAGACTTCAAGTATCAAAAATCTATCATAAATAGACCAACAAAGAAAGGAGGCCCACATGGACGGTTACAAACTGGGCGTTGTTGAGACGCATTTTGCAGAACTCATCTGGCAGCACGAGCCGCTGACCTCCGGTGAACTGGTGAAACTGTGCGAACAGGAGCTGCAATGGAAAAAATCCACGACCTACACAGTTTTGAAAAAACTCTGCGAACACGGTATCTTTCAGAACGAAAACGGCACGGTCACTTCTCTTCTCTCGCAGGAGGACTATAACGCCGTACAGAGCGAAAAATTTGTGGAGGACACCTTCGACGGTTCCCTTCCCGCGTTTCTTGCCGCCTTTACCACGCGGAAGTCTCTTTCGGAGAAGGATATTGCGGAAATTCAGCGCATGATCGACCGCTGCGGAAAGGAGTGAGCCTATGGCCGCCGTCTTTTTGAAGCTCTTAAATCTGAGCATTTCCGCAAGCTGGCTCGTGCTGGCGGTGCTGGCACTGCGCTTGGTGCTGCGGCGCGCCCCCAAGTGGGTGAATGTCCTGCTCTGGGGCATGGTCGCGCTGCGCTTGATGCTGCCGTTCTCCATCGAGAGCGCGCTGAGCCTGATCCCGAGCGCGGAGACCCTCAGCCCCGAGGTCGTGCGCTTCAATCCCGCGCCGACCATCACGAGCGGCGTGGAGTTCATCGACAACGCGGTGAACCCTTCGCTGAGCGAGAGCTTTGCCGCCGCGCCGTTGGCAAGCGTCAACCCGCTCTATGTGTGGACGTATCTCGCGGGCTGGGTGTGGCTCATCGGCCTTGGAGTCATGCTGCTCTATGCGCTCGTGAGTTATCTTCGGCTGCGCCGGCGCGTGAGCGTATCGCTCTGTGTGCAGGAAAATATCTACCTTTGTGATGCCATTTCCTCGCCGTTCATCCTCGGCGTTGTAAAACCACGCATCTACCTGCCCTCCGGTCTGGACGAGGTGCAGCGGCAGAATGTACTCTCGCATGAGAGGGCGCATCTTGCGCGGCATGACCACTGGTGGAAGCCGCTGGGCTTTGCGCTGCTGGCGGCCTACTGGTTCAACCCCGTGCTGTGGCTCGCCTATACACTGCTCTGCCGCGACATTGAACTGGCCTGCGATGAGCGGGTGATCCGCACGATGGACGAGAGCGCCGTCAAGACCTATTCCACGGTGCTGCTTGCGTGCAGTATGCCGCGCAAGGCGGTCATCACCTGCCCGCTGGCGTTCGGTGAAGTTGGCGTCAAAGAGCGTGTGCGGAATGCGCTTCACTACAAAAAGCCCGCGTTCTGGGTGGTCGCAGCATCGGTCGCCGTGTGCGTCATTGTGGCGGTGTGCTTTCTGACCGATCCGGAACACGAAACGATGAAGTGGGCGAAGAATCTGCGCGTGGATGATGTGGTGCGTGTTGAATTGACGATTATGCCGCAGGTGGCCGACAAGCAGTATAAGGACTTCAATGCAGACGAGATTGCCGAGGCGGTTGCACTCATCAACAAAAGTAGCGGACGGTATATCAGTGAACCAGAATCGCTCAGCGGCAGTACGATGACACTCTACATCACCACAGCTGACGGCGTGCAGCACACAGTTACGAACAATGGCAATATCTATATCCGAATTGACGGAGATACCTACCGGAGCACCCATATCACTTGGCCGTACACCGTGGGAGATTCCCCTCTGCCTGACAGTTTTCAGGTCGGTGATACGCAAGCTGCCGATGCGAACCGCTTCTATGTGGATGATTGGAGCATCTGCATTGTTGGTCAATGGCTGCGTAATCTCGGAACTCACGTGTGGTTGGCTGACAACAGCGACGCTTACCTTAGCGTTGTGAAGCAGGACAGCCTTGCAGATGAGCTGGCCGGTCTACAAAACGCCGGTCACGCCGTAGAAGAGTTGGACGGATACTACCGCTGCGTCACGCAGGAAGGGTTAAGCAACACGATCGTCTACCTCTATCCCGTGCTATCCAATGAATCCTGCTACTGGGCAGAAACTCATTGGAGCTACGACAATGCGGACGAGTCAGAGGTTGAAGTGCAGGCAACGCAGCTTCGCATGATGGCGGAGAGCTTCCGTGTGGAAAATGAAAGCAGTACGGCAGATGCCCTCATCGGCAGCTACGCCGATGACATGGGCTCCAGTCTGACAATCCGAAAAAACACCGATGGCAGCTATGAGGTACACCTTGGCATCTATAAGTTTACTTCTGTCGACAATACAGCAGAAAGCTATGACCCGCAGATGAATATCCTGCATATCTCCGGCACTGCGGATATTGGCGGCACTCTCGCGGCAGACATAACCGCAGACGGGACCGGGCATCTGATCGTTACATTGACAGAATCTCCCGTTTCCACAGGCTATCTTGCTGCAGGCGCGGTGTTTACTTTCTGGCCCCGCGTGACCGGATACTCCGAGTACGATGAGGTGTTGGCCAATATCTGCGATCTCCGCCTCGCCGGTACACACGGCACCGAAACAGATTTCAGTTCTGATCTTTTGACAGCGAATGACTACTACCAGACACCCGGCTGGCTGCTGCGCGATCTTGACGGTGATGGGATCCCTGAACTGCTACTCGGTGCGAATTGGGATGCAGGACACGCCGTGATTTTCAACATCTACCGCTCTGGCGGTACGAGAGCCGTCTGCGTGGTCAACGGTTGGAACCGTAACCGCTGGTATCTCTGCACCGATGGCAGTCTGGCAAACGAAGGCAGCAGCAGCGCATTTGAAAGCAGCTACTCTTACTACCGCTATACCAGCGGAGAGTTACAGCATCTGGAAACGTTGCTGTATCTGGATGACGGTTCCGGCGGCTCACCATGGCGCTACTCCGTCACAACGGATCAGTATGTCAACAGTGGTGACTTTCACTCTGTCACCGAGGCCGAAGCAACTGCCGTGATGGACAAATACACCCACGAAACGCTGGCCTTTACGCCATTTGTGGTATGAGGATAGATAGTGTGGACTGTGGCGCAAGGTTGCAGTTCGCCAGTCCCTCCGGATATTACAGCCTTTGACCCAGTTTTGACCCAGAATCCGAAAAAAGTGGGCAGGGCTGGACGGAGACAACGGAAAATCCACCGAGCGAACGGCGGCAAAAAGCACAAATCGGAGCCGAAACGACTCCGATTTGCCCTTGAGACAACCTACGGACCTGCAGAGATTGGCAAGGTAGCGTCAACTCGTACAATCTGATTTGATCATACCCACAGTCGCTTTGGCTGTTGGTATTTTCTGTTTGAACTCCAAAAGCTTTGCAGAGCTCAAGGAGCCTAAGCCTTCACCGCGTCCAGGTATCTTTTCTTTTTGCGGTGTGTATTCGTAGCTATCCCTTTCGGGTGATATACAAGCCCTCGCGGTGATTAAGTCATGACTTTTTTCTGCTCACATTTTCGCGGCAAATCTCCAGGGCTGGGAGCGGCATTCATAATCGTACAACCAGAGCAGCGCCGCGCCGATTTTCTCAAATTATGTGACGCCGT
>ENA-UONQ01000763-UONQ01000763.1-human-gut-metagenome-genome-assembly--contig:-CS26-NODE-763-length-36314-cov-5.219311_pt1 | contig 36314 bp, 27 predicted proteins | sample MGYA00242460_ERZ724007 | MGnify/ENA metagenome assembly ERZ724007
TCCTCTTTACCTCTAATTTCTACAATAGGTATGACTTATGTCCCACTGCCCCGCAAAGAGACAAATTCAGACTTTATTCACACAATCCCGCCCCGCTGTGCTACAATAAGCAGGAATAAAAACAAGGGGGGCGGGGCCATGAGCGCTCATTCCGGCGGCAAGCGGGCAAAGGCCGCGCCGAGAAACAAAATTTGGGTGGCGATACTGGCGCTGCTGACAGTGCTGCTGCTCTGGTCGGCTCTGCGGGCAGAAGCTGTCCCAGCAGGACAGGGCATCGTGCCGCAGGCGGCGTATCTGGACACCTCCGGGCCGCTCTACCACTACACCGACCCCACCGGGGACGTTATCGCCCGGACAGGCGTGGATGTTTCCTCCTATCAGGGGGACATTGACTGGAACGCAGTCCGGGAGGCCGGGGCGGAGTTTGCCATCGTGCGGGTGGGCTTCCGGGGCTACGGCACCGGGGCCATCGTGGAGGACAGCCGCTTTTTGCAGAATGTCCAAGGTGCAAAGGCCGCCGGACTGGAGGTGGGCGTCTACTTCTACTCCCAAGCCTTAACAGAAGCCGAGGCCGAGGAGGAGGCTCTGTTTACGCTGGAGCGGGTACAAGCGCTGGGATTGACAGGACCTGTCGCCTACGATTTGGAGTTCTACACAGCAGACGAGGCCCGGACAGACGCCCTCACCGGCCAGCAGGCCACACTGAACGCAGCGGCGTTCTGCCAAGTACTGGAAACCGCGGGACTTCGCAGCGTGGTGTACATGAACGGCCACTGGTCCGGGGCCATGTACGATTTAGACGCGCTGGCGGACTGGCCCATCTGGTACGCCGGGTACGGCCAGCCGCCCACGCTGGAACGGGGTGTGCTGCTGTGGCAGTACACCGAGGAAGGCACGCTCCCCGGCATTACCGGGCCGGTGGACATGGACCTCTGGTTCGAGAAGTCGGACACTTAAATATTATAATAGGTATCAAAGGGCGGCTCCCGGAGTGGGAGCCGCCCTTTTTGTCCGATCAGGCTAATCGTCCGCGTTATTCCGCCATAGGGTAGGCGCCGTTATAGACCACATTGCGCCAGCCAGCTGGATCCGTGTCCCCCTCGGTGCTGAACAGAAGGATAACGGAGTGTTCGTCCAGCTTCAGCTGATCCCGAAGAGCAGCATAAGCGGGGTCGCAAAGCAGCAGAGAGACCAGTCCCGATGTCACCGCGCCGGATTCACCAGAGATAACCTGAGCGTCACCGTCCCGGGGAGCGGCCAGCACCCGCATACCGCGGGCCGTTACACGATCGTCACAGGCAAAGCAGAAGTCGGCATAGTCCCGCATAATGGGCCATGTAACTTGACAGACCTCGCCGCAGTTCAGTCCCGCCATGATCGTTATATTGTCCCCGGTGGCAGGATGTGTCGCACCGTCCTGCTGCTGGACAGACTCGTAAATGCAGGCCACATGGTCCGGCTCCACAATGGAGACGCAGGGCAGCGCCGTGCCGTACACACTTTGCAGCGCACCCAGCACACCGCCGGCCATAGCGCCGACACCGGCCTGCAAAAACACATGGGAGGGACGGTCATAGCCTTTGTCCCGGAGCTGGTCCAGCGCTTCAAAGAGCATGGTGGTGTAGCCCTGCACGATCCATGTGGGGACATCTTCATAGCCGGGCCACGCGGTATCCTGTACCAGGAACCAGCCGTTTTCCTCCGCCAGCTTTGCCGAATAGCGCACGGCATCGTCATACGTCAGGTCGGTGATGGTGACATCGGCATTGCCGACCTCCCGAATGGCCTGCGCCCGGACCTCTACGGAGCCTCTCGGCATGAACACATGGGCGCGGCAGCCCAGCATTCCCGCAGCCCACGAGACACCCCGGCCGTGGTTTCCGTCCGTGGTGGTGATGAACTCCATGCGGGAGACCCGGTCCCGATATTCCGGGGACTTCAGCGTGTCCATGGTGGCGGTGCGGTGATCCAGCCCCAGCTCCCGGCACACCACCCGGAACAGAGCGTACAGTCCGCCCAGCGCCTTGAAGGCGTTGAGGCCGAAGCGCGGGGACTCGTCTTTCACCAGCACGGAGCGGACACCGCCCCGTTTGGCAAGACCGGATAATTCCACCAGTGGCGTAGGGGCATAGCCCGTCATGGAACGGTGGAGCCGCCGGGCCGGAGCGGTGGCCTCCCTGGAAAGGAAGCTCGTGTCCGCCGTGGGGGCGGCAGTATGGGGATTTTCCAGCATGGAAACAACGTGGACAGTCGTGGAATCAAGCATGGTGCACCTCACTTCTCCCCCGGAAAACCGGAAGGAATCTAAAAATTGATTCTGCCGGTCTGAACCGGCGGAAATCTGGAGATACTATTACTATACAGGAGCACAGGTTGGGACGCAAGGAGCAATTTTCGGACAGAACTCACGTGAGTTTTGTCCTACTGCTCCTCAAAGCACGAAAATGCCGGGTAATAGCGGTAGGGAATCGCCGCGCCCAGACCGCCGGAGCGGTTTTTTAAAATCTTCAGCTCCAGCTCCCGGGGGTCCTTGCGCTTTTCCTCGTCCACGCTGAAGCCGGGACGTCCCGCGCCTCGGGCCTGAAGACCGATGAGGACGTCAGCGGAGTAATCGATGCCGCCGGATTCCTTGAAGGCGTTCATGCTGACCTCCAAATTGTAATTTTCCCGGTTGAAGGAGGAAATGGCGAAAATGGTCAAGCCCTCCTCACGGCTGAGCTTTTTCAGAGCGCAGACGGAGCGGTCCAGATTCTGCTTGTCCGTAAAATGAACGTCCACCGGGGCGATGATCTGCAAATAGTCGATAAGCACCACCGGGCACACGCCGGTTTCCCGAATGTGGCGGCGCAGCTCGGCACGGATATAGTCCAGCCCTGTCTCGTGGTCGCCCTCCCGGAACCAGAGATGTCCGGCGTAGGCGGCGTAGGCAGATTTGGCCCTTTGCAGATGCTCCCGCTCCTCTAACGAGTAGTCCGGGTAGCGGCGCCCGTCCAGCACGCCGCGAACGGTGCGGGAACGGAATTTCGTGCGGCTGTCGTCGGCGAGAAACGTCTCCCGGCTGATGGAGCGGGCCATCAACTCAAAGGCGGTCATTTCCAGCGTGAAAATGAGGACGTCCCGCCCCTGCCGGGCTAAATTGTCCGCCATCTGCATACAAAACGCGGTCTTGCCGAGGGAGCTCACCGCGCCCATGACGTACAGCCCATCGTAGAGGCCGCCATCCAGCGCCGCGTCCAGTTTGGAAAAGCCGGTGGAAAGAGGCGGACGCTCCGCCTGCAGGGCGATGTAATCCTCTAACAGAGCCATTTGTCCCGCCGCGCTGCGGGTCTCATAGGGCGGTGGGAGCTGAGCGGCGCGGCTGTCGATGCAGCTTTGAAGGTACTGCCCTGCAAGCGCTCTGTCCGCACAGAGAAGCTCGTTGAGGTCCTTGCCCTCCGGCAATGGCGGACAGCGGTACAGCCACGGGAACTGTTCCGTCAGGATGGAGGCCCATTCGTCCCCGGCTTTGTCATTATCCGGCAGCAGCAGTATCGGCGCGCTGTCCGAAAGCGTTTGCAGAATGGCCGCGATTTTCGTTCGGTTGCCGCTGCCGTTCATGGCACAGGCGCGGAAGCCCAGTTCCTCGGCGGAGAGCGCGTCGAACACGCCCTCTACTACGAAGACCGGCTCGCTGCCGGTGAGCTTATCCGCCTGAAATAGCGGCGAGGGTAGACCCTTTTCATTGAGATAGCGCTTTTCCGCCACAGCTCGCCGGACGATGTGCCCTCCATCACAGGGCAGCACCACGCAGTCAAGGGCCGAATCGTAGCCTAATTGAAATCGGGCGGCGGTTTTCTCAGAGAGACTTCGCCGGACAAAATAATCCGTCTCCCCCCGATGCGCCGCGCAGCTTACAATATAGCGCTGTGCTTCAGCCGTGGCTTGCGGCTTGGAGGTTGGACGCTTTTCGGAAGAAGCTGGGCTGTCTGTATGTATGTTGCCGTGTCCATATCGCCGTGAGGCTTCGGCTAATGCCTCCAGCGGTGAGGACAGGTGTTCGTCCATTTGCAGCAGGTCAAAGAGGTCATAATCCGCGCCGCATGCAAAGCAGTGGACCTTGTGGCGTTTCGAATCGTAGCCCATGGAGGGGTCGTGGTCGAAATGCTCCGGGTTCAGGCAGCGAAAGCGCTTGCGGGGATCAATGCCCCGTTCCCGGAGGTAGGTTTCCAGCATGGGACGCAGAGAGTCAAAGGTATCCGTCATAGCTGCTCCTTTTTATTGGTTTATTGAGCGGTAACAGTATAACATACCCGGCCTCCGGGAGGTATTCGGAGACCGGGTCATCAATTATCTTAGATATCAATAAGGGGATAAGGACGGGAGCGCACGGCGCTGAAACCGTTGGGGGCGCTCAAAAATGAGGGGGAAGGAAAAAAAGTCTGCACGGGGCGGGGTCGGGTCTGCACGGGTTGAAGTTGCCGCAGCACGGAGCGAGGTGGGAATATGCGGCGGTATGGGGAAAGATTGCCAACATGCCGGTGTATTTTCGCCGGAAAGTGCCGGTTTCAGCGGGCTTTTTCGGCGGATTGACGGAATGATGTGGAGTGTTTTTTCCCCAATGCGGCTTTGCGCGGCGCAGCAGGACGGAGAAAGCCGACATCGTTTCGTGCAGATGCAGGTCAGCCTTCAGTGGGCTTATCGGCGCTGTTGTCGGCCTTTTTCTTGCGGGACGCCCTCTTTTTGCCGGTCTCTAACTGCTTGGCCTGCCGACGGGTCTCGATTTTGTGGCGGTAGCCCTGTATCGTTTCATCAATGCCGACGGTCATTTTGCCGGCAAGGAATGAGTTGATGTTATCGTAGTCGAAGGACATTTGCAGCGAGCCGCCGGAGATGTCTTCGATCTCCTCCACCGCCCGGTTAAAGGGACGGATGATGGCCTCGTCATAGTTGCGGTTCTTGACCTCCTCCTTGGTGGGAAGGCCGATGTAGTTGATAATGTCCTCCACTCGGACAAGGAAATTGCCGCCATCGTCCACCGGGGCCTTTCGGGCGCGGTAGTAAAGGTAGAACGCCATGCGGTAGGCATTTTCGGAGAGCTGGCCCATCCAGTCCGGGATGAGCTGGTAATACTGGGTCAGGAACTGCCGGACATTTTCGGCAAAGGAGATCTGCACCTCGCCGGTGTATTTTTTGATGCTGGCCTCGGTGGCAAGATGCGTAATGTAAAAGGACTCGAAATATTTTTTATAGGACTCGGCGGTGAGTTTTATGTTGGTAATGGACTGGACGTCCTTTTTGAGCTGGCGGTAAGCGGCGTCCCGGCTGGAAAGGCCGGACCACGCCATGTATTCCGTGATGTTGAACCGGGCGCAGTTATCCCGCCATCCGTCCCGATTGCCCCGCATCAGCGTGTAGATCAAAAGCCGGTGGGCGGTCCACGAGAGGTTTTTCGTGTATTCGCTGACTGCCTCGAAGATCAGCGTCATCTCATAGTCCTTGTTGCGGTAGCGCACGGACTGGTTGCCGTAGGCGTCCGGCTGGGAGTATGTGACGGTGATGCCGTTGGACGCCGGATGAAATTCCCGGCCCCGCTTCATGTTGGCCCACACGCCGCAGATGAAATAGGTGGCGGGGCTGTTGCCCAGCACATCGTATTCCGTCCGGGCAAGCTGGGAGAGCGTGTCGGAGAAAATGTCCATCAGCGTTTCGGCAAACGCGACGGTCTCCGGCGCGGCGGCCTCCACCAGAGCGGAGAGCTTGTCCGGCGTGGAGAGGTCATGAGCGGACAAAAAGGCGTCCATCACGGGATAAATGCGCTGGAAATCGTATTCGGAGCATTGCTTGGCGAAGGATTTCGGCTTCGTGTCCGCCAGAGGCTTCAGCTTTTCGTAGGTCTTACGCATCTCCTGAAACTGGTCGCTTTCCAGGAACCGCGCCGGGGCCTCCTTCCGCAGGGCCTCTAAGGATTCGGATATCTGTGCCATGCGGGCGTATCCTCCCTTTTTCAGATATGATTTGATCAGTGCAAGCATATCACAATTCGCGCTCCTTTGCAAACAAAAATACGGGGCGGCAGCCTGCCTTTTCGGGTGTCCGGCGTGTCCATCCGGGCGAAAACAGAAGAAGCCGGACGGACGGGGTCGGATGCGGGCGGAACAGGCGCCCCTATATACCCTCGTTCCGACGTGGTTTGGTGCACGAAAACGTGCAACAAACGAAAAAGTTTTTTTGTTTGTTTTTGGAGCGGGTGTCCGCAGCGGCGCTTCGGAGAAGAAATCCGACTTAAAACCGTGCAGGTCAGTCCGGGGGTGCGGAGCGGGAATCGAGAGGCTTCGGACAAGTCTCATGTGAGTTTTTTTGCGGCAGCGCATCCGGAGGACCGCTCTCTGCCGCCGGGACGTTCATCACAAGCCCTGACGTCTTTCTGTCCCGGACAAACACAAAATGTTGCATATCCGGGCGGTTTTGTGTCCGAAATGACACAAGGCGGCGAGCAGTCCGCATTGGGTGCGAGGGGCCGGAGACGAAGCTTGCACGAAAGTAAATCGGAAATCGGAATGGGGCTTGCACGAGATTGAGTCGGAAGCTGGGAATAGCTCTGCACGAAATGAAGTCGGCCTTCGGCATATCGCCTGCACGAAACCGTGTCGGAAATCGCGGCAGGGGATGCACGAAATGACATCGGAACAGACAGATGAGCGTGCACGAAGCTGAGTCGGGACACGGAAAAAGCCATGCACGATTTTAAGTCGGAGCTGCGCTTTATGATCGCACGAAAAAGAGTCGGAGTTTGACATTGTGTCTGCACGAAAGCAAATCGGAAATCAGGGATGGCGCTGCAGGAAAACAAGTCGGAATAAGCGAGGGCGCGTGCACGAAGCGAAGTCGGAATAGGGGAATCCGGCGCCGAGGTCTGTCAATGGATGAAGGTCGGACAATTTTCCAATAGCTATTTGCGGCTATAAAAGTATTTACAGTCTATGAATAGGATTTTTACTTTACAGAGAGGTGGCCGCTTTTCTGATAGATATTCCGCGCAGGAATGACACAGCGGCGTGAGATTGTCCTGTTGTGATTGACAAAGCGGTGCGTTCTTTGGTATGCTGATTGACAGCATAAAAAAATAAGGAGAAGAAAAGGAGAAATCATGCTGGCTTATGTAATTTCTGTTCTGAGCAACTGGCTTTATACCTACATTTTAGTGGCGCTGCTGTTGGCGGCGGGCCTCTATTTCACGCTGCGGACGCGCTTTGTGCAGCTTCGGATGTTTGGAGAATCCTTCCGGGTTCTGCGGGAGGAAAAGCATGAGGAAGGCGGCGTGTCTTCGTTCCAGGCGCTGATGATCTCCACAGCCTCCCGGGTGGGCACGGGCAACATTGCGGGCGTTTCCATCGCCATCTGCCTCGGCGGTGTGGGGGCTGTGTTCTGGATGTGGCTGGTGGCGCTGCTGGGCGGCGCGTCGGCCTTCATTGAGAGCACGCTGGCGCAGATCTATAAGGTGCCGGACGGAAACGGCGGCAGCCGGGGCGGCCCGGCCTATTATATTGAAAAGGTGTTGGGGAGCCGGGGCCTTGCCCTGCTGTTTTCCGTGTTTTTGATTCTCACGTATATGGTGGGCTTCAACATGGTGGCGTCCTACAATTTAATGGACTCCTTTTCCGCCTACGCCTTTTTCTCTCCCGCCCGGACGCCTACGGTGGTGGGCGCGGTGCTGGCGGTGCTGACCGCGCTGTGCATTATGGGCGGCAGCCAGCGGCTCAGCCGCGTGACCGGTGTGCTGGTGCCGGTGATGGGCGGCATTTACGTGCTGGCGGCGCTGGTGATGATCGTGCTGCACATTGGGCTGCTGCCGGGGGTCATTGCCGCGATTTTCCGCAATGCCTTTGATTTCAAGGCCATTTTCGGCGGCTTTACCGGCTCGGCCATGATGCACGGCATCAAGCGGGGACTGTTCTCCAATGAGGCGGGTGTGGGCTCCGCCCCCAATGCTGCGGCTGCGGCTTCAGTGTCCCACCCGGTCAAGCAGGGGCTGGCACAAATGCTCTCCGTGTTCCTGGACACCCTCGTCATCTGCTCCGCCACGGCGTTTTTGTGCCTGTGCTCCGGCGTGGCGCCCTCTCCGGAGCTGAAGGGCGTGCCCTACGTGCAGGCGGCGCTGGGGGCCACCTTCGGCCCTGCCGGCAACTGGTTCATCACGGTGATGACGCTGTTCTTCGCCTTTACCACCATTCTCGGCAATTACTATTACTGCGAGAGCAACCTCCACTACATTCTCAGCCGGGAGGCCCGGAAAACGGAGCTGCTGGTGTTCCGCATCATCGCCGTGCTCATCGTATTTCAAGGCGCGCGGCTGAACTTCTCCCTTGTGTGGGACACGGCGGATGTGACCATGGGCTTCATGGCCCTTATCAACCTGCCCTCTATCGTGCTGCTGGCAAAGCCCGCGCTGCTGGCGCTTCAGGATTACACCCGCCAGCGCCGGGAGGGGAAGGACCCGGTGTTTCATGCGGCGGATATCGGCCTCGGCGGCAAAACGGCCTATTGGAACTTAAAACGCGGCTGGAGGTGGCTTGACACCTCCTGCCGTTTTCGATTCTTCGGACAAAACTCACGTGAGTTTGCAGAAAAGCAGCGCCCCCGGACGGTTTTCCGTTTCGGGAGCGCTGCCTGATTCCTATATAATCTATTTTGCCGGAGCGGTTTCTGTCCGCTTCAGCCACAGGGCCACGGCCAAATCCACGGCGCAGACCGCTGCGCCCAGCACAAAGACCCATTGCGGCCCCGATAGCTTCCACACGGCGCCCAACAGGCCGGAGACCGTCACCGCAAGGATGTGGTCGATGCTCAGGCCGAAGGACAGGTTTTCCATGACGTCTGCCGGGGACTCGCTGAGGGAGCGCATGAGCATGGTGTGCACGGCATTGAAATGGTCGGTCATGAAGATGAGAATATAGGCCAAAAACGCCGCGGCCATGGCGGCATAGCCGCACAGCACGCCGGAGGTCACGCCATGCACTGCCCACGCGGCGTAAAGGAACACCGCTGCCACGCTCACAGATTCCAGCAGCAGGCCCTGCCGGACGCCCCGGCGGTCCAGAAAGCGGCCGATGATGGGGGCGAACCAACTCCCACAGAAGTGGGCGGCGATACCCAGCAGCGCCACGGTGTCCGCGCCCATGGACAGCAGCTCAATGATGATCCACGGAGCGAATACCGCCCGCATCCGCTTCTGGAAGCCGTATACCGCTGTGACGAAGTAATAGGGTACGTAGCACCGTTTTACCGGCAGGCCATGGCGGCCCGCCTCCCGCTTGCGGACGTCCAGCGCGGGCATGGCGGCTCTCAGGCGGCACAGACAGACGATGGCTGCCGCCAAAATCACCATAGCAAGGCAGAACGTGGGCACAATGCTGTCCGGGCGGAAATAGAAAAAGCCCGCCCGGAAGCCCACAAACACCAGCGCAGAGGCCGCCATGGAGGCCACGGTCATCACACTGCGGTACGTGCCGAGGAATGTGCCGGTTTTGCCCTCCTCGGATAAATCCATGGCGATGACGTCCCGGAGGGGCATAAACATATGGTCGCCCATCGAATAGGTGAATACGAACAACTGCATCACGGCGTAGCTCGGGGAAAGCAGTCCCAGCACGAACAGGCCCACGAAGTACAGCCCGAAGCCAAGCAAGGACAGCGACAGGCTGCCAAGAGTCGGCAGCGCCGCGATGACCAGCACGCACACCACTCCCGGCAGCTCCCGGGGAATCTCCAGCAGGCCCCGCTGCACGGCGTCTACGGCAAAGACACCCTTGAAGTAATTGGAGATGATGGAAGCACTGAGGCCCCCGGCAATGGTGAACAGGAACAGCGCGATTAAAAACAGCCGTTGTGCTTTGGTGCGCTCCATGGAGCAATGCCCTCCTTGACAGCGGCGGACGCGGGGCATCAGCCCCGGGCCCGCCGGATTTCATGCCTGACCATCATACACGTCCCGGCGGAAAAAGGCAACCGTTTTCCCATGGGAGGGGGAAGAAACACGTCAATTTTCAGTCCATTTTGTAGAATAAATAGAATATTATACGATTTGAAATCGAAATTTGCCTTTCAATTCGGCCAAAGAACCCCGGACAAAACTCACGTGAGTCCGCGCCGGGAAGGGGAGGCGTGTCGAAAACCGGGGGGCGGATGCGATTCATGTCGAAATCGGTGCGTTTCGTGCAGATGTCCCCCATCGAATGGGGCGGTATGGTATGCTGTTACTGTGAAAAATTGGGGGCAGGCGGGAGCCGCCGAGGATAGCCGGCGGGTCTGTGCCCAAGCTGTGAAAAAAGGAGGCAGAAGCTATGAAAAAGCGAATCATCAGTCTGCTGTTGGTGGTGAGCATGGTACTGAGCCTGCTGCCGGTATCCGCGCTGGCGGCCGGAACCAAAGACACCGCGGCAGACAGTCCCTTCACGGATGTGAAGCCGGGGGACTGGTGCTATGACGCGGTGCTGTACGCCAAAGCCAACGGCTTTTTCAGCGGCACCAGCGAGACCACGTTCAGTCCCAACGGCACTATGACCCGTGGGATGTTCGTCACGGTGCTGGGCCGTATGGCGGGCATTGACCCGGCGAAGTACGGCGGGGACACCGGCTTTACGGATGTGCCGGAGGGAATGTACTACGCGCCCTACGTGAAGTGGGCGGCGCAGTACGGCATCACCGGCGGCACCGGGGACGGACGCTTTTCCCCGGACGCGCTTATCACCCGCCAGCAGATGGCGGCGCTGTTTGTGCGCTATTTTGAAAAATTCGGCATCCGCCTCACCGGCGGTACGCAATATACCACCGTGCCCGCCGATTTGGACGCCGTGGCGCCCTATGCCCGGGAGGCCGTGGTGAAGCTGTGGCAGGCGGGTCTTCTGAACGGCAACGGGACGCGGTTCGATCCCACCGGCAACGCCAGCCGCGCACAGGCGGCGGCACTGTGTCAGCGGACGGACAAGGCTGTGGAGACATGGTACACCGAGCCAGGCGTGGCCTCCAAGCGGGTCAGCGTGGACCCGGCGGCCCAGACCTCCGGCAGCGGCAGCAGCTCCGGCAGCTCGTCCTCCAGCGGCTCTCACAGCGGGGGCAGCAGCTCCGGCGGCAGTTCCTCCGGGGGAAGCTCCGGCGGCAGTTCCTCCGGGGGAAGCTCCGGCGGTGGGACCAGCACCACAACCTATTATAAGGTGATGTTTGACTGGGGCAATGAAGTATCCCATGAGGGCGCGGTTCTGCCCACCGACAATACCTACGCCGCAGGCACGGCCATCCGCCTGCTGCCTACGCCCACCGTTCCCAAGGGCGGCGTGTTCCTCGGCTGGTACTATAACGCGGAAATGACAAACTCCGTGGGCGCGGGGGATACCCTGACCCATGATGTGACGCTGTACGCGGACGTGACCACCGGCACCGTTCCCATCAGCGAAACGCCTAACTACGAGACCGTGACAGTCAGCGCCGGGGAATACAGCTTTGGTGTCACCGGAGCAAGCAAAGCCGACATCAAATTCATCGACATCACCGATGCCAACGCCAATGTTGACTTTGAACTCAGCGCCGATGGAACCGTTTCCGCCGTACTGGAGGCCGGTGAGACTTATCAGGTGGAGCTGCTGAACGAGAAGGCGCAGTTTACGGGTAAGGAAGCCTCTGTCCGCTACCTGAACATTATCGTAGAGAAGAATGAGGTCCAGAATGCCTCTATCCGCAAAGATGTCAAACAGGAGGACGCAAGCGCTGTGGAGGGCTTGGATGCTTCCGTGTTTGAGGGTCTTTATAAACCGGATGGCGTCAGCACACAGGGCACCGAGACCACCGGAACGTTCCGGTCTCCCACGGCTTATGCCGTGGGAGAGACGGTAGCCTTTACAAGAGGCTCCGCAGACCTGACAGATGTTGACAGCACAAAGGGCGATGTGGCCTATGTGAAGATCACGAAAATCGGAGATACTACGGACGGTAAAACCGAATACACCTACGAGATGGCGGAGGCCGAGGATGTGCTGTTCATGCCGGATACCCTGCCGCTGTCTAAGAAGTATTTAAATACTGCCGATGGCAACACCATCGCGGTTTCTGTGGACGATATGACCAAGGCCATGACGGATGTGGACGCTACCGCACTGGATGTGGGTGATTTTATTGCGTTCTGTGACGGTGCTTACAGCGAAAACGCTACAGCCTCTGCCTACGGCAAAATCACCGGCGTTCAAAAGAGCGAGGACGGCACGCAGTACCTCATTACCTATGAAACCTACGAAAATGAGAACGATTACACTGCCGCGCTGGATGAAGCGCTGGACGTTTACTACGAGCGGGCAGAGGATATTACTCTGACGCCGGAGGAGCAGAGCGAGCTCCAAAAGCACCTGATCGACGATGTAAAGCAGAGCGGCTACATGGAGCAGGCGGCGCAGTATATGGCCGCTGTGCTGCTGGAGAGCGAGGACCCCAGTCATATCCCCACTTCGGAGGAAATTGAGGCCCGGATGCAGACCATCAGCGGGACCATGCTGCAAGCGGACGGCGCCTCGGCTAAGGTAGACTGGACGGCAGCCCGGGTCAGTATGTACAGCAAGCTTCAAAACCTTAGTGGCAATGGCTTCGGCGTGACTGTCATTGTGCCCTTCACCGTGGAAATGGGTAATGTGAGCGTGGAGGTCACGGCCCAGTTTAAGGAGGAGGTGTTGCTCAAGCAGAGCATCAGCACCAAGCGCCACAAGATCGGCTTTTTGAAGTATGACTACTCTCTCAACGCCTCCTTTGAGGTGGGCAACTACACCGGCGTGAATTTCAAGGCCGTGGTGCACACCGAAAATGAGAAGGAGTCTGACGCCGCGCTGGGCAAGCGGCTGGAGCAGGTGGTGGAGCTGCTGGAGCAGCTTTCCAATGGTGCGGACACCGCCGCCCCCGGCATGGAGGGCCTTGCGGCCACGTACCAGGACCTGATGGAGAACACCAGCGGCACCTGGAGCCCCATTATCAATCAGCAGTTGTTCCGCAGCAGCGGCAGCGCTTTCCTGCACATTTTCTGCTGGGAGGTCAAGGGCAGCTTTGTGGTGTCCGCCAATCTGAACGTGGCCATGGGTATGGACTTCCAATACAAGAACCACAAGCGCTATAACTTCTCCGTCCGGGTGAAGGCCAAGACCTCCACAAACGAGACCATCGACCTCGTTCCCGCCCAGTACAGCTTTGATTTCTACGTGGTAGGCACCGTGGCCCTGCGGGCGGGCATCAAGCTGGAAATGTATGTGGGTCTGTTCTCGCTGAAGGTGGACAAGATCGGCATTACCGCCGAGGTGGGCGGCTACGTCCAGCTCTGGGGCTATTTCTACTACCATAAAACATGGCAGGAGAAGCTGGGGGCTGCCTCCAACAGCTCCGGCGCCATGCGCATCGAGATCGGCATTTACATTGAAATCAAATTCGTGGCGCAGGCGTTTTCCAGCAGCAAGCTGACGTATAACCCCACGCTGTACGCCCACCAGTGGCCGCTGTGGTCGGCGGGGCAGGTAGATAACATCTATGCCTTTGCCAACACGGACAATACCGGCTATACCTTTAAAACGGTCAAAACGCTGGCGCTGCCCTCCAGCACGTATCTGATGCGGGCTATGGACCTCAGGACCGGCAATTTGAAGGACCTGAACCGGGACGATGCCACGGAGAGCAATTTCCGCATCGCCTTTACCAACCCGGTGTTCAGCTATAACGCGGCCACCAACACCGTGACGGTGGCGCCGGTGAACGGCTCGCTGGCGGAGAGCACGGACATGACCATCGTGTGGAAGAAAGCACCTCTGACGTTTACCTCCACGCCCATCAGCAAGACGATTCATCTGGAGTGGAGCGACCCGGCGGGTATGCGCTATATTGCCTTTGACTCCAAGGGCGGTTCCGCCGTGGCGGGGCTTTCCGGCGGCAGCGGCGCGTCCCTGACATGGCCGGCTGACCCCGAAAGACCGGGCTACACCTTTGATGGCTGGTACACAGCAGAGGGAAAACGCTACAGCAGCGTCTCCGTTATGCCCACGTTCCCGGAGGGCCAGACCGGCGTGACGCTGGAGGCCCACTGGAAGCCGAATTTGGTGAACTACACCGTGGAGTATTACACCGAAAAGCTGGACGGCAGCTACGATATGGAGACGGAGACCCGGCAGGGCAACACCGACAGCACCACGAACATGACGGCGCAGCCCAAAGAGGGGTATACGGCTAAGCCCATTGAGCAGCAGACCGTTGCCGCCGATGGCTCCACTGTGGTGAAGGTTTACTACGAGTTGAATACCTATCAGGTAAAGTTCCATGATCGTTTCTCTGAAACATACGAGAAGACATACCGGCATGGCGAGACGATTACCGCACCTCATGTGGCAAAAGAGGGCTACACCTTTGCATATTGGTATTCCGATTATGGAACGACGCATTTCGTAGAGGGCACGGCAGCCACTGAAAGCATTGACTATTATGCTGAGTGGGTCCCCATCACTTTCACTGTAGACTGGATCGTAGATGGAACGTCCATCGGAACCAGTACGGTTCAGTATGGTGAGGCCATCCGTAACTGGCAGAGACCGAACGATCACCCCACCAAGGCGGAGGACAAAACCGGTACCTACGAGTTTACCGGCTGGAACACGAAGGAGGACGGAACCGGCATCCAGTATGACTACAATATGCGAGTCAAGGTTGGTATGACGTTCTATGCCCAGTTTAAGCGGACACCCGCAAAGTACACGGTGACATGGGACGCCAACGGCGGCGATGCGCTGGTCATGGCGGATACCACCACCAACGGCCAGACGGATTACGGCACGGTCATCGTCCCGCCCGCTGACCCCACCAAGGCCAGCACGGCCGCTGAAAACTACACTTTCAACGGCTGGAATACCAAGCCGGATGGTACCGGCACGGCTTGGACTGAGGGTGCGACCGTTACCGATAATGTGACCTACTACGCCCAGTGGACAGCAGGTGTGCAGAAGTATACCGTGGGGTGGAATGCCAACGGCGGCGATGCGCTGGTCATGGCGGATACCACCACCAACGGCCAGACGGATTACGGCACGGTTATCGTTCCGCCCGCCGACCCCACCAGAGCGGAAACGGCTAAGGCAACCTATGACTTCCTCGGCTGGAACACGCAGACGGACGGAACCGGCGCCGCGCTGAACACGCTGACGGACAACCCGGATAAGGTCACTGCCGATGTGACGTATTACGCCCAGTGGAGGGAGAATATCAAGTCCTACAAGGTGATGTGGGACGCCAACGGCGGCAATGAACTGAGCAAGACCTCTGAGGAGCTGCCCTATGGCACGGCCATTGTCCAGCCCACTACGCCCACCAGAGACAGCACTGACACCACCGCCTATACCTTCACCGGCTGGAACACCGAAAAGAATGGCACCGGCACGGCTTGGACAAGCAGCACCACCGTTACCGGCCATGTGACGTACTACGCCCAGTGGAAGGCCGAAAATCGCGTGTACAGCATTACTTATTATAGTGAGGGTGGCGAGCACTCCAATCCCAATACCTACACCTACGGCACGGCGGTAACGCTGCAAGACGCGAAGCGGACCGGCTACACCTTTGACGGCTGGTATATGGCTGGTGAAACGGACGCCGGGACGAAGGTCACGGAAATTTCCGCCATGCAGACCGGCGATGTGATCCTCACCGCCCACTGGACAGCCAAGACCTATACCGTTAATCTGAACGCCAATGGCGGCACCGGCGGCACGGAGAGCATAACGGTCACGTATGGACAGCCTATGCCGGAGATCACCCTGCCTACGCGGGATTCCACCAAGTACCAGTTTGATGGCTTCTTTGACGCGGTAAAGGGCGGTACACAGTATTATAACGAAAACGGCAAAAGTGCGCGGACGTGGGATCTAACGTATGATTTGGATTTGTACGCCCACTGGATGGATATAGCCACCAAGTATGATCTGTATATCGCCAAGCCCAACACCAGCGAGGTTGTCCGTGTTACCGGCATTAACGCCGACGATGTGTTCGGTGACGGTACCGTGTCCTTTACCTACGATGAAGAAACCGGTGGTCTGCTGACGCTGAACGGTTATCACTACAGCGGAAAGCCCGAGATATATAATCAGGAGGGTAACGCGGATAAAACAACGTTGAATATTGATAGCTTTCAGGTGGCAACACCAGTTATTGGATGGTGTGATACCGGACGACGCGGTGAATATCCGAATGTCAGATATGTAAACAATAAATTGACAATCAAAGTAATAGGGGATAACTCCATTACCAGCACTAGGTACGGCAGCAGTTCACAGATCAATTGTGGTATCTATGCGATTAGCAAACTGACAATCGTTGGCGAGGACTCCGGTGATAAACTGGACGTTAACATGAGCGTAGAAACAGGTAACGCATATGGTATTTACGCCTTTAATACTATGACACTTGAGCTTGGCAAAGGCACTTTGGACGTTTCAAATCTTTGCATGGAAAAAGGCTCAGGGATTTATGCAAGTGGTACGGTTACTATCAATAGCGGTATCATAAATGTTGGTGTGCCACAGACAAGTAATGCTGGTTATGGTTATGGTATTGAGAGCAACTATATTAATATTTATGGCGGCAAAGTGACTGTAAAAGGCAAGACCTGTGCATTGAAAGCCGGAGTAACGCCAAATCCGGAGGATATCCTTCCTTATCTGATTATTTTCGGAAATGGAATCACAGAGAAATATGGCTGGACAGAAATGAATAAGAATTCTACCAGAGTAGAATATGTGATGAAAGATAATGAGAATTATCAAAAGTTCTATTGTATTTCCAGTGCCTCCACTCAATCCGCAGAGGCGGAGCTGCCCGCCGTATTTGCGGACGAGGAGCCTGTCGATGTGGTCTCGGTGACGGAGGCTCCTGACGCCCTCCCGGCTAAGGATGAGGCCGTTCTCACCACGGAGGAGCCCTCCATCGCGTAATAGGCGCAGACAAAACCGAACATTACAGCATAGGGCCCCGGCGGCTGTCCCATGCGGACGGTCGCCGGGGCCTTTGTATGCGCCGGGAGCGGTCTGTTAAGACGCCGCAGCGCCGGGAGCTTGACCGAAAATGTTGCAAATCGTGATAAAATTTGTGATTACCACAAGAAAACCAAAAATATGCAGAGGAAACGTCAGTTTGTCCGGAATGTAATCGGTTACTTACACGAAGATGCACAAGACGGTCGAAAGCGTTATGACCGATATTGACTAAAAGCGGGGAGCGGTTTGTTGACAGAACTGTGCAAAAGTGCTAAGATAAGGCAAACCCTAAATAGGGTAAATGATGATGGAGGTATGTTATGAAAAAGATTTTTTCTCTCCTGCTGACGCTCACCATGGTCTTGTCCCTGGCTGCCTGCGGCGGCAACAGCGCTGCCCCCAGCACTCCTGGCAGTGACAGCTCTAACACCGGCTCCGACACCGCTTCCGATTCCGATACCATTAAGATCGGATATGTTTCCGACCTGACCGGCGCTACCGCCCTGTGGGGCACCGCCGGACAGTACGGCGCCGAGCTTGCTATCAAGCAGGTCAACGAGAACGGCGGCGTTCTGGATGGCAAGATGCTGGAGCTGGTCCCCATGGACGGTAAGGGCGAGCCCGCCGACTCCGTGTCCGCTTTCAAGAATCTGGTGGAGGTACATAACATCGTGGCCGAGATCGGCACGAACTTCTCCTCCTGCAACATCCCCATGGCCTCCGTTGCCGACGAGGTGAAGGTGCCCATCATCGGCACTGCCGCCTCCAACGAGCTGGTCACCGTGGATGAAAACGGCAACCTGCACCCCTATTCCTTCCGTATGTGCTTCCTCGACTCCTACCTCGGCACCGTCATCGGCAACTATGCCTATGATACGCTGGGTTCCCGGAACGCGGCTCTGTTCACCGTGGCCGGCAACACCAACTCCGAGTCTGTTGGTCAGTTCCTGCGTGATGCCTTCACCGCTAAGGGCGGCACCATCGTGGCTGACGAGCAGTGCCAGGATGGCGACGTGGACTTCCGTGCACAGCTGGCCAACATCGGCGCCAAGAACCCCGACATCGTGTTCGTCATTATGAATGACTATGCCAAGAACGCTACCTTTGCAAAGCAGGCCCGTGAGATGGGCATCGACTGCATGCTGATGGGTCATGACGGTTGGGACTCCGCCCAGCTGGCCGGTGAGGCTGAGGGTGCTCTGGAGAACTGCCTGTATGTCTCCCGTATCGGCTTCAGCACGCCCGAGGCCAAGGCCTTCGGCGAGGAGGTCGCCAAGACCTACAACATCACCATGGAGGGCGAGTGCCTGTTCGGTCATGACGGTGTGATGTGGCTGGTGGATGCCATCAACCGCGCCGGCTCCGCCGATCCTCAGGCCATCCGCGACGCTCTGGAGCAGACCGATGTGTTCGAGGGCCTGATCGGTACGCTGGTCATGGACCCCGCTACCCACAACCCGTCCATGGCTTGCGCCGTGTATGAGTGCCATGGTGACTCCTTCGACTTCAAGGAGATCATCGAGGCCCAGTAATGTCCGTGACAGGGGGAAGGATATTCTCCTTCCCCCTGCATTTTTTTAGACAAAAGCCTCTACTGCGACTTTAGGAGTGATAAGATTATGTTTTTACAACAGTTGGTGACGGGCATTTCTGTTGGCGGTATCTACGCGCTGCTGGCAACAGGCTACTCCCTGATCTACAGTCTGCTGGACTTCTCGAACTGGGCCCACGGCGAATTCGCCATGGTCAGCGCTTATGTCGCCATCGTCCTGTCCAACATCATGGGAATGCCCTTTGTTCTCGCCGCCATCGGCGGCATGATGGGCGGCGCGCTGGTGAGCTTTCTGTGCGAGCGCCTTGCCTATCGCCGTATCCGCCGCAACGGCGCCCCCAATATGTTCCTGATGATCGCCGCCATGGGCCTTTCCAATATGTTCCAGCAGGCGGCCAACCTGATCTTCTCCGGTCAGTACCGGTCCTATCCCTTCAAGCTGCCGGTCTCCACCATTCAGGTGGCGTCCGCCTACATCGGTGTGCTGGATCTTGTGAGCCTTGGCATCACCGCCGTTATCATCGCCATTCTGGTGTACCTCATCAATAAGACGCAATTCGGACTCAATGTCCGTGCAATCGCCTGCAACGCCCACGCCGCCAAGGTCCTTGGCGTGAAGGTGGACCGCTGCATCGCCACGGTGTTCGTGCTGGCGGGCGCTCTGGCCGGTGTGGCCGGCGTTCTGTACGGAATGAAATATAATGTGTTCCCCACCATGGGCAACGTGGGCCTCAAGGCGTTCATCGCCTCCGTTATCGGCGGCCTCGGCAGCGTGCCCGGTGCCATTGTGGGCGCTATCATTCTGGGCGTGATCGAAACGTTTGTCTCTGCGTTCGTCAGCTCCAGTCTCCGTGATTTTTTCTCCTTCGCACTGCTGATCGTCCTTCTGCTGGTCAAGCCCAGCGGCCTGTTCGGCGTGGACGTGCAGGACAAGGCATAAGGGGGGCAGAGGAATGCTTGCATTATTTAACAGTATCAACAGCGCCGTGTGCGGCGCACTGGGCATCAATACCTATTTGCAGGGCGTGATCATCATGGTGTGCATCAACACCATCGCCGTGCTGGGTATGTCGGTGCTGACGGGCTTCACCCGCCTGTTCTCCTTCGGCAACGCGGGCTTTATGTCCATCGGCGCCTACACCGCCGCCATTTTGACGGTGAAGTTCAACGTGAACTTCCTGCTGGCCATTATTCTGGGTGCTCTGTTCGCGGGCTTCATCGCTTTTCTGCTGGGTTCCATCACCCTGCGGCTGAAGGGCGACTATTTCCTTATCACCTGCCTTGGCTTCGGCGAGTGCGTCCGTGTGCTGTTCAACTACACGAAGAACATCACCGGCGGCTCTGCGGGCTATCCCGGCATCCCCGCGTATTCCAATGCGCTGTTCAGCCTTGTGTGCGTGGTGCTGGCGTTTTTCGCGGCGTGGCGCTTCATCCACTCCAAGTACGGCCGGAACCTGACGTCCATCCGTGAAAACGAGATGGCGGCCGAGGCCGTGGGCATCAACGCCTTCCGGGTCAAGCGGATGAGCTTCGTGTTCTCCGCCATCTATGCCGGCTGGGCCGGCGCGCTGTACGGCGGCTACCTTATGTACATCGTTCCCAGCAGCTTCAACCTTGCCAAGAGCTGCGAGCTCATCACCACCACCGTGATCGGCGGCCTCGGCTCCCTCACCGGCTCCGTGCTGGGCGCCATCATCGTCACGGTGCTGCCGGAGATCTTCCGTTCCCTTGCCAACTACCGTATGCTGCTCTACGGCATGGCCGTGGTGCTCATCATCCTGTTCAAGCCCAGCGGCCTGTACGGCTATAAGGAATTTTCCCTGAAGCGGACCATCCACTGGTTCCGCACGCTGCCGGCACGCCTGAGCGGCCGGAAGCAGGCTGAGACAACTGAGAAGGGGGGCCGCTGATATGGCAACACCAGTCCTTGAAATGCAGAATGTGGAGAAGAACTTCGGCGGTGTCCGCGCCATCGACAATTTCAGCGTGACGCTGGAGCCGGGAAAGATTCATGGCCTCATCGGCCCCAATGGCGCCGGTAAGACCACCATCTTCAACAACATCACCGGCATTTACGCGCCGGATAGCGGCAAGATCATCTTCAACGGCACGGACATCACCGGCAGCGCGCCCCATCGGGTGGCGCAGCTGGGCATCGGCCGCACGTTCCAGAATATCCGCCTGTTCTCCAACCTCTCTGTTTTGAGCAACGTGGTCATCGCCAGCAATCTGGACGCCACGTACAATCTGGCCGACGCCATGTTCAAGACGAAGAAGTACAAGGAGCGGGAGAAGCATCTGGAGGAAAAGGCCATGGACCTGCTGGAGGTGGTTGGCCTTGCGGACAAGGCCAACGAGCAGGCCAGCTCCCTGCCCTACGGCCACCAGCGCAAGCTGGAGATCGCCCGCGCCATGGCGCTGGACCCCAAGCTGCTGCTGCTGGACGAGCCGGCCGCCGGCATGAACGCCGAGGAGTCCGCGGAGCTGGTGAGCTTTGTGCGGCAGATTCGGGACCGCTTTGATATTACCATTTTGATGATCGAGCACCACATGGACGTTGTCTCGAACCTGTGCGACCATGTAACGGTGCTGAACTTCGGCAAGACCATCTGCGTCGGCACGCCGGAGGAGGTCAAGAGCGATCCTGAGGTCATCAGAGCCTATCTGGGAGGAGAATGATCATGGCATTGTTGGAAGTCAAAGACTTAACGGCGGCCTACGGCGGCATCCAGGCGCTGCGGGGCGTGTCCTTAACGGTAGAGGAAGGGCAGATCGTGGCCGTTCTGGGCGCCAACGGCGCCGGTAAATCCACGCTGCTCAAGTGCATCTCCTCCGTGATGAAGCCCACCGGCGGAACCATTGAATTTTTAGGCAAGCCTGTTTCCCAGAAGCCCTATGAGGTTGTGGAGGCGGGACTTGTGCAGGTGCCGGAGGCCCGGCAGATCTTCGCAAAGCTGACGGTGGCGGAGAATCTGCGGGTGGGCAGCGGCCTTAGAAAGGACGCCGACGGTATCCGGCGGGATATGGAGCGGGTGTATACCATGTTCCCCCGCCTGAAGGAGCGCGAAAAGCAGTACGGCGGCCTGCTCTCCGGCGGCGAGCAGCAAATGCTGGCCATCGGCCGGGGCATCATGGCCAAGCCGAAGCTGATGATGCTGGATGAGCCCTCTCTGGGCCTTGCGCCCGTCATCGTGACGCAGGTGTTCGACATTATCAAGGAGATCAATAAAGAGGGTATGTCCATCATGCTCATCGAGCAGAACGCACAGAAGGTTCTGGAGTTCTGCGATCAGGCCTACATTATGCAGGTAGGCAAGGTGGCCATTTCCGGCCGGGGCCGGGATCTGTTGGAGGATAACGCCGTTGCCGCGGCGTATCTGGGCGACTAAAAAAGACTGTTTCCAAGAAAGGACGAACATGCGTATGGAGGTAAAAAAAGCCGCGCAGCTTTCTCTGCTGGGCGCACAGGCCCGCAGAAGCGCGCTTGAAATGGTGTATCGGGCCACATCCGGCCATCTGGGCGGGTCCATGTCCCTGTGCGAGATTCTTTCTGTTTTGTATTTTGACACCATGCGGATCGACCCCGCCAAGCCGGATGATCCGGACCGGGACCGCTTCGTATTGAGTAAGGGACACTGTACGCCGGCATTGTATTCCGTTCTGGCAATGCGGGGCTTTTTCCCCAGGGAAATGCTTTCCACCTTCCGCAGCATCGACGGACATCTCTCCGGTCACGCGGAAATGCGCCATGTGCCCGGTGTGGATATGTCCACCGGAAGTCTCGGTCAGGGCATTTCTGCCGCTGTGGGTATGGCGCTGGCCGGTCAGGTAGACAAGAAGGATTACCGGGTCTACGCCGTGCTGGGCGACGGTGAGCTGGAGGAGGGTCAGGTCTGGGAGGCAGCCATGGCTGCCGGGAACTACCATCTGGACAACCTCTGTGTTTTTGTGGATAACAACAACATCCAGATCGACGGTACGCTGGAGGAGATCATGTCTCCCTATCCCATCGACAAGAAGTTCGAGGCCTTCAACTGGCACGTGGAGTGCTGCGACGGTCATGACGTCACCGCCATCGCGGCGGCGCTGGAAAACGCCAAGGCCGCCAAGGGCAAGCCCACGGTCATCATTGCCAGGACCGTGAAGGGCAAGGGCGTTTCGTTCATGGAGAACAATAAGGAATGGCACGGCAACGATCCCGACAAGGAGCAGTATGAAAAGGCCGCAGCCGAGCTGGACGCTCTGGTGGCTGCGGCAGAGAAGGAGGCGGCTCGCTATGAATAAGAAGATCTCTACAAGAACGGCTTACGGCGAGGCGCTGGCCGAGATCGGCTCCGATCCCCGCATCTTTGTGCTGGACGCGGATCTGCAATGCTGCACCCGGACGGAGAAGTTCGGTGCGCTGTATCCCGAGCGGTCCCGGAACGTAGGTATCGCGGAGGCAAACATGGTGGGCATCGCCGCCGGTATGGCGGCCTGCGGCAAGATCGTGTTCGTCAACTCCTTCGCCATGTTCACCGCCGGACGGGCCTTTGAGCAGATTCGAAACTCTCTTGCCTATCCGCATCTGAATGTCAAGGTCATCGGCACCCATGCCGGCGTCAGCGTCGGTAAGGACGGCGCCACCCACCAGTGCCTTGAGGATCTGGCGGCTATGCGCTCCATCCCCGGCATGGTGGTGCTCTCTCCCTGCGACGCCAATGAGACCCGGCTGATGACGAAGGCCATGGCGGCGTATGACGGTCCCTGCTTCATGCGCCTGGGCCGGCTGGACGTGGAGGAGTGCACGAACTTTGTCCCGGGCTACAGGTTTGAGTGGGGCAAGGCCACGGAGCTTTACGAGGGCACCGATGTGACCATCATCGCCACCGGCCTCATGGTGCAGGAGTCCCTGAAGGCCCGCGAACTGCTGGCACAGGAGGGCATCAGCGCCGCCGTGCTGGATATGCATACCATCAAGCCGCTGGACCGCGAGGCGGTCATCAAGGCAGCGGAGAAGACCGGCTGCATCGTCACGGCGGAGGAGGCCAACATTCTCGGCGGCCTCGGCGGCGCCGTGGCCGAGGTGGTCACGGAGACCTGCCCGGTGCCGGTGCTTCGCGTGGGTGTGAAGGACATTTTCGGCCGCAGCGGCGACCCTTACGCGCTGTTGGAGCGCTATGAGCTGACCGCGAAGGATGTTGCGGCCGCCGCGCGGCGGGCCGTGGCTATGAAGAAATAACGATATGCAGGATGTTATTTATGTCGCCTGCGACGATTCCGGCGCGGAGGCCAAGGGCTGGATCTTAGAGTATCTGGACGCCCACGGCTATGCGTGGCGGGACTGCGGCGGGGATGAGACGCCCTCCCGCTATCCCTATTACGCGGCAAAGGTGGCAGCGGCGGTCTCCCGGGGGGAGATTCGCCGCGGCATCCTCATCTGCGGCTCCGGCATCGGCATGAGCATCGCGGCCAATAAATTCCGGGGCGTCCGGGCCAGCGTGGTAACGGATGATTATTCCGCCCGCCTCACCCGGCGGCACAACGATTCCAATGTGCTGTGCCTCGGAGGCCGGATGGTGGGCCGGTGGATGCTGCTGCGGATCGTGGAGACATGGCTGACCACGGACTATGACGGAGGGCACCATCAGGGCTCACTGGACCTGCTGGCCGAAATGGAAGCGGCCATGCTGCCCGGAGCCGTGTGGTGCCCGGAGGAAATTCCGTATGAACCCTTTGAGTGGGACCCGAAGCAGGGCCTGTGACGCTCAGTAGACCAGCCGGATATTTTTGGACTGGCAGAAGGCGGCCCACTCCGCCGAGGGCTGGATGTCCGTGATGATGGCGTTCACCAGCTCCAGACCGTTGAAGCGGATGTTGGCGCTCTCATCGAATTTCGTGTGGTCCATGATGAGGAACCGCTGCCGGGCGTGCTTGAGCATGGCCTCGCGGACACGGGCCTCGTTGAGATAGTTGTCGGAAAGACCCTCCGCCAGCGTGACCTTGGGACTGCTGATAAAGGCGCAGTCGGCATAATACGTGCTGAGGATGTCCGTGGTGTGATAGCCCACAAAGGACAGCGTCCGGGTCCGCAGGCTCCCGCCGAGGCAGATGAGATTGATGTGGCTGTTGGGCTCCGTGCACAGGCTGCAGATCATCATGGAATTGGTCACGATGGTCAGGCTCAGCTTACTGCCGAGCAGCTGCCGGGCCAGAGCAAGACAGGTGGTGCTGGAATCGAGGAAGATCACGTCCCGGTCATGGATGAACTCCATGGCCTTCAGGGACATCTGGTTTTTCTCCTCCTGATAGAGCGTTCGGCGCAGGGGAGAGGCGTAGGTCTTGTCATATTTGTCCGAGAGATAGGCGCCGCCCCGGATGCGGTTGAGCTTGCCAACGGCCTCCAGCTCCCGCAGGTCCCGGCGCACCGTTTCCTCGCTGCACCCCAAAAGCTGACTGAGGGAGGGAATGTCCAGACTGCCCTTTTGCTTCAGCTCCGCCTCAATTTTGGCAAACCGTTCGATTTTCAGCATATCGCACCGCCTATGATTGAAATTATTTTGCACTTATCTGTGGATTATACAGCAATTTTGAACAAAACTCAACAAAAACGTTCAACCGAACAAGTTGACAGAAGGGAAGTACCTTATGTCTGATTACAGCAGCTTTTTTCTGATGAAACCGGAGGATGTGAAGCGGTACGCCGTGGAAGTGCTCCATTTTTTCCAGCCCGACGAGGAGACGGACTGCATTGAGATCGGCGATGGCAACATCAACTATGTCTTTCAGGTGCGTTCCTGCAAGGATGGCCGCTCCGTCATCGTCAAGCAGGCGGACAAGCTCCTGCGCTCCTCCGGCCGCCCGCTGGACCTCTACCGCAACAAGATCGAGGCGGAGACGCTGAAGCTGGAGTCCAGTCTGGCGCCGAACTTTATTCCGCAGGTCTATCATTATGACGAGACCATGGCGGCGCTGTCCATGGAGGACATCTCCGCCTATAAGAATCTCCGCAAGGAGCTGGCGGCGGACCGGGTCTATGACCACCTGAGCGAGAATCTCGCTACGTTCCTGGCAGAATCCATGCTGCCTACCACGGACCTTGTCATGGACCGGCAGGAGAAGAAAAAGCAGGTCAAGTTCTTCACGAACCCGGAGCTGTGCGACATCACGGAGGATCTGGTGCTGACGGAGCCTTACTGCGCCGAGCCCATGAATCCCCGGAACAAGAACATCGTGACACCGGGGAACGAGGAATTTGTCCATGAATTTCTCTATGAGGACGAGGCTCTCCACGCCGAGGTGGCTGCGCTCCGCAACGGCTTTATGAATAACGCCCAAGCGCTGATTCACGGCGATCTGCACTCCGGCTCTATTTTCGCCAACGAGCAGGGCATCAAAATTATCGATCCGGAATTTGCATTTTACGGCCCGATGGGGTATGATATCGGCAATGTCATCGGCAATTTGTTCTTTGCGTGGGCCAACAAGTTCTATACCGGCGGCAGCGCGGAGACACAGGCGGCGCTGGAGCGGACGATTCGTGAGACCTGTGACAAAACGGCGGAGAAGCTGGGCGAGCAGTACGATAAGCTGGTGCAGTTCCCGCTCTACAAGGCCCCCGCCTTCCGCAAGGCGTATTTAGACAGCGTTATGGCGGACTCCTACGGCTACGCCGGTACGGAGATCATCCGCCGGACGGTGGGCGATTCCAAGGTGATGGAGGTCACGTCCGTGGCGGAGCCGGAGCGCCGGATTCCCATGGAGCGGGCCCTCATCAAGCTGGGTATCTATCTCATCAAGGAGCGGGCCAGCGGCCTCACCGGTACAGCCGTGACAGAGATGTTCCGCATGATTCTGGCATAAAAAGGAGAGCTTTCAATGGTAAGAATGGATGAAAATATGCCGTTCCTGCTGCAATATGAAAATGTGGCATGGTACGATAACGGTAAGGTCCGCATTTTAGACCGCCGGATCTATCCCACGGAGGTCCGCTTCGTGGAGTGCACCACCTATCAGGAGGTGGTGAAGGCCATCGCGGATATGGTGACCCAGAGTGCGGGCCCCTACACCGCTGTTGGCATGGGTATGGCGCTGGCCGCGTGGCAGGTCCGGGACAAGGGCGCCGCGGAGCAGAACGCCTTTTTGAAGCAGGCGGCTTACGATCTGGCCCACGCACGGCCCACTACCGCCAACCGCTACGGTCAGATCACCTACCGCTGCGCCGAGGTGGCGCAGGCGGCGCTGGAGGCCGGGAAGGACCCCATCGAGGCCATTGTGGAGAACACGGTGGAGTCCCTGAACCGCCGGTACTCCACCATGCAGATCGTGGGCGACCATCTGGCGGAGCTCATTCCGCAGGGCGGCACGATTTTGACCCAGTGCTTCGGCGAGACCATCATCGGCACGGTGATTCGGGCGGCCCGCCGGCAGAACAAGGATTTCCGCGTGTTCTGCGCGGAGACCCGGCCCTATCTGCAGGGCGCGCGGCTGACCAGCAGCTGCTTTGCCCAGATGGGCTTTGATACCACGGTCATTACGGACAACATGGTGGCGTATTCCATGGAGCGGGAGCACATTGACGTATTCACCTCTGCGGCGGACTCCATCGCCCGGGACGGTCACATTGCCAACAAGATCGGCACGTTCCAGATCGCCATTCTGGCCAAGTATTTCGGCGTGCCCTACTATGTCACCGGCATTCCCGATCAGGACAAGCACAGCAAGGACGATATTGTGATTGAGATGCGCGACCCCGCGCAGGTCCTCAGCTACCGGGGCATTCCCAATACGCTGCCGGAGGTCAAGGCCATTTATCCGTCCTTTGATGTGGTGCCGCCCCATCTCATCTCCGGCGTTGTCACGGATAAGGGCGTGTATGTGCCCTATCTGCTGGACCACTATTTCGACTCCGATGTGAAGAAATTCTATTAAGGAGGGGCTGCTATGAAGGTTTATGTGCGCGCGCCCTATGAGGAAGCCTGCCTTGCCGAGCTGAAGGAACTGTTTGACGAGGTGGTCTACGAGCCATGGACCACCACGGGCCAGCGCTATTATGAGGATGAGATGCTGGAGCATCTGCTGGCGGTGCAGCCGGACGCCCTCATCACGGAGCTGGACCGGGTGACGGAAAAGGTGCTGGCCGGTTATGACCGGCTGAAGTTCATCGGCGACTGCCGGGGCACCCCCGCCAATTTGCAGGTGGATGCCTGCACGAAGGCCGGTGTTCCCATTCTCTGCACCCCCGGCCGCAACACGCAGGCCGTGGCGGAGATGGTGGTGGGGCTGATTCTCACCATGTACCGCAAGACCATCCCTGCAATTCAGTGGGTACAGGACGGAAAATGGGTGCAGGGCACCACGCCGTATTACCTCTGGATGGGCCATGAGCTGCAGGGCAAAAAGGTGGGCTTTGTGGGCTTCGGCGCCATCAGCCATGCCGTTGCAAAGATTTTAGATGGGTTTGAGTGCGATATTTCCTTCTATGACCCGTTCCTGCCCGGCGATCAGGGCCATTACCGCAAAAAGAGCCTTGAGGAGATTTTCAGCGAGAGCGACATCGTGACGCTGCACCTGCCGGTGACGGACTCCACCCGGGGCATGATCACCGAGCCGCTGCTGCGCTCCATGAAAAAGACCGCGCTGTTCGTCAATGCCGCCCGCTCCGCCATTGTGGACTATACCGCCTTGGAAAAGGTGCTGCGGGAGGAGGCCATTGCCGGCGCCATCATTGATGTGCTGGATACCGAGCCGCCCACGGAAGCCGACCTTGCTATCGGCAAGTGCCCCAATGTGCTGCTGACGCCCCACATCTGCGGCGCGACCTATGAGGTGACGGATCACCAGTCCCGCATCCTCAACGAGCGCATCAAAAAGTGGCTCCGCGGCGAGGACATGGAGAAAATCGTTTATAACCGGGACGTTTTGAAGAAGTAGCCGATGAAGCATTATCTGATGGTGGACTTAGGCACCGGCAACAGCCGCGTGGCATTGGTGGATTCCGACGGCGGGATTCTGGGCCTGCGGACGTATACCAATGTCTATCACCGGGACAGTGCCTATGAGGACGGACAGTATTTTCTCCCGGAGGACTGGGCGGCGCTGCTGCTGCAGGGCTGCCGGGAGCTGTGCCGGGAGCACCCGGACATTCAGGTGAACGCCGTTTCCGCGGCCGGTGCGCGGCAGAGCTTCGTGCTGCTGGATGGAAACGGCCGGGCGTTTCTGGGCCTGCCGAACATCGACAACCGGGGCCGGGCCTACATGGCGCAGGTGCCGGAGCATGACGAGATTTACCGCCTCTCCGGCAAATGGGCCACGGAGGATTTCGGCGCCGCCAAGCTGCTGGGACTGCGGATGCAGCACCCGGAGCAGTATGAGGCGGTGGAGAGCGTTCTGAGCCTCAGCGAGTGGATCGCCTGGATCTTCACCGGGCGGAAAGTCATGGAGTACACGCAGGCTTGTGAGAGCCAGCTCTATGACATTGGCCAGCGGAGCTGGTCCCAGACGCTTTGCAGCTTTTACGGCCTGCGCCCGGAGTTTTTGCCGCCGCTTCAGGCGGCAGGCACGGCGGTGGGTCCCATTCTCGATACCTACCGCCGGGAGCTGGGCATGGCCAAGGACGCCGTGTTTGTGCTGGGCGGCGCGGATACGCAGATCGCCCTGCTGCAAACGGGCATCCGCCCCGGCGGCATCGCCGTGGTCTCCGGCACCACCTCGCCGGTGGTGGCGGAACTGGAGCAGCTTTTCTATGACCCGGCCCAGCGCGTCTGGACGGACGCGGGACTGGGGGCGGAGAGCTATCAGGTGGAGATGAACCCCGGTGTCACCGGGCTGAATTATCAGCGGGTGAAGGACCGGCTCTGCGCCGATATTCCCTACGAGCGGCTGGAGGAAATTTACAAGGAGAAGACCTCGTTTGCCTGTACGGCGTCATTTTCCTCGCTGCTGTTCTATCAGCGGCGCTCTCTGCGCCGGGGCGGCTTCTTCATGCGCGCCCCGCTGGACGCCGAGGCGGACCGCACGGACCTTGCGTGGGCCGTGCTGGCGGACATCGCCTGCTCCACCCATGAGCAGCTTCAGCACCTCGTTGAGCTGACAGGGAACGAGGGCGGCCCCATTTTGGGCTGCGGCGGGGGCTTCCAGTCCGAGGCGCTCTGCCAGATGCTATCGGACCTTTCCGGGCGGGAGCTGCGGCTGCGCGCCGGCTTCCGACAGGCCACTGTGCAGGGGCTTGTGACCCTCTGCAACGATTATTTAGGCGAGGTGCCCGCAAAGCGGGACAGCGCCCTGAAGACCTATCACCCCCGGACGGGACAGCTGATTCACCAGTATGCCCCGGTCTGGCGGGAGGCACGGGACCGCGCCAATGACATCAAGGCTTGACGAAAATTTTAATTCCGCCGCAGGGCGGGTACAAAAAGTGAACGATTTTGGGAGGAATTTGCTATGCTGATGCAGGAAGAAAGAGAACTCGTCGTTGAATACGGCAAAAAGATGAGCGCGGCCCGCCTGAGCACGGGCACCAGCGGCAATATCAGTATTTACAATGCGGAAAAGGGTCTCGTTGCGCTGAGCCCCTCCGGTATGGATTATTTTTCCACCACGCCTGAGGACGTTGTGATTCTGGACTTGGACGCCAAGGTGGTGGACGGTAAGCGGAAGCCCTCCAGCGAGTGGGCGCTGCACACCACGTTCTATAAGCATAAGCCCCACGCCCGGGCTGTGGTCCACACTCATTCCGTGTACTGCACCACGCTGGCCGTTCTGGGCGAGCCCATCCGTGCGGTGCACTATGTCATCGGCGACGCCGGCGCTGCCGAGGTCCCCTGCGCCCCCTATCAGCTGTTCGGCACCGAGGCGCTGGCCGAGGCCGCTATGAAGGTCTGCGGCAAGAGTGATGGTGTTCTGCTGGGCAACCACGGCCTTGTCTGCTGCGGCAAGGATATCAAGAGCGCTTACGGCCTTGCCTGTAATCTGGAGTTCATCGCGGAGCTTCAGTGCCGCGCCATGAGCATCGGCAAGCCCAACGTGCTGACGGAGGAGCAGATGGCTGAGGTCATGGTGAAGTTCCAGTCCTACGGCCAGCCCGGCGAGAAGAAGACCGGCTATTAAGCGCCTGCCGTTTCAAGGAGAACCAGATAAAAAGGGCGGTACGTACCAATGGTACGCACCGCCCTTTTGTGTCCCATGAAAAAGCCCCGCTCCGGCTTATGCCGGGGCAGGGCTTGGCATTTACTGGATGCTCACCGAGGTGCTCTTGACCTCGGGCTTCCGGGTTTCCTTGGGAACGGAAATCTGAAGGATGCCGCTTTCAAACTTGGCGCTGATCTCGTCAGGCTCCACATCCCAGCCCACGTAGAAGCTCCGGCTGCAGGCACCGGCATAGCGCTCCTGACGGATGTACTTGCCCTTCTTGTCCTCGGCGTCCTTGTCCAGCCCCTTGGCGGCGCTGATGGTCAGATAACCGTCCTTCAGGTCGATGCTGACCTCGTCCTTCTTGAAGCCCGGCAGGTCGATGTCCAGCTCGTAGCTGGTATCGGTCTCCCGGATATCGGTCTTCATCAGGTTCTTGGCGTGCTTACCGTAAAGGGCGTCCCGGGTCTGGGGCACCATCATGCCAAAGGGATCAGAGAAGAAATCATCAAACATATTTTCACCAAAAATGCTGGGCAGCATAAGTCATTCCTCCATTCTTTTATTTCTGCGGCAATGGAAATCACTTCATCGTCCGCAGCCTTCTGTTGCCTACATGAACAAACGGTTTTGGAGCTCTCCGGGGGACCTTTTTGCTCCCCCTCTCAAGTTCGCCTTTATCATAGCACCATTTTTAGCACTGTCAATAGGAGAGTGCTAATGTTCACAAAAGAAGTATTGTTTGTTCATAAAATATGCGATTTTTCGGAGGAATCACCTGTTTGCATCGGCAGGAGCGGCAAAACGGGGCAGAGGACTGCGGATAAAAGAAAGAAAAAGCAGAGCGGAGCCGCTGAAAGCGGCCCCGCTCAAAGTGATTTTACAAGAAACGATGCTTACCGCATACTGCCCTCCCCGCCCATGAGGGCGGTGAGTTCCTCAATGCGCTCCAGCGGGAAGGGCGGACGGCACAGGGGCCGCAGGGCAATGCTCATGAGCTTCATGGGGTTGTCATCTGCCGCTACGCGGTTGGAGCTGAAAGCTCCGCAGCGCCTGCAGCGGTGGATAATGGCCCACTCGCCATTGTTCCGCACCCAGACTGCCACCGGCTCCATGATGCCGCCGCAGTCGGCGGCCCGGTCTCCCGGCTCTATGTCCACATGGAGGCTGGAAAGGCAGTTGGGGCAGTGGTTACGGTGCTGGCTCCCGGCGCTCTCCGGCGCGCAGAGGCGTCCGCAGACCTTGCAGGTAAATGGATCGGTGCAGGGATGGGTCTTATAATAGCACTTTTCAAAGGCCTTCCGTTTGTTTTCACGGTTCATGATATTCCTCCTGAATCGGTATGCTTCCGAGCTTCGGGAGGAGCGGCGTGTGTTGAATTTGCCGGACCTCCCGGTCAGGCCACACGATCCAGTGATAAAGATAACTGTTTCAAAAAGCTCTCCTTAAAATTTTATTTGATTTGGGGTGTTTACTTCAGGAAATGCAGCGCGTTCTGGACATGGCAGGCCGTGCCAACAGGCAGGGCCTGCAAATCCATCTTGAAATACGGATTGTGCAGGGGCTTATCGTCCTCACCCGTGCCGATGCCCAGCCAGAACAGCACGCCCGGCACGTGCTGGGTGAAGCAGCCGAAGTCCTCGGAGCCCATAAAGGGCTTGTTGGTGAGAATCACATTCCCCTCGCCGACAATGTTCTCCAGCGTGCGGCTCACCTCCAGCGCCATGGCCTCATCGTTGATGGTGGCGTCATAGCCGAGGGTCTGGGTACACACCGCCGTGCAGCGGTTGGCCTTGGCAATGCCCTCGGCCAGCTCCGGGATGCGCTGGCGCAGCAGGGCGCGGACATCGTTGTTGAACGTGCGGAAACCGCCGACAATGTGGGCGCGCTCCGGCACCACGTTCCACACGGAGCCGGGGAGCTCCACCTGCCCGATGGAGATGACGCAGTTTTCCATGGAGCTGACCTCCCGGGTGGGGAGCATGTGGATGGCGGTAATAAGCTCCGCCATGGCGGGCACCGGGTCTACGGCGTTTTCCGGCATGGCGCCGTGGCCGCCCTTACCGGTGAGCATGATGTCATACACATCGCTGGAGGCGGTGGCCTCATGCCGGGCGATCTGGATCTTTCCGGCAGGGACGACGGGCTGTACATGAAGGGCCAGCGCCATGTCCACGCCGTCCAAAACGCCCTGCTGAATCATAAAGCCTGCGCCGCCCTCGCCATCGTATCCGGCGGCGCGGACGGTTTCTTTCATAGAAGCGGGAATGCTTTCCTCCGAGGGCTCAAAGAGAAATTTGATTTTGCCCCGGAAGGCGTCTCTATGGGCGGAGAGGAGCTTGGCGGCGCCCAGCAGCATGGTCACATGGGCATCATGGCCGCAGGCGTGCATTTTTCCGGGATTTTCGGAGCGGTAGTCGCAGGCGGTCATTTCCTCCACCTGCAGGCAGTCCATATCCGCCCGAATCAGCAGCGTTTTGCCAGCGCGGCCGGAATCCAGTGTTCCCACCACGCCGGTGATGGCGATGCCGGTCTGCACCTCCATGCCGCAGGCGCGGAGGTAATCGGCGATGATGCCGGAGGTCCGGTGCTCGTCATAGCCGATCTCCGGGTGGCGGTGCAGGTCCTTGTAAATGGTTTCCAGCTCGGCGGAAAGGGCCGCAGCTTCCTTTTTTACATCAAACATAGCACATCCTCCTGTTTCCGGCCGACAGCGCGGCCGGGTATTCAGCTTCAGTCCAGGGACGCCTTCAGGGCCTCTACGGTCCGGCGCAGCTCCTCTAAATTTGCAAGGCAGGTGTCCAGCTTTTTCCGGGCGGTGACCCGGTCCTCCGCGTCCAGCTTCAGACTTCGGAGCTGGGCGGTGGAGCGCCGGATGGAGCGACCGAAGGAGTCCACCGTCCGCAGCGCGTTGGCGGCGACGGGCTTAGGCGGCGTCACGGGCAGCTCGGCGGCCTTGGCGTAGGCAATGGCCCGGTGGACGAGGGCGGGGAAGTCGCTCTTGTCCCCGGCCTTATCCACGAAGTCCTCCACAATGGGGTAGAGGTGGGCGTTGCTTCGGCGGGCCAGCTCATAGGCGTCCGTCATGGTCATTTTTCCGCCCTCGGCCCAGCCGGTGAGGGTGTCATCCAAATTCAGAAGGTCAAGATACCGCTCCACCGTGGCGCGGGAGAGCTCCGTCTGTGACGCCATCATCTCCGCCTGCTCCTTTACGTTTTCCGGCAGGCGGTCTTCCTCCCGCAGCACCTCACGCAGCGTTTCAAGCTGCCGGGCCATGTCAAAGGGGGAGACGTTCCGGCGGTGCAGGTTCGTGCCCATCAGGGCCCGCAGCTCCTCCAGCCGGTCATGGTAGTGCCGCACCTTGCAGGGGACAGTGACCTTTCCCAGCTTTTTGGCAGCCCGGACCCGGCGGTGTCCGCTGATGATGCGGTATTTCCCCTCAGCCTCAGCGGGGGTCACGATGATATCTTCTAAAAATCCGTCCTTTTCCACGCTGTCCATGGTGGCCTGAAACTGTGCGTCCTCCGCCATGGAGAAGCGGTTCATGGGGTTTTCCTCCAGCGCGTCCACCCGGAGCTGCCGGACAAACTCACCGTTCACCGCAGCGGCGTTGTCCGCAGTCTTTTGCAGCGTCCCGAAAATGGACGGGGATTTTTTCGATGCCATGTCCTCAGCCCTCCATTCGTTCCAGCATTTCGCCGCAGAGCGCGGCGTAGTCCTCCGTGGCGGTGCAGCGGGGGGAGTAGAAGCACAGGGGCTTCAGCGCCAGCGGGGCCTTTTTTACGTCGATATTTTTGCGAATGTAGCTGTGGAACGCCAGCTCTGGCAGCATTTTGGGGAAATTCGCGATCATTTCCCGGTCCAGCGAGGCGCCGGTCTCCACGGCGGTCATGAAAATACCCAGCACGCGGATGTCGGGATTCACCAGCTCCCGGACGTTCTGCACGGTTTCCAGCATGACGTTGTAGCCCTCGATGGAGTTCTTGTCCACCTTGATAGGAATGAGGATGTACTGCACGGCGACCAGCACATTGATGTTGAACAGGCTCTCCAGCGAGGGGGAGCAGTCGAAGAAAACGAAGTCATAGTCCTTGGGAATCTGCGGCACCAGCCGCTTGAGGGTCATGTCCCGGCCAAAGGGCATCTCCTGCATGGCGGCAAGGGCCGGCGCCAGCAGGGAGCCGCCCCGGATGAGGTCCAGCCCCTCGATGGAGGTATGGCAGATGGCGTCCGGGATTCGGTGGTCCTTATCCACGATGATATCCGACAGCGTGATCCTGGGAACCTCGGTCAGCTCCAGGTTGCTGGTGGCGTTGCCCTGGGTGTCCGTGTCCACAATGAGGACCTTTTTCCCCCGGCGTACCAGCTCACCGGCCAGATTGATGGCGGAGGTGGTCTTTCCGGTGCCGCCCTTCTGGTTCATGATGGCGATGGTTTTCATAGCGCCTCACCTTTCTTTTCAAGGTCCTCCACGCTGGAGACCTGCTCCATGATGCTGTCCAGCATGAACTGGGTCATGCTCATGCCCAGCCGGGTAGCGGCCAGCTTGATGCGGGTGCGCTCCGACTCTGTGGCGTATACCAGCAGCTTTACCTTCTTGTCCTCCATGGTTCCCTCCTTTGCACGGTCCGCCCAAGCCGGTTCGACAGGATATGAGCGGAGTTGACATTATGATGTCATTTTTCAAAAAATATTATGACATTATAATGTCCATCTGTCAAGAAAAAACAAGGGCGGATGATGTCAAATTTTGCATTGACGGGGGAGGGTGAGGAAAGCGGCGTGTAAAAGGAGCTTACTCGGACAAAACTCGCGTGAGTCCGACAAAAACGGCGCGCTTTTACTGTACACCTTTGCTGAAGAAGGACGCAGAAAATCCCCGGCAGCGGAATGGCTGCCGGGGAAGGTAAGAAAACAGAAAATGCGGCAGGTCAGGCGGCGTCCCTGGGGAGCGTCACGGTAATGACCGTGCCCTGTCCCGGTGTGCTGTCCAGTTGGACGGTGCCGTGATGGTAGGCAACGGCGTGCTTGACGATGGAAAGCCCCAGCCCCGTGCCGCCGATGGCCCGGGAATGGCTCTTGTCCACCCGGTAGAACCGCTCAAAGACCCGGCTTTGATCTGCCGGGGGGATGCCGATGCCAGTGTCCGCCACAGTCAGTGTCACGGCCTGAGGCGTTTCCGCCACCGTTACGGTGACGCTGCCGCCGGGGACATTGTACTTCACGGCGTTTTCGCAGAGGTTGCGGACGGTCTCGCTCAAAAGCCGCCGTACACCGGTAAGGGTTCCCGCCGTGCCGTTGACGGTCAGCGTGACGTTCTGCGCCTGCGCCGCGGCGGACAGGGAGGCGGCAGCCTCCTGCGCCAGCGAGAGCAACGACACCGATTCTCTCGGCATGGCCGCGCCCTCGTCCAACTGAGAAAGCCCCAGAATATCGTTGATGAGGGACACCAGCCGCTGGGCCTCCTGATGGATGCGCCCTAAGAAGCGGGGACGGTCTTCCGGCTGCACCAAATCATTTTCCAGCAGCTCCACGCTGCCGATAATGGATTGCAGCGGCGTTTTCAGCTCGTGGGAGACGTTGGCGGTAAACTCCCGGCGCATCCGCTCCGCCTCTGCCTGTTCTGTGACGTCAAAGGC